>Ga0209208_10004268_pt1 | contig 20358 bp, 8 predicted proteins | sample S1TSphfallax_3_FD_187694 | JGI IMG/M metagenome (GOLD analysis project Ga0209208, IMG submission 187694) | Host-associated microbial communities from peat moss isolated from Minnesota, USA - S1T2_Fd - Sphagnum fallax MG (SPAdes) (version 2) | ecosystem: Host-associated > Plants > Peat moss >...
TTGCAAATATATGCACATGATATAGTGATCCACAAAAGAGGACTGGCCTAGGTGATGCCATTTAAATATCTAGTCTCTCAAGTATAAAGTGAGAGACTATTTAAATGCTAATAATTTGGACCAACTTTTAGGTGTAAGTTTGATCATTCAAATTTTTAGTGTTTATAGGTGAGAATGGGGATATAATTAACACTCTATATGGGCGTTGTGAGTAGTGGTAGAGGCCCAAATAGGGGGTCCAAGGTGGAGATGCTTTAAGGAGTGTTCCAATAACTTTACCTACCAAGGTTTGTTTTAACATATCAACCTCTAATATGTCATTTTGTAAAGTGTTGGAATATGATATTAGACTTATCAAACTTTATTACAAATGAGTGAAATAACAAAAGAAATGGAAGGGAGAAAGTGAGATTAATATGACTTAATTGCATTTTAGATTTGACAACCTAAGGCTAAACTAAAAACTATAAAGGTCGACTACCAGTATCATGTGATGAAACATATCAGAAGTGACAATGGTTAAAGGGTCTTCAACAAACGAAAATCACATCTCAACATCATCATCTATACATGAAGGAAGGTAATTTGTTTTATTTGTCAAGTTGAAACCTCCCAAATGACAACAACTTCTTTCACACTCTTTGTATTAATGGAAATCCCAAAATGAATAATGTTGCACAAAGGTGGTTTTGTAATGTTTAGAATGGTGCAAGAGTTTTTGAATATTGAATATTTTTTTCCAAAACAATCAAAACTAAAAAAATGAAGGAAATCAATATGCATTCCTTGTATTGTTAGAAAATCTTTGATGAGTGAGTGGGATTTGTTAGAGGTGATTTCATTATTCTTGAGCTCTACAATGCTCCACAGCACCAATGATTATGAAATGAAGAAAAATTGAGTTGATTTTGTGAAAATTAAGTTTCTTTTGGATGAAAATTAGATGGAATGAATTTTTATGTTGCAAGTTGAATTGAATGCAACTCAATTGAATTGAAATTCTTAAGTTGAATTGAATTAAATTAAACAAAAAAAACTTCCCATGGATTCAACAAGCTTAATGTTCCCATTGAATTGAATTTGACTTAATTGAATTAAATTGAATCATATTGAATCCAATTAGGGTTGGTTGAATTCATAAACCAATTATTTAATTTCAATTTAAATCAAATTGAATTCAACCAAATTATGAAAATTTGATTATTAAAAAGTATTATGTTGAATTTGTTTTTTTTATCCATGTAGGTGGGTTGGTGAAAAGAGTGGGGTGCTTAGGTAATATTATGGAATGTTTTCATAATTGTCAAATGGACAACATCCAAAATTATCATGGTGATGACCATTAATGGACCCTATGCTTGTTTCACCTAAACCAATTCTCATTATCATTGTCATAAAATTGTTTCATTGAAAATTTAATAAAATTTAAACTAAAATTTTTAGTGAAACTTGGTAATACTCTTCATATTTTTTAAAAGCCCTCAATGAGTAGGATTTTGTGAAAGTCGACTTCATATTTTTAAAACTAGGATACAAAGGTTATTAAATTTTGAGCTATTTTGATCATTAAAAATTGTTAATTTTTTTCAATTTCAATTTTTAATGAAAAATAAAGTTCAATTTTTTGCTAAAAAAAAGTGTACCATTTTCACTTTTAAAATTCATTCAATACAAGTTCACAGTGCACACTTGAACTAGTGGCACATGATGCCACACTAGCACAACTAAAATTGTGGAAGCTTGTGTTTTTTCAAGTGTAATGGTGTAATGGAAATTCATTCCCTATGAAAAATGATTAACTAGTATGATGTAACAAGAAAACCTTTTAATATGAATGTTAAATTTAAATACAAGTTTGTCTTGTGTAAAGTCAAATGGGGTTGACTACCACCCTATTGTGAATTGATTTCCTTTTCTTGTTTACAATTTGTTGCTAATTTTTATCTTGTTCTCATTAATTCCATGGTCAACATCCCTAGTTCAAATTCTCTTCCATTTTCAATTATAATTTAAACTTGGTATTTGTAATTTTCCACCCCTTCTAAGTCCACCTTCTATTCTCACATCTATTGTGGTACTTACTATGTATCATTGGTTATCAACCCATGATTATGATTTGGTTGTTCAATTAGGACATTAATGTTATTTCACTTGGGTTTTTATTCAATTTTTTCGATTAAACGGATTGGTGATCATCCACCAAAGGAATGAGCCAAATATGGCTAAAGGTCAAACAAGACAATAATGGTTTTTGGGAATCTTGCCTAATTCTAATGACCTATTGAAAGTCACTGTCTAAATCTAGCAAATTTTGAATTTTCCTTCTCAAAATATGGTGACTTGTGTGTAATTTTTCCAAAAAAATCCTTCATAGAATTTGCCCTAGAATTGTTTTGTCACCATGATAATATAAAAATTTATCAAAATCCTCTCTAATTTGTTATTTTTAATTGATATTCACATTATGATCTTTAAATTATGAACATGTTTTGGTTATTGAATCAAAACATCAATTGCACACTAATTATTGACAATTGAAGATTTACGTTTTTTTTTTTTTAGTTTTTTTGACAATAATGCTTACCAATAGTGCATCAATCAAACTTTCCCAACAAATGACAATTATAAAGAAATATCTTACAAATATCTTCTTCTTTTTTGTGAAATTTCACACAAATGTGGGGAAAAACAATTGTCACATATTCCATTTTTTTGCAAAAAAAAATCACTAAATTTCAAGGGAAAAAGTTTTAATTTTTTTTGCCACATTTGACTTGGATTTCAGTTTGAAGGCACTTTTAAAAACAATTTCATTTTTAAAACAAGTTCTAGAAACATTTCACCATTTTATGCTAAATACCTTTTTGATGCATACAATTGATGCAACACGAAACATTTGAAAAAATTAAATTAAATTAAATTAAAAATAATTTATTATGTGGATACTAATATGTTTAATTATGTAAATCATAAGACCTTTGTGTCAAAGGCACAAAAACTATCATAATTTAAAACAATTCTAGAATAAATGCTAAAACAAACTACAACAAAATGTGCCTAAACCTTAGTCTATATTAGGCAAGTGAAAGCATGGTAAAATAAACATCTCATAATCCTTATCACTTATATGGAAAATATTAGCCATGAGATACACCTTCATAGCCCTAAAGGACAGGCATGTAGACATAAAAACATACTTTTGTATGGTGTCACCTAGATTAAGGGGTGGTATGTATATAAATGTCTTTGGCTAGAATTGTAAACTGTGTGCATCCTTTGTGTGATTAAAATGAAACATACATATTGGAACCTTTTGAAAATTCCAAGGCTAAAACAAATTGAACTCTCACAAGGAAGAGGCACTAACAAGTGTTGGGCATAAGTTATATATATATGGAAACATTTATGAAATCCACATATGCGTAGGCTTTTTCTTTGACATATATATTCCAAATTTTGTTTTTACTTTACAATTTTATTACATGAACAAACATTAAATTGTCCAATATCTTCAATTCAATAACTAAAGAGCCCCTTTGCACTAGAAATTGAAAACTCTCAACCATTAAAATACAAATTCTTGAGCAATGGATGAAATGGTCAAATTGATACTTACTCATTTTACATTCATGATGCAAACCTAAAAGACCATAAAAATGTGAATGGACATAAAGTTGACACATAATTTTACAAATAACCAGAAATGGATAATGTTTCATGGTGGAAGAGCCAAAAAGGAGAACCAACTATTCGACTCTAAGCCTTAAACAACAATTGTAACTTGTGAAACTTTGAGATTCCAAGAAAGTTTGTTCAACTTCCACACTTTGATCAAAACGTCACACAATTAGAACTTCATACCTCACTACAACCCTTTAATCCATTCCATGTTATCATTGTTTTTAGGTTAACTAACATGTGAGTATCTAAAATTAAAATTCCATAAGGAAAAGTTGTGGATTGAAATCAAATTCCAATGAGGATGGTCTATCAATTCATTGGTTTAAGGATAACAACTTTAGGTTCCACTAGGAGTCTCATCTAATGTTGGGCAATACTAAAATCACAAATAGTCCCCTATCAATTATTGACTTGGTTATATATTCAATTAATTGGAGTGGTCAAAATGGGAGATAATTGGGCTCCCTAGGAACTTTCAATTCTTTGAAGCCAAAAGAATTTTGAAGTTCAAGAAACCACCAACATAAAGTGGTGGATTCTCACACTTGAATTCTAGTTTGGGTTCCTACAAAAGGAGGCCAATTTTTTTTTTATCAAGGTGGGAAAACTTGCTTAGTGATAGTTTAGTGACAATCCTTTCTATGCATTGGTGATTGTGACCTTAGGGGTGGCCAAGGTGTCCATAAGTAGAGGTTCATAATGCTTGTATCAATAGTATATGTTATTTAATAGTGTACTCCCAAAGAAGGCTACTTTAAAGACGTCTAACAACAATAATGGATCTAAAATGCAACCACTTTGCATGTAAGTTGTGAAACTTGTGCATGCATTATGTAAAAGATGGATAAAAGCTAGAAAAGCCAATTTTAAAAACCCATGCATTATTATACAATGTAGGGAAATGACCTTCACATTAATGACAAGGTTTGCTCATGGGATAGCATGTATTCCTCTCACCAAACCCAAAATAAATGCATATAGCCCCAACATTAAAAAAATTAAAACATAGTTGCATATAATGGTTTTTTTCTAATCAAGAAATAATTGATCCAATTAAAAACCAAGAGGGTTGCAACCTTTAAAACCAAAACTAGATATTTTCTTTGATTCCAAAACATTAGAACCAAACACTCTTTAATTTTCAATTTAAAAAAAAACTGGAACTTAAGATTATTTTTAAAATAAAACTACCCAACATTGGTTTTGTATTTTTGGATAAAATTTCTAGAAATGATTTTGACATGGATTTCTTCAAAATTGGTTTATTTTCTTTTTAAAATTTGTTTCAATCCCTTTTCATCCCCTATTCATTTCAAAGTTTGAATGATTTAGTTTTAGCTATACATCATTTTTTCCCTTTAGAGCTTTGGGATTTCACTTTCAAAGAATATGCAAATGGAATAGATGATAATTTAATCCTTTACAAGTGAAAAGGATTAACTACTGTAACACGAAATTAGGTCGCCACACCAGTGTGAACACTTCCTGATCTTGGGGTTTTTATGTTTGCTTTATTAGCTGTTTCTTTTTTGCTGCGGCTATCTCTCCATTACTGCTGCATGGGAGTGCATGGGGAGATCTCTCTCTGGGTGTGTGTGAAATGTTGCACAGGAAGGAATGCATGGCGGCTGCTACTGAATGAGCATGAAAGCTGATCACACATGGCTGAGGCGGCGCAAAATTATGGTGAGGAGTGGAGCTACAATTATGAATGAGGCGGTTGGGACGCCGGCGGCTAAGAAGGTGTGTAAATTTGAATGGCTAGGCAGAAGGTTCAGTGGAGGGAGCGGAAGAGTCAAGCGACGAAAGAGGTCCAAATTTTTTTTGTGCAGAGTAGATAGTGGAGGAGAGATTAGTGCAGGGTATGATTGTTGAACTTAGAGAATGCGTAGGCAGGAAAAGAGATCTGATTATTGACAGAGCTCTTAGCTGGTTACAGACTTTCCGCTGTGCCAGTAGCTCAGCCAGGTAGTTGTAATTGTCTTCATGAAGCATTGTCCGAGAAGATGATAGAGTGGGATTTGAAACCAAAGATCTACTGAGTGTGTTTGTATGAGAGCCAGATTCAACGAGGGGTTTTGGTAGGATCGAACTCAAATGATTCTGTATTGGAGGTTTCTGAGTACAACTAGGCTTATGAGCATACAATACAAAAGACTTCAGCAAAGAAGAGAATCTATGAGGTTGCGTTTGTTGCATTATGTGAGGGAGCAGATTGGAGGTGTTGGATTGAGTAAGTGCTAAAAATCTCTAAGCTGAAAGGTTGTGCCTTCTCAGATGTCTGATCGATAATGAACTTGCTAGAGGCCGAAAGTATGTAGTCCCTGGACTTTTTGTAAATAAAAGTACAAGTTTCAAGTTTTGTGATCAGAGCTCTGGAAGTCCATGAGTGCAAGTCGTGCATGTGTAGGAGTTTCCAGGGTGTGTGGAGGCGAATGCTCGTGTCTAGGCAGAAAGGATCAAGAGTTATAGTTAGTTTCAGAACCTCAGAAACTACAGATCGTGTGTAGATCCAGCACGTTGTAGGGTGATTGTTTAAGTTAAGCACCCTCCTTTTTGGTTACACTACAACATAAGGTTGATGTAATTGTAAATCAAACCAAACAAGAAAAATATTTTTTAATTTTTAAAATTGTATTTGAACTATGATAAGCATTTGAACTATCTTTATTACACAATATTTTCAAGTAAAAAATGTGATGCAATGGTTATATAATCCCTTCTTTTTACAACCCAAAGGTCCAAGGTTTGATCATTTTCCCAAAATTTCCTTTTCTTTCACAAATGAAATGGATGAGAGAAAATATATAGCCTCTAGGCAACTTTTTCAAGTTGGTGTCCCAAGGAACAATTTCCTTGGGAGAAGAGGATTAAATGGCAGCCCAACCAAGTTTCTAAAGGGAGAATTTGAAATACTCAATGAAAAAAGAAACTAAGTGGTGGCCCCAACCAAGATGCTCAAAAAGAAATTTCCTTGAGGAGATTAGATTAAATTGCCATAAGGAAAAAATGACTTGTAGTGTCTTGAATCTTTGGGCTAAAAGTACAAGGGGTAAACTTGTTCAAATCAAAAGTTCTTTATACCATTGGAAAGTTGTCAAAATGTAAATATCAAAAGTGAATTCCCATTTTCCATTTTAAACTATAAATTAAAAATTATGGCCAAAACAAGGGTTAGGAATAAAATTGGCAATTTAATTTTTAACCATTAAAATTTAGGAAATAAAAATTTCCAAGTATATTTTATACTAAGATTTTTTAATGAAATAGGATAAATTTGATTAATATGTAACTTGTATGGTTTTGGTAAAAAAGAACTAGTTGATTATGACAATTTTTTTGAAATGTTTTTTTAATCATTTTGGATAGTCACATGTTACATTACATAATTTTTAATTTTAAAATTATGACATGGATATATGAGGTCCCAAGGTAATATGATGTTGAATAAATTGCCATGTCATTGTACAACTTTTGTTCAAAGAATTTGAGTGTTTTTCTCCTTTAATTTGCCAGATCATGAATTATATTATTTTCACATCATGCTATGAAATAATTACATGTTATTACGTGTTGATTTTGTCAAAAAATGTTTTGACATCATTTGTCATGATCATTAAAAAAAAAACATGTATTTTTTACTAGTATTATGATTAAATTTTAGTCGTAAGAAACATTTTGCAACTAAAATCCTTTTAGTCACCTAAGACAAGTTGCATATGATAAACTAGACGCAAATGACAAAGGGTATTATATGAAAGAAAAAGTCAACAAATAAATTTCATCCTTTGACTCCATTGTATACGTATTGTCACATGTGACTAAGTTGCAACTATTTTGGTCACAATTGAAAGCAAATGATGTGCTGCCACATGTTTTAATATTTGATTATTTAGAATATAATAATTATTATTATTTTGAAATAATTTAAAACGTTTAATTCAAATACTTGATGATATTATATTATGACACGTGGTCCAATGTAAATATGCCATGTGGCATAAATTTTTAAAATAAAATTATTAATATTAAGTTCGTAGGTACCTAGGTAGGTACATAGATAGGTGCCTAAAAACCTAGGCTACATACTAACCTACTTATTTAGGTTTTTTAAAAAAGTATGTAGGTTTTACCTTTTTAGGTTAAATACCTACTCATACAGGTAGGTACTTAAGTAAGTAAGTACATAGGTCAACCTAGGTGTGTAGGTCAAACAAGTACCTACATGGCTAGATAGATAAATAGGTTGAGAAGGTAAGTACTTTAGAAATGTGCATAATTTATTTTTTTGTTTTAGGTTGAACCTTTTTATTAGCCCATCCCATGTGCATAAATTTTTTAATGTGAAATTGAATCACCACACCCCCTTGTTTATATAATGTTCAAAATAAGAATGAACAACAAACAATATGGGATAACTTTTAAACTTGCAACTTCTTCACAAACTAAGTTGTAATTCCAAACATATTTTCATGCCTTGTTTTTTTAGTTTTTAAATTTTTAAACAATTCAAATACTAGATAATTAGATAATCATTTAATTAATAATGATTAAATATACATATATTTAAATTATAAGTTGTACACTACAAATATTCAGTATTCATTATGAATTATTTGAATAAGTAATAACTTCTTAATATTTAACGAACAAACTATCTAGTTACTCACAAATTATTAATACATAACTCATAAATAATTAAATAACTAAAATATTATATATATATATAGAATCTGATCTAAAATTAATTTTAATTACTGTAAAAATTATTATAAAATATTTATCATGGATGATTAATCACAGATTTTTAAATAAATATATATATATTATATAATAATTTGTGTGAAACTAAAATCAGTCAAACAACTATTTTAATTATACTATATTTTTTTCAAATTTTTAATTCAGGTTTGAAGTTCTAAATTATAGAGTGTGAATAATTATGTTCAAATAGAAAATAATTATGCACATACTAATTAATTTTTGTCTAAATTAATTACAATGATTTTAATGTAATGTCACATTAATCACATTAATTAATTTCTTCTAGTGTAAGAATACAAATTATAAAATATACAAATCTATGTTATAACAATAATTATTTAGTGTAACTTATATTTAATAAACATGATAATTTATAAAAGTGATTTATTATGGATTCTAGTAGAAAAACCCTTATAACTCAATCAACAATTTTTTGAATTACAATATAAATTTAAGATTCCAAAAAAATATTTCAGAATTCAAATATTAGTTTCTACAAAATAGTTTTTTTGAAATTAAATAACAAATTTCGGATTTGAAATGTCAATTTTCAGATTCAAATAATAATATTCAAAATTAAAATGTCCATTTTAAGACTCAATTAATAATTTTCTGGATTTGAATTATTAATTTCAAGAATCCAAAATAATAATTTGGAATTCAAATTTCAACTTTCAAGCCAAATAATTTCTTTAAATTTAAATTTAAAACTTCAGAATTCATGTTCAATATTAAATATTTAAAAGGAAAATGTCAATTTTTACATTCAATAATTGTTTTTGAATTGAAATACTAATTTTTAGATTCGAAAATAATAATTTAGAATTCAAATTTCAAGTTTTAGATCAAATAATTTTTTTGAATTTAAATAACAATTTCTAGAATTGAAATGTCAATTTTCAGATTCAAGTAACAATATTCAAAATTGAAATGTCCATTTTTAGACTCAATTAATAATTTTCAGACTTGAAGTATTAATGTTGAGAATCCAAAATAATAATTTGGAATTTAAATTTCAGGTTCAAATCAAATGATTATTTAAATTTTAAATGCAAAATTTTCAGAGTTCAAATGTGAATTTTCATATTCATATTAAAATATTCGAAATTAAAATTTTCCATTTTTTTAATCCATTAATAATTTTTTGAATTGAAATACTAATTATAATATATTCTTAAAAATTAAAATAATAGTTTTCAAAATTGAAATATCAATTTTCAGATTTGAATAAAAAATTCAAAGTTCAAATATTAATTTTGAGATTCATTATATGAACAATATACATACATATGCATATTGTATATTTATAATTTTAGTACAAACATATAAACATACTCGTATGACATTGTAAAATATCTTTAGGATGCAACTAATTTGGTACTTATTGCAATTAATGGGACATATTAACCTATTAATGGATGAAAATAAATGTAAAATCGATCCAGCCAATAGGATGAAATTTTCTAATAGTTGCATCATAGTTGTGAGAATGATAAAAAATAGTTGAAATTTGGTCTTGTATTTGCAAATATTCCCAAATCTAGTCGCAAATGACTATAAGTCGCATTTAGTCATAAATGGACTCGTTACATTTTGGTTGATTTCTACTAGTGGATGTACATGTTCATTTATTGCATTTATATAAGATACATTAATGCATGCATTCATTAAGGTTCGAACCCAAGACCTAGTGGAAGCACATCGTGATCTTAACCACCAAACCACTTCAAGAATTTATTGATAAAGAAATAAAACATTAAGTTTGTTTTGTTTAGCATAAAGTTGTTTAGAAAGTTCAAACTTTAACGCACATTTTCTTTATCAAAATTTGTTCAAATGCTACAATTGAAAACATGATCTTGAAGATTATTCAATGATGTATTCAAAATATTATTATTATTTTAAAATATTAAATGTAAAATGTTAAAAAAACACTTAAAATATCATGTCATGAATAAATTTACACGTTTTATTTTATTTAAATTGACTTACAATCTTTGTGAATTCAATATGAATTAAATAATGCATTCATTAAATCTTTAACAATGTTATTTTTTAAATGTAAAATATGTCCATGTTTTGAAAAATTGCAAGTTTTTATTTTCCCCAATATGATTAGGTACAAAAAGAATTATTTATTTTGACAATGTTGTTAAAATGGTAATCATCCATAAGAAAATTTAACCACATTTGGTTATAGACAAGTTGTGGAGTTGGAAACTTATTTAAATCTTTCAATATTATGGCTACCTACTATAATTTGTTATAAAACATTGATGATATATCTCTAAATTTGAAAATTTTTGAATTTTTTCTTTCAAAAAAATCCTTTGTTGATGTTGCTACCCTTTCCAAGTGTTAAAAATGGCTGCAAAAAGATAAAGTAATTAAGTAATCAATATAGCCATTTAATTTTCAATATTATATTTGTTCAACAACATGAATCATACGTTAATATAAATGATTCATTATACATTGTGAAAATAATCACAACATACATTTTTTTTATGATGTAAGAATATATTTTATCTTCATTTCCTTTGGAAAAGTAAAAGTCAAATAATACAGTGAAACTTTTGTATTAAATATTTGAATTAACCCCCTCACCAACCAACATGTTTTTTTTTTGGTTTTGAATTTGTTAATTCTTGTTGGGAAGAAATGGAAATAATTGTGCAACTTCAAGGGAAAATGTAAACAACAAAAAAATTGCCAAAAAAATGAAATCACAAAATTGAAAGAAAAAATGTTACTCCTAATGAATAAAAATTTAATTAATTTAATAACTTTAAACACATAAACAATTCCAACATCAAACTTATTTGAAAAGTTTTAAATTCGATCTTTAAAATCACTATAAACCTTATGCAATGTTTTTGAAAACATTAAAATAAATATTAATGATGTGATTGAATATTTTGCTTGTTGGTGAGCTTCCACAATTTTGCAAACATTTAAAAGGGTCATCAACATTAGCGAAAAAAAATTTAATTGAAAAAACAAAACATCTCATTTAAAGTTTTATAAAGTTATAATTGTATAACTGATTCTAAAACTTGTGGCCAAAATATAAAATTATCTTAACAAATTTATACTTCATGTACATTATTTATAGCCAAAACATGGATAAACCTTCTTGTGGATGATCTTGAATCACATTATAAATTTGAAAAAATAAAAAGATTAAAAAAAATCATTGGTGTAATTATTATTATCAACATTTGTAATTCATCCTTTTAAAATATATATATATATATTCACCTTTAAATATTTAAACATAAACTAGTAATTAAACAAACCTTAAAAAACTGAAAAATCAAGTTTAAGATAAAAATAAAAAGTAAAAAATATTGATGCCTTAAAAAGAACTAAGGAAAAGGACACATTTTAATTTACGTAAATGTATACAAATTTAATATATGAAAATTTTATAATTTAGAAGTTTGCATGCATCCTAGACTTGGCATGCATGAACATTTGACCTAATCACTAACCCATTCAAATATAAATGTGAGACTTACCTAATTTTTATACTTCCATTTCAAAAAATTGTGATGAATGTAAAATGCAATTTGTGAATAATGAATATAACACATTCAAAGTGAATGATTCAATTCATGTGCAAATGTTGATAATTCCAAAGATTGAAAAAATTCATTAGCATGTTCAAATATAAATGTGAGGCATTAAGTTGTTATGTGTGTTTCAATATATATTAATAAGTGTAATGTGCAACATTTGAATAATGCTTTCAATAATTTCAAAGTGGATGTTTCAACCCATGTGTAAAGATTTTGATAGTTTAAGAAAAGTGACAAAACTCACTAAACCATTCAAGTATAATTGCAAAGCATTGAGTTGCATGTGTTTCAATATAAATGTGGGGTCTTAAATTATTACATGTGTTTGAATAAATTATGGTAAGTATAAAATTCATGAAAAATGGTTTCAACATGTTAATAGTTGATGGTTCAACTCATGTACCATATCGATAATTGAAAAGATGTCAAAATAATCACCAACCCATTATAATGCATTGTGTAAATAAAATTAAAAGCTACCTCAATTTCCACATCAATAATTTGAAATTATTAAAGAATAAAATAGGGCCTAAATTATACTCATATGTAAACAACATAATGAACATAACAACTATGGAAAATATTGATCATTAATTAGTGCAACAATTCACTTATAAACTTAAGATAGCCAAACGTAGTTGAAATGTAATCAAATTAGACAATAGTTGCAATGTGTGGGGTGAAAAAGGACAAGATTTCTTCTTGTATTTTTTTCTTTTAAAATATTGTGTAAAAAAAAATTTTAGTTTGGGTACAATAAAAAAAAATTGAATTTTTTTTCTTCTTGGTCATGATCCTACAACTAGATTGAGCTTGATGTCACATTTAATTTGTTACACCAATTTAGTGATTTCATTTTGCTTCATGGTATGGAAGATACCCACAAGAAGCTTTCATCGTTATTTGAAATAATAGAGCTTTCACAAACTACAACTATTGTAGTTTTTGGACCTATTTTCTTTTCCAAAAGAATTGATTGATGGCCAAACATGGTTCACAACTTGTAATGAGAATTGGAACCTAATTATATTACTTGCAAAAATAAAAAAGTAAAGGATTTTGAATTTGAACCAAAGACTAATAAACTCATTGAAAACTTGATGGAAACATTGTTTACCATCCAATGTTGGTAGACAAGAGACATTATTCATGTACTTGGATTTTCACATGGAAGAAAAGTAGCTTTGGCTAAAGCTCTCAAAGTATGTATACCTTATTGCTTGGGAAATGCGGTGACCATTTCTATTTCGCTATATCTTGAACATTTTTTGCGAATCACTAATCAAATCAATGTCATGTATGAGCCAAACATGTGTACTAATGTGATAATGATTTGTGGAAGTCAAAACCAAGTTGTTGACAAGAGCAATTTTCTTGAATCAATAGATTGGTTGAAGAAATATGGACCTCCATGGGTGTGCACCTACACACTCTTGACAAGGACATGCAATGGTGAACATCAAAAGGGAGATTTTTATTTTAATGGGGTTTGGGCTAAACATTTGCACCCATGGTGAACTATTTATGTGTGTCAAAATTCATGGAATCTTGCATCTTTGTTTATGTATTGTTTGGAACTGCAAGCATATGTGATTTCATCATTTTTAAAAAACTTTAACCAAATTTGCTATCAAGTTAATTTTTATGATTTCAAGCATTGGCAATTTTGCATTTCACTCAAACCCTAATGTAAAGTTCCAAGAAGCTCAATTTGTCCAATGACTAATACGCAATTATTTTATAAATTCTATTTGGGAGTTTTGTGTGCAAGATGGATAAATAATTTCTACTTAGGTCGATTTGTGTCTTTTTTAATAGAAATTTGTTGTGACCTTTATGCTTCCATCAATATTTATATTTCTAATTTAACAACCACTAAAGCCTTTGAAAGCAAAGAATCTAGGTCTAATTCATTAAAAAGAAATTCTTAAATTTATGACTCCATATATGATTAATTTTGTGAGCACATTGAACATTATATGACTAAGGTGATGGACAAGTTCTAAAAAATAAAAAATCGTTGAATGTTTGATTTGGCACTTTTCATCCTATAGTCATAAAAAACAATTTTCAAGCTATATAAGACAAGCCATTGAGAACAAGTCATATATAGTTGAGCTATAATGTAATGAATGATTAAAATAGGATTAGCAAACTATGGACCCTTTCACTAGTCAAATTTATAGCTATATTAAAATCATTTTTCTAGATGATTATTTTTTTAAAAATTTAATAGGTAGGTAGGTGATAGGTCTAGGTAGGTTGAAAGAGGCAGGTAGCTAGCTAGGTGGTAGTTTAGCCTACCTAACTTGCTTACCTACCTAACTACCTTAATTTAGTCTATTTACCCTAATATTTTAGGAATGCACATAGGTTGCAACTATTATGATTTGAACCTTTCACCTTCACAATAATAAACTAAGTCATTATTAATGGACTATAGCATCAAAAGGTGTCCAAATTTTGTCAAGTTTTTTTATTTCACATGTTTATTTCATATCATTACAAGATTATGAGATAGGTAGTAGGCAAGTTGTAGGATGGTAGATAAGAGGTAGGTTGTAATAGATAAGAAGTAAGAAGTATGTAGGTAAGTAGATAGGTAAGTAAGTAGGTGAGTGGTGGGTAGGTAAATAGGTAGGTATGTAGGTAGGTGGGAGGGTAAGTTTGTCTATGTTCATATCAAATGATTTGTAGTCATTTTTTAATCATTATAATGACAATTGGACATCCACGTCATTTTTTCATCAATAATGGATGCCATACAGATGAAATACAAGTGATGAAAACTTAAACTCTCCATCTTTTTACCACCTCAACATCTATTAGTCACACATGCCCCACTAATATATGATTATGACTTTCTACACATAAGATCCAAAATAACAATTTATGACTAAAATCATTTAGGACATGGTCATTGATTTTTTGGGTTGCAAAGGACATAAATCCTTTGAGTGATTATTGCTTGTTTTGTTGATTGATATCATACTTGGGGTAATTATGTGTGTCAATTGAATGTTGTGAAGTTTATCATATTTTTCATGCCATTTCAATTTTATGACACTTTGTTATTTATGATGTAAAAATAAACTATTGTATCAATGATATTTAGATTAAAAAAAAGGGTTAATTGTAAGTTAAAGGTGGATCAATTTTTGTGCCACAATGAACTTTTTACAAATTGGACTCTATTCAAATTCCACAAAAGTACTATGGTAAAATCATCAATGTGCCAAATATTTTTATGGATTAAATTATTAACTTGAATAAAAATACATACATACAATTGAAATTCAATAAATATACACCTTGAGCATATAATAATGAAATTTTCATTTCTATTCAAATGCACATTTCATTATCATTTTATTTCAAAATGTCTTATAAGGTTCAACATATGATACATGATAGAGAAAAAGAACATGGCTTCCAAAAAATCATGACTAAAACCTTAACAAACAAGCAATTGTGGATTTCTTAATGACCAAATTTGGACCTTAGTTTCAAAGGTCTTAGTCCATCCATATGAATGAATTCCATTCCTCATGTGAAATGTTATCCGTGACATGAAGGATGACAAAAAAATGGTAGGAGATAACAAAGGATAATAATAATAATAATCAAGCAATGGGTGGATGTCAAATAGATGTTGGGTGACAACAAGGATGTCAAAAAATACCAAGAAGACACTAAAGGACATTAGGCAACATCAAGAAAATGCCAAACAATGTCAAACAACAATGAGAAAACATTGAAAGATGTCATGTAAAATTGTTATTTTTTTGGGTAAGATGGTGATGTTGAAATGACACCATTTAAGTGGTGCAAATGTTGAAGGGACATTAAGTAATGTCGAGGAGACATTAAAAGATGTTGAAGGAATTTGGGAAAATAAAAATTTCAAATGTTGAGGGGATGTTTAAGAAATGTGAAGGGGACAAACTAAGTTCATAATTCCAATAACAATGTTTCGATGGAATTAGTTTATGTAGGATGGGATTTTGGTGATCATCATTCTAACAATTCTATAGCCATTGTGGATTATAATTCATCATAGATCAAATTTCATTTAAAAATGATTTCTTGTTGTTTGTTTTGCACCCTTTCAATGTTTTTGTCTATTTGTATTTTGTTGTTTTTCTTACACCCTTTCAATGTTTTTGTATGCTTGTATTTTGTTGCTTTTCTTACACCCTTTCTATGTTTTTGTTTGTTTTTATCTTGTTGCTTTTCTTACACCCTTTCAATGGTTTTTTCTGGCGGGTTTTCATCTGTATCTTGTTGTGAACTTATTTGATGAATTAGACATTTTAAGTCACAAATGAAAAAATATATTAATGAAACAAAATAATATATAGTGAAATTTATAGAATTTTATCTTTTGAAAAGACAAAATTGATTACAACAAAATTATTGTGTCCACAAATGTTTTTTTAATCATTATTACTAGTAATGCGAATTGACATGGAGCCCAAATTAATTAATTAGAGACCTTATCATAAAACTACCTTTGAAGATGATTTTAGCCAAGGGCACAAAGGCCCATTTTTATTCATCATGTAAAACAAAATATTATTTAATTAAAATATACATTTTACTACTAATTAAAATAGAATTATTAAATAACATTTATTCAATATTTGAAATAATTCACTAGGGTTCTTTTAATAAGCATGGATGTAAGATTTGATGAAATGTCAATATTTTGACACTTGAACCTATTTAAGACAATCCACTCTTTTTGGAATTCATTAATAGGAAACAACATTGGACAACTCATATTCAACTATAATAAAATGCTTGAGCATCCACCATTGGAATGTTAAGGACTTTGTGCAATAAATCATTTTCCATTTAAAGAAGCTCAAGATGATGAAAAATAATCATAACTTGATTACCAACCATCTACATTTCAGGAACGAACAACACATTAATATATATTATATATATATATATATAACATTTTCAACAATCAATCTTAAACCATTTGATCCACTAAGTAAACCTCCCAATTGGATGCATGATTATTTGATTGTACTAGGACTTGAACACATTTGAGCAAGACCATAGTGAAAATGCCTTTAGAATTATAGTTAATCAAACAATTTCTAGGTAGCAAGGTCTCACATAGGATACATATCTACAAATGTACAAGTTTCAAGCTAATCTTGGTGGGAATTCGATGAATTCAAGGCATCTCTTGTGGCTAAATGATTTAAGCGATGCTCACTTGCACAAATACTCATTTTGCATTCCATTTTGCTTGTTGGTGTCAATTGCTTCTTAGGTCTAGAACATTAGCAATTGGAATTATGCTTCATAACTATTAACTTGATTTGTGTAGTTGTGCTCATAGAATGAACTCATGCTTTAAACCGTAAATTTGAGTTTTAGAACTATGCTCCTAGTTGATGACTCACACATTTAATTAGTTCAAGAAACATGAGGCTAAGCTTTAATACCATATTGAAATTGCATTATGGCCTCATATTAGAATGAAAGCAACAACAAAATTGCAATCCAAGATTTTCCTTTGGAAACCATTAATTACACTGAGGCGGGCAGGCTAATTGTATGCCACACAATGAGATAAAGGGTGTAATAAAAGGATATATTCCAATAAAAGTTACTTTGAACCAAGATTTTACAAAATAATAGTAAGGATGTGCCCTTGTAGACACTAGAATTTATTTACTTGGGGGTACTCGTGGGTTGTGGGACGACACATGAGCAGTTGGAGGGCTTAGTATTGGATATGATGGCGTTGGAAAAGTCCGCCGAGCAGCTTCTTGGATGCATTCAGAGGTCTCATTTTGGTCCTGTCATAACCAAAGTGCAACACTACTATGAGACTTAGCTATTAATCACTTCTTTCTTCTTCGAGGGTGAGAGCGGTTTAAGAAGATGGGAAAACACAAATGATGAAAAACTTACAAGCAAGCAGACCGTCCCCAAACAAATGATGCCTACAATCCATAACTTCAAACAACTTTGAAGGAGGAGTTCACGTGGCATCCGTGTACCAGCTACACCCACCATGTTGTGAAGCTGCAAAACTGCTAGTAATGCGATTACAGTCAGCAGCCATGAGGCAGGCCCCCAACCTCCTTGCATCCTCCCACCTGTCACCACCACCATACTCGAAGTTATACTTAACAAATTCTGCACAAACCTGCAAAATTAGGATCAGTCAGAGCTTGGAGCAGCTTTGCAATGAACTTGCTCTCACAAATCTAGACGTCAAAGAATGTATGAAGGAGGTCCTACAAGTCCCAGATATATAAGTCTTAGAGAAGCTCAGACCGGGTATAGGTTTGTAGCAACTAGATGCAATGATTTATGATGTGGAGGTGGGTTAGTGCCAACTGGTGCCTTGGTCTGAGAAATTGCTACCCATTGACTTATTTGGACAAATTGTGAAGTACAAGGACTAGAGTTTAGAGTCAGTATGTTGGTCAACATTGTGTGGAATAATAAGTCTCTTAGTAGCAGAATGTTGGTGGTCTGATGAGCATTGGAATTCATGCCTATTCAAGTACAGTGGGACAAAGTAGCGGGACAAGTAGTAGTAGGCTTGTCTGAAATTGCTGACTATGGCGCAGTTTTACATTGAACCTTTAGAAAAGGCCAACAAGAAATGAAACTTCCTAATTGCTAGTTCTCAATCATGAGATGGCTGCCTACATCGTGTTGAGCTCACCCCAAAAATCATATCACATAGTATATGAAGGGTTTCGGCATAAATTAAATTGCTTTTTGTTTCGTTGAATTTTTGAAAAATTATTTACTACTTGTGCCCAAATTTTTATAATTATTATAAAATTTAAGAATCTGCAAGTTTTTGACTTCAGGTTTGAACTGCAAATCTTAAAGTTCAAGAATTTAAGACTCTAGACACACTAGATTGTCCCTTAACATAGTAAAAGTGTTTATTATTGACTTTTTTAGAAGGGATATTCACGTATATAAGGTGCCCTCCAAATACACTAAGAAATTTCACCCCACCATTGGTAAAGTTCTCTGGCATCTTCAATCCTATAGTTCACTTAAAAATAAACTTTGAAATCTTTATTGGTTCTTTATCGATTTTGGTCGAGTCGGGCACTCTTCTGACAAAAACAACATCAGATGGGAAGAGGGCATTGAGTTTTTGCCCCTTTTTGTTTAATGCGCTTTTTTGGCTTGTGGGCTATGGGTATATTCAAGTTATACCATAGTACCATGGCAAGTTCAACATTTCTGAAAATAATATGATTAGTGCTGAAGTTGCCCAAGGTACTATGGTATATCACTGGACATTAACCTTGTCTGTATACATACAAGTACCATACCATAGTGTGATTCATATTAATCAGTTCAAAAGTGCACTCACAACTTCTTCTTTCTTTTTTTTAATAGGTGCCATATTAATTGGCCCATCATCAAAAACTTTGGAACATTGGGCACTCCCCAATAGAAGCAACTCTTTGGACCCCAATCACAAAATAGAAACAAATGTGCACCCTATAGCCCACTGTTCCAGTTGAACTTTGTGCAAACTATATTGGATAAATTTGAGGTGTTCTTCAGAACATCTTGGGGAAAAAACTTGGGAACTTGGGGAACCTGATGAGAACAAGGGGAAAAAAAATCGTTCTCCTAACCCCTCTTACCAAAAGGAAAAAAGCTGGACCCCTTTTGAGTGCATCAGGCCTTCTCATTAGCTGCATGAAACATTTATTTCCAAGATGGTAGAGTTACCCGTAAAGTCATGCCCTCTTGGGCCTGAGTTGCACCCCTCATTTGATGCTTCATCCCCTCCTGGCTGTTGTCCGCAAAGTAATGAAATTCTATTAAATAAGGGTATGAAATTCTGAGACTCAGGATTAAATGCATGAAATGATGAAACCCTGGCAAGCATAAATAGGTATACTTTTGATTAGAGTCGTAAACTTTATGCATTCTTTGTCTGAATAAGCTTGAAAATATAAACATTGGAACCTTTTGGAAATTCCAAAGCCAAAGCAAATTGAACTCTCTCAACGAAGAGGCATTGACAAGTGTTGCGTGTAGATATATGTGGAAACATCTATCAGATCCAGATATGTATAGGCTTTTTTTTTTTGACATATACTTCAAATCTTGTTCTTACTTTTAAAATTTTAGCTGTGAAAGAACATTTAAAATGTCCGATATCTTTGGCTGAAAGACTCAGAGCTCCTTTAACTACATACTTAAGAGCCCCTTCTCACTAAAAATTGAGTGCTTTTGACCATTACAATATGAATTCCCTCATTGGAGGCAATGGTAAAACTGATACTAGCTCACTTCACCGACACTCAAGATGCAA
>Ga0209208_10004269_pt1 | contig 20357 bp, 12 predicted proteins | sample S1TSphfallax_3_FD_187694 | JGI IMG/M metagenome (GOLD analysis project Ga0209208, IMG submission 187694) | Host-associated microbial communities from peat moss isolated from Minnesota, USA - S1T2_Fd - Sphagnum fallax MG (SPAdes) (version 2) | ecosystem: Host-associated > Plants > Peat moss >...
CACTAAACATGATGAATAAGTGGTTGAGGGTTGTTTTAAGTGGTAGGTAAGGCCCATAGATGGGGTCATTACCAGAATAAGGTGCCTACGAACCTCAGTTGAGGGCAGTGCCGAATTCTAGTAATGCCCCCATTTGAGGGCCTTACCATATGTAGTGACCTTAAGGCGCCTGCCCAAAGCAGCAGCCAAGGGCAGCGCTGAACTTTGGTAATGCCCCTGTTTGAGGGCCTTGTCATGCGTAATGACCACTCAGAGATTTGCAGAGAACTTTCATCATGCTCTGTGGAACTGGCATTGTGGGGGGACGTTGAACGTTCAGTAATGACCCTTCAATTTGAATGGCCATATAATCAAATCTCCCACAACCAAAACAACACAACAAAATGCAAACAGAAGTGGGTGACAAGATTTAATAACATGACATCAGTAATGATTCAACAGAGTAAAGCTAATGCACAATTCCTCATTGACATTTAGTAAAGAAATCAGATGCACCAAAATGCCAATCAACAATACCCTAACAGATAAACTATAATGCAAAACTGAAGAGCCATGCAACATTGTGGGGGATACAAATCATGTATGTTAAAATTGAGGTTTTCTAGTGTGGATTCTTGTTCTGCTATGAAGATAGGTGTGGATGTCATCTTCACTAGAATGAAATTGGTACCATCTTGGTATGCACCTCTCTGCAACTTCTAGTTGCCCCTCACCTATCTTCTTCCTGCAGATTTTTTTGCCAACTAGGTTGGACATATTGTTCCCCTTTCCTGAAAAGAAAGATCCTGTTTGGTTGGGCTTGTTTGGGCAGGTTTCTTTACCTGAAAACTCCTCTTACAACAATTGCTGCTCTGAGCTTGATCCCTTCACTTATTGTAGCCACAGCTTTGGATCAGGTGTAGACCCAATCTCCATTCTCCTCTCTTGTGCATTCATGTATCTGAACATTGTGCTAACTCCGGTGGGATGACAAGACAAATTAAGGGGAAGCTTCATGACGTCCTTACGTACTAGTGCTGGTTGGCACTAGAGTTGTACAGTTTGCAACAAATTCTCAAGATCATTGCAACAATCAGAATCCTTACTTACAAATGCCTGAAACAATTACCACTGCTTGAAACAAATAGAAAATGTATTGTCCAGTCACGAACACGCTTTGCTACATTCTCATTTTTTCTCGATCTCGCAGTTCATGTGCGCGGGTCTTCCCCTTTTCTCTCTCTGTGTCTGTGTGTCTCTTTCTCCATGTGTGTCTTAGTCTATCTCTTGTGGATCTTCTTCTTCACCTCCAAGCACCCAGCCTAGCGGTGTCACACAAATGCAAATAAAAGTGAAGTGAGAATTGGCGTCTTTAAGCCCAAGCGTTTCACCTTTGCTGCCATACAACTATTGCTCCATTCCCTTCAAGAGCACGCATGCTCTTTTGCTACACCCATGCCTTTTCCTCCCTCCCCAAGAACCTAAACTGCTAGCATGTGCAAGTCTCACTATATTTAGCTACTGTCTGTCCGGATTAAGGGGAAGCTTCATTCTTCCTTTACTATATGTAATGTTGTGATTATTACATGAGTGAAAATATCCTTGGGTGGAATCATTGGGAACCACCTTGCTAAAATCATAGGAAAGTTGGACTCAATTTAAGAAATAAAATTTCATTTACTTATACATTGGTTTATTTCATTAGATTAGGTGGGCTATGTTTTCCCCACCTATGCACACATCATAAAAAATAATGAACACCAAAAAACCTATAATATGCATTACCATTTTGATTCCTGAACCATTATTAACCCATTATTGACCCCATTATTGATTCCTTTCATTTTAAGTGTCATTACACTTACACAATAAGTTTTTTTTCTTGTTTATTTAGTACATGGACAAGGGGATGAACCAAACTATTTATTAAAATAACAAAAGATGAAAATAATTATCATTTGTGTTTTTGACATCAATGGCCCTTTAGGATTTTACAATCTTCACTTCAAAAATTCATAGTTAAATGAAATTGGTTCAATCAATTATTTATAAAAGATATCAAGTAGATTGGCATTTGGAATATTTTTTAAAATTCACATCCAACAAAAATTCTCAAAAAATAAATTCCTTTTGTGTTCATGAACAAAAATCCTTCATGTTACATTCTTGAAACTTTTTCCTTATGCATTCATTTTCCATATCAAAACACTTTTTTTTTGTAAATGTAATTAGAGTTTTGAATTCTACATGATTTGGGTAACCTTTTGATAAATAATTTGGAATGAAAAACTTTATTTATATGAGTCTTATGTGGTTTTGAAATTAAATAGGTCTTAGAAATTTGGGGCGTGATGTTTCTAATGGTACCACCCAAGCATAAGTTTGCCCACCTACATGATGTTTAGGTTTATGTTTCCTTGACCTTGGTGGGGTGTGCAACATAAACATAATCTATGGTGGATTCCAATTTATGGAGGTGACAAGTCTTTTGATTGTTGTGCACCCTTGGTTACACATGTGTCTGCTTGACCTCACCTTATGGCTAGGGGTGAAGTCATTAGATTACAAATGGCAACACAATTCCTAAGTGACCTCCTTCACATTAATGCACCATTCTTCCTCGTCGTATCAACATAGTGGATCTTTCAAATGTGTCATGATTATCAAAAAAATCAAAGGTTTCATTTGTAAACACATTCACAAATTTTTCATTGAATGCAAGAATGTGTTGTGCACCATCTACCTCTCTCACACCTCATAACACCCCTCCCTTGTTATCAATTGCATGCCCTATGCCCTTCCTTCTTGTACTTTTTGAATTCATTAACACATTCATCATCAATTTAGTGCATGAACAAGCCCTAAACCAAGAAATTCAACATCAAATTTTCGATGCATCATCATTATCCGTAGAACTTCAACACCTTTGCCTAAATTTGATGATTTCTTTTACACATTCCAAATTGACATGTCCTTGGAACACTAACCCTGTTTCCCCTCTTATTACACCCACCCTATCTCCCTCTTCACTTTCTAAAGGGACCACCACTTTCAAGCACCAAAATCATTTCATCAAAGGGTGTGAAAATAGGAATTTCCTCCACCATAGACATTCCATGAAATAAGAATTTTGGACCTTGGGCACTCATAGGGGCTACATCAAGGTTGACATGAAGATATTCCAATTGAAGTTGCATGCTTCAACTTTTTGTGGCCTTTGCATGGTTTTTTTAATAAACATTGCTCACTTCAACCTCCCCTTGCCCTTTGTGGACCTTGTCATTATTCAATTGGCAACCATTTCTTTTGCTTAAGATTTCATCTAAAAACTTCAACCATTACTATTTTCAAAAAAAAACTTTGAGTTCTACAAGAAGGTTATCTTGATGACCTCTAAGGATCTTTTGTTTCCAACCAAGTATCATATCCATTTGATTATGGAAAAGATATTTCCTATTCAAGGTGCCATGATTTTCTAGCTATTAGTGATTGTTTTCAAGCTTCTATAGACCTAGAATAATGTTTCATTGAGGTAATCCACAACTTCTTGCACAAATCAACATGTTACCCACCTTGCTCAATCCTCATGCATATAAATTATCTTTACTTTCACCATTGTGACCTTTCTTGCCACCAAAATAGTTGTCATTATGCTCTACCAATAGTGGTTAATACCACCTCTCTAGTGATATCCAACAAGTTCTTCTCACAAAAATGAGTGGGGAGGGCACAACCAATTTGGTTGCAATTTTGTATTTGTTGCTAAGAATGCCCATTTGCCATGAAACACCTTTCTTTGTGGAGCCATGCATTTCCATTGCACATTAAGCTTCAAAAGAAAGACTGCAGGTTTGGAAGTAAATGTTAGGGGAGGAAGATGATGAAGTGCTATAGGGATTTCATGAGTGGTATGTGCGGTAAGTATATGTGAGTGTGAAGTAATTGGGAAATCTGAGGACCGTACATGGGTTTCATGCTTTCGAGAAAGAGTGATTGGAATGATTTTGTTGTTTATTATTGTTCCATTCTTCTTTGTTCAACTTCTTGGGTGGAATTCTGTTGTGGAGAGGAACATCTTGTCTACTGTTGTAAAATCTCAATCTGTTGTGGGGTATGTGAATTGCCACAAAGAAGAAGACCAGTTGACTCTTGAGAAAGAAATTAGAGAGTGCTAATTCATTATGACCCAAAGAATAGCTTTGGTACTTTGTTTAGGTTAGTTAGATGTTTGTAGAGTAGTAACCTAGTGTTTTCTGCAACTCTAATAACTTCATGATCATTCTTCAATTTTTAGTATTACTTGTATGTTGTTATTGTTCTCGACTCCATATCTGTAGACAATAGAACTTTGCCTCCTTTTCTTCTGGTGACACTCCCCCTCTTTTTAAATTTTTTCTGATTCACAAAGGTGCATATTGTAATCAAAGATATTAATAGCATATTTTATTATGCTTCCCCCCTTACCCTATCCCCTCTTTCACTTCAGTGGTATCCGCAAAGTAAGGAAATTTTATTAAATTTCAGTATGAGATGCTAAAAATATCTAAGAGCATAAAGTCAAACCTACAAAATGCTAAAATCCTAATGCAAAGAACTGAATCGACAAAAGTGTAATAATGCACCAAATCCAAAATCCCAAGGTAAAAGTCTGAAGTACCAAAATCTGAAATTCAAGTGGTACTAGTCTGAAGTACAAGTTCTGAAAATCCCAATGTCAAATTGTGATATCCTTGAGTTAATAGTCCCTTAATAGTCCTTAAATGAGCACCCACTTTGGTACCAAGTACCGAAGTGGCCTCATTTAAGTACCAAGTACTTGGTACGGCCTCTTCTTAGTGGCCATCTTAAGCCCCAAAAAGAGACCCTGATCTATCTATGAAGGAAGGTAGTTTGCTTTGTTTTGTAGATATGAGATCCACCGAACCAGGATGCTTCAGATAGTGTTCTTGATGTCTTTGGAAAGCTCTCAATAAGGAGGGGTGCATGGGCTTGGTTCCATGACGTTTGGACTTGCACAGCAAAAGTTCTTGAATATTGAATGATTTTTTCACTATAAATTAAATTAAATCGTAGCTGAAAATTTCGGAGGAATTGGAATGTGCCTTTGGTGTTGTTGGAAAGATCTTGATGAGCAAGATTTAACGGAATTTATTTGGTAAGATTTCTATTCAGATGTGGGAGATATTGATTTTTAAGTGATTTCTGTCACTGAATTCAAATAAATTCCCAAAATTCAGGTTTTGGAAGGAAAAATCAGTTGAGAATGCCGTAACACTTAAAGGCTTACCATTCAATTCAAGCATATTTCATATTGGGCTGTTCAAAAAATCAATACATACATTGCAAAACAATGTTCACATGTGGAGTTTCCCTAGTTTGTAATGGGTTCACACAATTGGGGATTTTTACTATGGTACTGATGTGGGTGCTGGTTCACCAAAGGCCTTAAATGTGTTTGAAGTTTTCTCAGATTTTGTAACATTTTTTTACCCAAAAAGACGTGCTCTCAAGAGGACTCTCTCATCAAACGAACAAGACGTGACAAAAATAAATTCTAAACCCCATCAAAACATGGTTGCCTAATATGTGTAAATCATTGTGTTTTGTGACAAGTACCAAAGATGGTGCAGAGCTTTTCATTTTTAGTGTATGTTTTTTTGGGGGGCATTCCGTGAACAGCATAATAAGCTCCATGGTACTAGGAGGATTGGGGTCAAATGATGTGCAATATTTTGAGTGAACAGCCACATCATACAGCGAGACCCTAAACCCGGCCACCCCCGACATTGAGTTGTGTCTGACATTTTGTACAAGAATAATTGCAAAAAATAACATGACCCTTAACAGGATAGTAAACCCTAATTTCAAACCTTAGTTTTTAGGCATAGTTTTTTGGGGGTATTTTGGTAGGTTGGGTTGTTGGAACTATTTGCCAAAAGTCTGTGTAAAGCACTGGCAGAATTTCCCCACCCTTGGCACATTACTTATAGGAGAAGGGTCTACTGTTAGACCACTTGTTTTCAGGAATGCCCTGCCCATGGGGCATTAAGTATAGGAGAAGGGTCTACCTTTAGACCCTTTATGGAATTTTGGTAGCAGAACTGTGCTGGCCAAGTGAGTGAGTGAGTGAGTGACTGTTGCCTTAAATCCAAGAAGGCTCTAAAATGTAGACCCTTCAACCACAAAAAAAAGAAACACCAACTTTTCTTTAAAAAAACGCAAAGCCTACGAATTCATAAGGACCTGTTGACTGGTTAGTGGGATGTTATGAATTCGTAAGCATCCAATGCGAGTGTTTACATATGAGAATCGACAAAAAATGTATTATGAATTCGTAAGCATCCAGTGTAAGTGTTTTACATATGAGAATCGACAAAAAAACACAAAATAAAACTTATGTATAAGTTATCCAAATTTGGGTGCCTTGGACAGAAATTTGGTTTGGTACATATGAGTGGGAGAGTGTCAAGACACAGACACAGAGTCTCTGAGAGAGACAGAAGTCAGTTCTGTATGAGGAGGTGCAGAATTTTGAAGATTTGGGCATTTCACAAAAGATACCTAGAATCTATCTATCTATATATCTATCTATCTATTATTGATTACAGAAACAGTCCCATGCTCCTTTCAAGTGCAAGTCTCCCCTCCCTCAATTATACAGATTTTGGCACCAAACTGCTGTGCAGACATGATATTTTCGTTGGCCATATTCCAAAGGTAATGAATTTGGCACCAGTGTAAAGATTTTGGAGTAAAATTGTGGCGGCGTGAACTTGAAACCAACACACTAGCTGTATTCTCTAGGCTGGAATTTGTTTTATTTTAATAAATCCCCACCCCCGCTTCATCGATCCATTCATTCATCTTGGCTCAAATTACTTGAACCATATTCTACCAGTTTTCATATCATTTATACCCCATGTTGTTGGAACTTGACAAAACGGCCTGAGTCATTACACAATGAGCTGTTTGTTTGTTCGTTGTTGAATTCATCCACAACAGACAGACAGACAGCTTGTCTCACTCTGATCATCAACACCACCACCCAACACTCTTGTTCAGAGCGAGCCTTCACCAAAGCACAAGTTTGGAATCGGATACCAAACACCTCAAAGTTGCTTTGTTTTTTTTTTTTAATCTCTTTCCCCAAATGAGGTATGCAAAAAGGATTTGCAAGCTTTTCTCTAGATTCTCTTCTCCATCCACCTTCTCTCTAGAATCAGCATAACCTCCACACCACCCCTTCCTTTTATTTTGGCTTCTTTTTGTAAAAAACAAATCATGTTTTGACACTGCCACCAAGGGTTAGGTAGTAACCGCTCCTTTTTCCTACAACCCATTTGTTGCTTTGCTTTGCTTTGCTTTGCTTTTCTTTTCTTTTCTTGGTTGGAAACACACACTATATAACCAATAATAGATGAATGGGTTCTTATGAGAAGTGACAAAATGACGATGATCTTTGTTTGTTGTATTACCTACTTTAATTCTTTTGGTGCACAATTATTATTTATGGAGCCACACTCTTCCAAGAATTGTTGTAGTGTGGGGATTATTTATTTATTTGTTTGTTTGTTATTATGACCCATTCAATGTTTTCTTGAGAATGACTTTATAAAGAGTTCAAACTTCAAAATCTGACAATTGAAGTGGAGTAAAAGCCCACAAGAGTCTGAAAAGATTGGAATCATTTCTCTCCTGCAACTACCCTACTCACTTGTTTAGTTTTGTTACAAAGCTACGCATACCATCATGATGTCCAGAATGGGGGGCACCTCCACCATAAGACCAAATTGCAGCTTCTCCTTAAATGCTGGTTACAATCAAAGAAGTGTGTCTCATTTGTTGTTGTAAGTATCATGTAGTGACCGTTAACCCTGAGCCATACCTGACATGGTTGATGCAGATGGTGAAGCTTGACCCTGCACCATACCCAACAAGAATGTGCAAGGTCGAGCTCCACCTTAGTGTATCTAGGATGCGCAAAAGGTAGAGCTTGACCTTGCACCATATCCGACAGAAATGTGCAAAGGTCCAGCTCCACCTTATGGCATTCTAGACAGGAATGTGCAAGGTAGAGCTTGACCTTGCACCAAATCTAACAGGATGTGCAATGTTGTTGAGCTCAAACCCTTGCCAAACCCAACAAGTTGCATATGATGGAGCTCAACTATTCACCATATCCAAGAGAGTAATTTGTTATTCCCTTGTTTGAGCTCATACAAGGAAATGACAAATGACTACCTTCGGAGAGATCATATCTGTCATGCAAATAGTATCAGGGTAAATGTGCCCATTTTGTTGGGCCCATGCCTTTAGGCAAGGACTACACATTCATGTGTGTCTACAACACTAGAACACTAGAAGTAGGTTGGACCAAGGGGGGTTTTTTTTTGCCCCCCCCCTCCCCAAACTTGTTGAAGCAAAATGGCTGTACTCCAAGTAAATGGTGGAGGAGCCCACTTTATGATGTGCAACATTTCCATGGTGAAATTCAGTTAGCTCTTCAAATTATTGGGTGAGAGGCCATCTTATGCTAAATATTAACTTACCATTTGTGAGCAATATATTTTATTGAACATACCATAGTGGCCTTGCTAAACCTAGCACTAAATAATTAGTTTTCGGTTGTGTTGGGGGGAAAAAACTCCATTTTTGGGGTGTGAGAAGTGAATGTGCAAGGAAATAATCAATAGGCCGTTAGGTGGTGAGAGAAAAGTAGTTGTGGAGTTTTCAAAGGACATCCACAAAACACATTATATTTGTGCAATAGTGGAATTTTTTGCAACTATCACTTGGTCTTGTGGGATTTTTGTTGTGAGAAACACGAGGAGTTTGCTTACATTTTTACAAAAGGATATCAATTCAAAATAATGTTTTTTTGTTAAGTTCGTGGTTAAATTTTATTTTTAAAAATTAGAAAATGAATTAGCCCACCAAAAAAAACCTTCAAAATATTTACAAGATAAGTAAGACATTTGAAAATAAAGCTAAAGATGTTATATATATATAGCCAAAACTACCATTTTTATAAATAAGAAGGGTACATATTAACATCCATCTCATTTATACTTATGTAACAAAATATTACCTTCCGAACACAAGGGGGTATGTTGAAAATGCAAAGAATGACCCACACCCACCCCCCAAGGTGAGAAATGTAATTATTTATGTTTATAAATTACAGGATTGCAAAAGCCATTTCTAGGGTTGTGGGAAGTCCATATGTGAAATTTTTAATAAGGAGGTCACTATGGTAGGTATTTTTGTGAAACACTACAATACACATTCCACAAATCCATAAAATCTGAATGGACGCTACAAAATACATAACTTGCTCAACTTAGGGGGGAGGGTGGTGAATGAAACCCCTTTCATGATAGATGTTAAATAAGTAAAATTTTACAAAATTATTAAATTACTTTTACATTATTGTTCTACCTAGTACCTCACCTTTAATTCTTTCTAATTTAAAATTGCATCATCATATGGAAACTTATCCAAGCTAACAAAAATTGACTAAACATGTGGAGATCAAAAGAATTAGATGTGTCATCAAATGATTTTACAACCTATTCTTCATGAAGGATAAATTATTGGATGTCTTTTCATTTTTCAGAAAATTGAACACTTCAACTATAGCCATTTCGACAAGCTCGTTCAACTCACTTAGTTTGCATGACAATATATGTTGATTTTCATGTGTAACTGGAAATCAAGGTTTTGATTAGAAATTTCAACTATTTGTAACTCAATGTTGTAACTTGAAATTTTTTAAAAAATGAAGATTGACATCAAAGAAGTGTGCTCATCCAATTATAGAGGAAGTTAATCTTTTAAGCAATACTAATTTTATTTCATGTTGTGTAAAACAATGTAAGTGTGAAAATAAACACACTTATATGGTTTTACATGGTTATGTAAAACAATGTGAAAAATGTGATTTCTACTTGGGGAGGGGGCGAATTTCATAATTTTTTAATGATAAACCAACCAAATGGCCCATTGCAAAAAGAGATCATCAAAACATGCACACACAACTAAGTAATATGGATTTGCAAGAAGTTATGGTCATTAAAGGTATAGAATATATACACTTACATGCCATAAAACATTTACACAAGATTGTGTAAGTGTAAATCATTTACACTTACATTGGCTTTACATGCCATATATATGGTTATAGACGCTTACATGCACAGTACTGCAAGCTACTCATCAACTAAACCTACAAAATTGATCACACTTTTAAAAATTATGTTATTCACATTATTAACCATTGCACCTAGTTCAACACATTTAATGGTTAATAAATCAAATTGTGATGCCAAATGTTCATGAACCACAAATGCACACTTATCCATTATTGGTTGTCAATGCTTGTCACCTCATGTACACTTAATGTGAAAAAGCAAGACTCTTGGATAACAAATTTAATGTTTTTCAAAATATCCTCACATGCATACATTGTGCCATCTCCCACCCACTATTATTTATCCAATGTTTTCTTGGCTTAAATTCTTCACATTGAACATGACATATAAATTTCCTTATAAAAATGAAACCTAACTCTTTTTTATATAACAAATAACATTTATTCTTCAAGGATTTTTTTCAAAATATGTGTTTTCAAGGGTCAAAAATTAGTTCAAAATATATTAATGTGTCATCACAATACAATATACATATTTTAAAACTCAATTATAAGTCCTCATAGTCATCAATATATGGGATTCCATACATTTTGAAAATCGATGATTTAATTCCACATATAATAAAGGACGTTAGAAATAAAAAGATTATGAACCACTACTTACCTATGTCCTTATCAATAAGTTAATGAGAAAATGAAACATTCTAAAATTTCACAAAAATAATCGAGATATGAATTCAATAATATAAAAGCATTGTCCACCAAACCAAACTATATTTCAATTCTTACAACTCATGTAATTCATTTTCAAAGTAATGGGAGTACAAAAAATTTGAAAGTCAACATAGTCTTTAGCTCTTATTAGCACACTTGGGCCCTAAAAATTTCATGAATTTTTATGATTAAGACTCAGAAATGGTTTACCGAATTCCAAATGCTAGCAAATTGCATTTTTTTCAAAATTAGAAGTTACATGCACCCCAAATTGAACTAGGCTAAAGATTATTTCTTGACCTCTGCCTATGTAGATCTTCTAATTCATGTTATGGATTAAGTTTTATTGTAATACCCAATAGAAAAATCACTAATGGCTTAACAATTTTTTTGCAATGACCAACATGCTTGTGAATTAGGATGTCTAGCTTTGTTGACAAGAAGTTGCCTTTACCATCAATCTTAAAACAAATTTGGCATTTGACTTGGGACACTAAACCATTACTTTCTAGTGTATAATTGAGCTCGAGGAAATTTTATAGGTCAAGATTATTGAAATTTTCTAAATTTCTCATATAAAGTCTACCAATTGTTTTGGTAGCAATTAAGTTCTTGGTTTACATAAAAATTATTAAAATCTAAATACATGTGGGTGCACAACAAAAGGATTGGAAGAATGTGACTGTCAGATTCTATCTACCATGATCTAGATCCATAGTAGAAAAAGTTTGAATCAAAAGTCCTCTAGCTGTTTTAATGGTTCCATTTTTCACATCTATATAATAAACAACATGTCAAAACTTTTGAATCCATTGTACACACACAATAAGGATGAATCAAACTTGAAACAACACATCAACACTTTAACGCCACTGCAATGCACACAATGCCTAAATTACACCTCTGCTAGGTTAGGACTGATGATGGTATCCATAAGAAATTGTGAAGTTTAGGGTTTAGGGTTTAGGTCAGCTCCTTTGTTTCCAATATGAGGAGTTGTATATGCTATTACAGTTGTTGAAAGCATGTCTAGAATCACTATTCAGGTGTGGTAACTGCATCAACAGGGAGCAAGAGGCAACAGAAGGATTTGAAATAGGAAGGTACCCAATTAGTAGAATCAATCAACTTAGCATCGTGCAGAGGTTGGCTAAGTTCCAAGCTTTCTAAGTTCCAAATGTATCTATAAAATGGTAATGGTGGCAGAAATTTCGCCAACCCCATGTTCAAGAGATTGGTGTTAATGTGCACAAGAGGTTGGAGGCCTGTGGAAGCAGTTTGACAATAGAAGTGTCAACGATGAAGTCATGCAGACCTCCAATTGCATTCATGTTATACTCTCTGCTTCAGAGATGCTGCAAATGAACATGTTTGAGCTTAGTTTCTTTGCTAGACTTGATCATGTTTTTATGGTTTGCATGCATATTGCTAGACCAGGTTTGATAGTTGTTTCATGCTGCCCAGTGTAATAATGGGTTGGGTTTGCTTGCATAAGGTTTTGCATACATACCATATATTGTTGTAGGGATCATGTTGGGACTTTTCACTATGCAAAGAGTGATGAGTTCTTAAATATGAGACGAGGATTTACTCCTTTCTGAATCACTTTACTAAAGAAGATGCATGTACTCATGTTTTGGAGACTTACTTAATAACCATTTCCAAAGTTCACAAAACAAAAGTTGCAGGGTTGGGTTATGATTTCTTGTTGTCAAATGAACTTGGCAACCTTGGCCAAGTCTTAGAAGAGTGTTAGGTCATGTGCCATGTTAGGTCTTATGCTAGGAAGCTCTTTCCCAAACAGAGATATACCCATTGTCTGTAGGAGTTATCCCGTGTTCTTAAGTGCTCCAAAAGATTTGCCACTAGATCAGTGAAGCAATTCACTGCTAATTCCTTAATGTTATTATCTATTATTATTCCAAACTACCAGTTTTTGGGTTGGTATCAGAAATGTGTTGGAAGAGAGAAATGCAGAGTAATTGAACTGCATCAAGAAGGTGGGCGTGATGGGTTATGGAAGTGCATGCAAGGAATGAGATGCCCTGACTTACTGATGAGACAAATCTATCAATCTCAAATGTAAGTTGTGATGTTAGGTGTACGGTAAAGCCCGCTGAGTATTGCCTCATGGGAGGAGCCCTTATTCCATTGTAAATGGGCTTTACTACTGAGTGTAAAGATTGCTTGATTTTTGTCCTTCAAATTTTCCTGTGATATCCAACAAGTCTCAGCTGGGCACCTGTCAAGTATCAGGGGGAAAAAAAATGCTTGCAGATTTGTTTTTGCTATGTAAGAGTATTTGCAAATGCACTACAAAAACAGAGCAAATCTTTATGTTATGATTAGTGCTCTCTTCAGCAATATTGTTGATGGATCAATTTGGCAGTGAACTATTCAACTTAAAATAAAGTTCACTTCTGCAGGAAGTTCTATGTTTCTTTTCTCATGAAATATAATAATGTTCTTAGCATTGTGTTTCGTGGAAGAAATTAGGATATGCATGAAATTTGCAAAACCATGGAAAATATTGTGGATATTGAAGTGGTAGTCACCAACATATATATCAACCCGGGTTTGAACTTTGAGACAACCAAGTTATCCACATAAATAGTAGAACCCAGGAGCAAAATCCTGGGTTGCACTAAACTGAGGAAGAGAATCAAAATGCTGGGTTGCACTAAACTGAGGACGAGAATCAAACTGCTGGGTTGCACTAAACTGAGGACGAGAATCAAAATGCTGGGTTGCACTAAACTGAGGACGAGAATCAAAATGCTGGGTTGCACTAAACTGAGGACGAGAATCAAAATGCTGGGTTGCACTAAACTGAGGACCAAAATAAAAATGCAGGATGAGATTATGCCAAATGAAAATAATAGAGGAAGAAATTCAAATTTCCTCCACAATCCAAGATGATTTGAAGTTCGTTCTATTTCCTATGCTTTTGCTTGTATCTACATGTTTACATTGTGGTCTACCTATGTTATGAGATACCTAAAGGAGCCTTACACAAAGCTTACCTAAGAAGTTAGTTAGGGATCCCCTAGTAATGAACATTTAGGATAAGGACTTGTTTGGAGGGCTATCTAGGATGGGGACTATCAAAAGCTTACCTAAGGGTTTTACATAAAGATTACGTCAAAGACTATCTCATGATTACTCAAGGGTCTACTTAAGTTATGGGATATTTAAGAGTTATTTAGGGGACTATCTAAGAATTATCTAGGGAGATAGTCGTAGGTCTACTTACATTATGGGATACCTAAAGGTTACATAAAACTTACTTATGGGACTAGCTAAGAATTTTATAAGTTAACCTTACTTTAAAATTATTTAAAAGACTACATAGAGCTTACATAGAAGGCTACCTAAGATTGAGTCATAGACCCTATGTGACCACTTACATTTTTCTTAAGTATCCCTTAACTTAGATAGGTGTTCAAGTAACCTCTATGTAACACCCTATGTAAGCTTTCAATAGTACTTATTTTAAATAGCTTTTTAACCTAAGTAGGCCGCTAGGATGGCCTCTATGTAGTTTGTAGATAACCTTTTAAATTATCCTTGGGTATCCCTAACCTAAGGGTATCTTCACTTTTGTTGTTGAGAATGAGATGTAGGCATACCTATTTCTTAATGAAAATTAAGATCATATTGTCAATGGGTCATGAAAAACCATGTGAAATACTCAATTTTTTTAAGAAGGTTTTGTCATTTTCAATCCTCTTGTTAGGAATGTTAAGAGTTTGTGATTATATCTCTATAAAAGAAGCAATAATTCTCTATCTATAAGGGAAGGCACTAACCTCTTTATGTATAAGGGAAGGCATTGACCTATATACAAAAAGGCATGATCCTTGCATAATGGTCAAGGGCTCAAATCATCAAGACCCTATAAAACTTTATTTATGAAACACACCACATGTTTGGAAAATGTACAAAGGTATTAAAAACAAGGGATAATTTAAAAGACGTTAAATTAACACAAATTAAATGACAAAAACTCTCCCTCTCAACAACCAACCGCTTGTAATAGGTTAATCGTGGCAATGGGGGGTGTGTCTTGAAAGGGTGGAAGTTGGGAAGTAGCTAGGCCTACTACCACTGCCTAACTTAAGATGGAGAATGCTTGCATCCTTTGCAACATAATTGAAATTCGTTGACAAAGAAAAGTAACCAAGACAAAAAGGGGAGGGCCCTCTAGCCCTTTTAGGCTCCAAATAACATTGGCATAATCATGTAAGAACATATTTGCTTGTTTGTGTAAACACCCAAATACTTAAACTACTAGAAGGAAGAACTAATCGATGGGGTATCAATCATAATAATTCTTTTCTTTGGCTTAAGCTACATTAGAAGTAGCAAATCTTTGAATTGTGCAAGATTGGGGAAGTAGATCACACATGTTGGGTTAACTATAACAATGTCAACTAAGGTGCGAATTCCATCTTTGGTGAGCACAATGTCAATTTGTTGATGAGAGGAATTGAATGTGCCTAAAAGAAGTGCATGTAATTTTTTTTGTCCCACGTGGAAGCCAACATCTCACGCAATGGCAACAAAAGTGTCATAAACTACTTCATGGGTCCCCATGCATTCATTGCGATGGGCGCAACGTAGGAAATGGATACCCATAAGGTCAATGGGATGTGTGCACACACATCAAGGGATGCCTATAATTGAAAAATGTGGTAGTCTAAGCCATGTCTAAAACAATATGGAAGAAATTGGTGAAGATAATCAAACGGTTGGGAAAATTAGTCAAACTATAAAGCAAATGCCCACCCAAGGGCTAGAACATGATAAAATTCGAGCACAATGGGCTTCAAGTATCCTGTCGAAAAACATGTTAATGAAGGTATGATGGTGTAAGCACTCCGAAATGGAATCTTGAAGATGAACCATTTATTGTCCGATGAGTTGTTCAAAAGGAGGGAAACATGCTCATGCTAAGGGTGGTAAAAAATCACATGCTACCTTGAGGTGTTGTTGGAAAAAGGAAGGTGTTGTTATCGACTTGTGCTAAAGCTTTGGGAATGAAGGGACTTTGATCGACCATGAACTTAGTAGCTATGATTGAAGCTATAAGGGCCCAACTCCTTAAATAAGTTGTTGGGGCAATGGTGAATGTCAATATGAAAACCTAATGCCACCAAGGGTTATTGGGAGAGAGGTTTGTTTATGGGCTAAAAGTCCTTTAGGGCTATCAAAAGACCCTAGACCCAAAAGGCGTCCAAATATTTGAAAGGAGGAATCAAAGGAAACAAGGGTATTTATGAAGGTGGGAAAAGGAGGTGTGCAACGTAATAGATACGATGGATGTTGTGCATAACAATGAATTGATATTCCAAAGGCTCCTCGGACATTGCCCAACCTAAGGAGAAGGTCAACATGCCAAACATCTTCTAACAAAATATTTTTGACGAAGGATGATTTGAATGATGAAGTGCCCAATGGAACCCCCAAGATTTTAATTCTTTCTAATGGTGTGTTAAACTAGGATGGGGTGTTGAAGTTGGGCGATAGGACCAAGGGCATGTTACACATTTCTAAAGTTAGATAAAAAAAACCTATTACACAAAGTTCAATCTAAAAATGTTCATATGTAGAGGATATAATGGAGGGGGGGCCAATGATGTGAATGTCATTTATAATGGATGGAAATAAATAGGAGGGAAAATGGCTAGCTATAAAATGTAATGCCTTAAGGTGGGCTAAAACAAATAATGCCTTTCCCAAATGATCACCTTGACAAATCCCCATGGCAGATGGAATGATTATGACATTGCCATCACAATTATGGTGATTATAAAATAGGGGAGATTCAAATGCATAAAATGCACGAACAAAGGGGATAAGTTGTATGATGTCCCCACCTACCGTACAAAGTTTTTGAAACATGACCCCTTTTGACACCAAATTGAAGGCATTAGGTTGAAAACAACCTAGTTAAGGTGCATCGAATACCATGGATTATTGCTTCACATCCACCCTTGATTACTACCCTAAATTGGTGTGGGGAAAAATGTGTTGCAAAAGCATCGCAAAATTGAAAGCATAAAACACAGTTGTGATGAATACAAACATTAGACACCATTTTCCAATAGATGGAATTCATCCATAATGATCATCCACAACTCCTAGCTAAATCTTAGTTAAGTCCTATTTAACTCTCAGTTAAGCCCTAATTAACTCTCAATTAAATTTTAATTAACTTATAGTTAAGTTTTAGTTAAGTTTTAGTTAACTTTTAATTGACTCCTAGTTAAGTCCGAATTAACTTTTAGTTAAGTTTTAGTTAATTCATAATCGACTCCCAATTAGAAAAGTTTCCAAGAAGCTTCCTTATTTGATGCACACATAAAAACCTCTTTCGAAACTTCCTTGATTTAGGTTCCCAAAGGGGTATAAATAGGACTTTAACCCTTCATTTCTTTTAGTCTATTCAACACCAGTCCTAAGCACAATTTTGCACCATAGCCTTGTCATGTTTTTTTCATGTTCATGTTTGCATATGTTAACATAATTAAAATCCGTTCTCACATTTGTTTTGCACATCTCTTGTTCTTATTCTTAGTTCTTGTGTTTTTATTTTTGAATCACAATCTTGTCTTGTTCCTTGTTTAGAAATTATATTTAGACCTTTCCTTTAACCTTTGTTCTCATGGTTTTTTCATGTCCTTGACAATGGCTTGTGAATTGATACAATGTTTCCCCTACGGCAATGGGATAAATTCCACCCAAAGGTTTAGTCATGGCTAAAAGGCAAGCCACCGCAAAGATATGTGTAATTCAATGTGAAATGTGACCTTGTGCAATATGAAAGCAAAGTTGAAACAAATGTGGGAATCCACTCACGAAATCTTTTGGATGGAAAAAGTCTCAAAGGTGTTCAAAGACCATCCCAAAGGAACCACTTGTAGATAGATTCGACATGCATTGGAATGTTAGGTTGAAAGAGTCAAATGAAAGTTCAAGGTCTTGGTTTGGTTCATAGTCTTCCAAAAAAATGGGAAAAAGTCGTCTAATTCAAGATGTAAAGTAGTGAGAGCTAAAATGATGTTGAAGGACGTGGGTGCAAGAAAAATGGTGCCAAAGCACATGCCACTTGAAAATATTTTCCTACATGTTTAAGGACTATAGTATGGAAAAGGCATTTATGAGTTGGAAAATCATGTTGGGTAGGAGGCATTGAGCTTGAATTTGCTGCCAAAGCTTGGGTTTGTAAAAAAAATCTTCCTACATGTTTTCCTAATCATTTGTTAAAAAATGTTTAAGTCGAATCTTCATTTCCCTGTGCCTAGTGCCCCCCTTCGATGGGGTAAAGTAAGACACCACTAGGGTAATAGGAAGAATAAATGTCAAGTTGCCACGTCATAAGTGTCTTATGCCAACTTATCTAGTGGAAAACAAAGTGCCACTTATACATCACGTTGTAAGGCAATAAGGATGCAATTATATAATCGAAGACAATGAAAGTCAAGATTGAAAGGACCCAAGGACATCTAATGTTGAAACCCAAACCAAAACTAATGCCAAAGGGTTGGGAATTGGAAGGGTATTGGGCCAAGAAAGTCATGTAGGTTTGGATTAGATGGATTGGATGCATGACAAGAATGTTGGTGACGATTAACCTTCAAAAGGTAAATTAACACCCACATGTGAAGTAAGAAGCTCTACATGCAGGTTGTAGGTGTGTTGGGAAGATGGGGGTAAGTTGGGGGGTTTGATCATGGGCAACTATAAGGGTTGACAAAGTGGAAAGGGGAGACGGTCCAACATGTGTATTATTTAAAAGGACTGGGAAAGTGTCAGGTTGGGCTCCACATTCACTCGAAGGGCTAGGGGTCGATAGGGGGAGCTAATGGGTGGTGTGTGGTTTGTTAAGATGATATGGGGGGTTGGTGGAAAGTGCATGGTTTACATAGGATGGGGGGTGGTGAATGGGGTTGTGATGGTATGTGAAAGGGAAAATGGGTGATGTGGACTATGAAGTTTGATGAGACATGATAAACTAAAAAACATGGGGCATTTTGTGTCCATGAAGAAAGAGGTTTATTAGGAATGCAATTGTAAATAGGTTCCACATTTAAAGATTGTTTATTTCAACACGATATATAAACCTATAGAACCAACCACATGAAACTAGGCAAATCAAAAGGAAAACAATGAATCGTCATAAACAGGCAAGTCATGTTACAAAGGATAACCAAACTTTAATTTTGCCATAACCTTTTTAACACCATCATCTTTACTTTACTAGGTTTAACACAACCTATACACTTTTAAAAACTATTGTGCAAGGATTAACGGCCCAAAAACTTCTAACATATATGTTTTGGATTACCCAACTTCAATAATAAAAGAACACCCTAGACATAATCTTTTGCTTTAAAAAAAACCCCCTATAAAACATATTATTGGTGAATGATTGGCCATTATTTATTCACACCTTCACACTAACAACTTTTATTTTTCCTTCCTTCGTTATTTCTCCAGGACTATGAGAAAAACCAAGAAACACCAAGATTGTGGCAAAGTCTCTCTCTTTGTAATAAAGCCTTCTATTGTGCTTAATTTGTAGGTAATGAGCAAATTTTTGGTGATAAAAAGCTTTATGGGCTTGATGAGAATATTTTTAAAAATAAAAACAAAAAACACAAAATCCACCCTCCATTAACCTCTTCACCTTCTTGTCTTATTACATGTTGATGTTAATGTTGATATCATCATTATCCTCCTCCTTTGTTCCAAAAAGTGGTTGTTCTCATATGCCCTATCTTGCTATGAAAATCTAAAAAGTAGATTTACAAATAATCCTCCTAATGGAACTGCAACTGGACTACCAACAAGGCCTCTTTTTATTGAAATGGAACTAAAATCCCTTTTTCTTTTTTTTTCAAAGCCTTCGACTACAATTTTTTCCTTTTTGTCCTTCTTTGTCCATCCTTTTCTTTTTATATATATGGTGCTAACAAATGAGGCCAAGGAAGCAACAACAATAGTGGTAGCAAAGTTATTATTGCCACTACCATCTCCAGTCAAACTGTAGCAAAACCTTCACTGCCATCTTTCCCAAATAATCTTTCCAAACTAACACTTGCATTTACACAAACTTTCTTTGCACAACAACAATGGTCCAAATTAGCTTGTAACTAAAGGTGATGAAGGCTCTTGTTATATACTACATGAGCTTATATTTTATCACCATCAAATTGAGTCAGTATTACAAGAGCAAATTAATGTACAACAATACATCAGTAATATTATGTATTAGCAATAAATTGTAAGCTCTTGTAGTATTAACAAAAATGCCCATGCTGCACACAAGCTTTGATTAGTATGCCAAATAATGCCCTACCATTAGGGCATTACCATGTACATAATCCCAAATTGTAGGAGTGAGAGGGTTTTAACACTTGAAGCAATGAAGATAAATAAATAAATTCATCCCAAAGTGAATTATTGAATGAATAAAAATGATAGCAATTGAATTTAAACCCATTTCTGA
>Ga0209208_10004270_pt1 | contig 20356 bp, 15 predicted proteins | sample S1TSphfallax_3_FD_187694 | JGI IMG/M metagenome (GOLD analysis project Ga0209208, IMG submission 187694) | Host-associated microbial communities from peat moss isolated from Minnesota, USA - S1T2_Fd - Sphagnum fallax MG (SPAdes) (version 2) | ecosystem: Host-associated > Plants > Peat moss >...
ATCCACCTCACCCCCCTCCCTCTCTGGCCCCCTTTTATTTTTTCCCCCTTTATGTTTGCAATGGTTCTTCAATACTTATGTCAAGTCTCACAATTGCAAAAGAAAAAAGGGTTAAATAAATAAGCTTGAAAAAGGTGGGAGATTATTCAATTATTTTCATATAGATAACGTGGACAAGAAAAGGCACACGTTAATTTGTCTTTTCATATCCATCCATGCAGGTGGGTAGAAAGAAAGAAAGAAAAGAATGAGATATTTAGGCTTGGGAAAAGACAAGTTCCCATAACATCATTTTTTATTGGCCTTGCCTACCAAGGGAAGGATATTGTGTTTAAAGATTCATTATAGAATATAGTAGCTTAAGGGATTTTGGCCCCAAAGTAATAATAATAGGTCTATTTTTGCATGAGGATTTTTGAAAGATGATATTTTGGCTTGTGTTGAAACTTATAATTAGTTATAGATTTATAATATCTTGAAGGATTTTGGTTTCTTTTAGAGGACTTTTTGAAGATTATATTTTTGCATGGTGAAATATTTGAGTTTCCACAATTCTTCTTTTGCCTGAAGATACTTTTTAATGTAAAAAAAGGCAAGGCCTCACAGTGTGACACACCCCTTGTTATTATTATATAGATTTCTGCAATTTATCAAATTTACCACTTTGATTATTTGTTATCTTATTGCTGTTTCTGATTACTTTAATGGCACTTTTGTTGCGGCACCTAAGCTCATCCGCCCTTTTCAACGGCCAAATATAGCCCTATGGACTAGAATGTCCCAAAAATGCTTTAATAAGTAAAATCCCCCTATTTTAGCGAGAAGCTATTTATACCAACTTTGAACTAATAAGGTTTGGGGCTTTATGTGGGTACAGTTCCAATAAATGGCCAGAGTGAACCAGCACCCACCACCACACCATGCACTGGATGCATGTTATGACTCTGAGGTGGATGAACGAACCTCAATTGAGTTCATATCTGGTTTCACCTTGGTAACCCAATCTGTAAGAAGTAGGTCCCATATATGTGAGGTACATAGGTAGGAAAATAGGTAATTATCAGGAAACGAAAGTAGATGGTTTATACAGCATTAATGGCTATTTTTTTTGGTAAGTAACAACCCTTCAGCATCCAGTTTGTTGCTGATTATATGTAGCCAATTTAGTGAGAAATTAGAAATTAAAAGAGGCTAAAATTAACCCAAAAATTCCAGATTTTTAATAGTAAGAGTTTGACCAAATTTTAAGAAAATAAACCAGATTTCTATACATGGTTCAAGAAGTTATTAAAAAATATAGAGGGATATAAAAATTTATATTTTTGCCAAATCTGGCTAAATCTTCCTATGGATGATTGCCACTTTGACTCATTAAAAAAAATTGACCTAAGAAACATTGCAAGCCCCAAATTGAGCCAATAGATAGGTAGTAAAAGGGGGCAAAAAAAGAAGGTAACTGAGCTGAGCTAACCTAACCTAAACAACATGGTTAGCTAGGGAACTGGAACCCAACAGAAAACTGTTTCGTGACCACTTACCATCCATCTATCCATCCTTGATGGTCCGCTTGGTGCGTGCCCGTTCACGCTCTGGCCCTGTTTAGTAGGTTTGTCAGGCGGGCTTGGATTCTGGCATCGTCGTCTCCTCCTCTTCTGTCGGTGTGCAGATTTCCGGTTCCTGGTCTCCCGCATCTGGGCCTGTGCGAACATCATCGTCTCCTCCTCTGTCGCGCTACTGCGTTCTCTGATCGCTTCTGCGTGTCCGTGTGTGTGTGTGTGTGTGTGTGTGTGTGTCTCTCTCTCTCTCTCTCTCTCTTTCTTTTGAAGTTAGCGTCGGTTTGTGTATCTACTGAGCTCTGTTTTGAGGTTTTTTTGCGGGGAGTTTCATGCAAGAAAAGTTTGGGAAACATATATATCTCGGCGGAAATCGGTTTGGGTCTTTGTGTGGTGTGGAGCGGGAGGCCGGCCTGAATGCAGCTGCTGCTGCTAAAGAGCAGGGAACTTTTCCGGGGTAGTAGATGTTGTTTTGACGACGCCGCCGCTGGTGCCGGTTCCTTGGAAAGAGCGTCGCTCCTTTTGTGCCTGCCACAATCGCGCGTCCTCCATGTTGCAGAATCCGTGGTTGGAGCATGATTTTGCGTGTTTAGAGACCGATCATTATGCAGGTTTGTGTGAAGTCAATTTCCGAGGTCTATCTCGTGTCATTTTTGCGCCACTTTCTGGAGCATCATTCTTGTCTACTCTCTCGCCTTTTGCTGTCTTGTCTTCTCCCGTATCTCTCTCAAAGTAGAAAGCTTTCCGCTTTGTGTTGTAATTCCTTCCCTTTTGGTTTCCGACAATATTATTATTCCTCCCTCCTTTCGGCCTTCTCTTTTCTTTTGGTGTGCTCAGAGTTGTCTAATAATCAAAATAGAGAAAGAGAAGCGTTTGGAATTGGACATGGAAATCGGCTAAAGCTCTGGTACCATGTTGCAAAGGTCTTGTAGCAGGTATGGAGGAAAATGGATGGTGTCATAGCATGGAGATGATACTGGTGTATGCAAGCCTTGCCACGATTGATGGTTTCATTGCCTTGGCTGCTGCAATTCAGGTGTCACATAGTTCAATCCTTTGTTCTCTACATGTTTTTTTGCTGAGTGCATTTAGGGCTATGAAAGAAACAGCCGAGTATGAAGAGGTTTCTTGAAAGTGGGGAGAACAAAAGCATAACAGTATGTGAGGTGTGAGCAAATGCTGTTCTGTTAACACTCCATATTATTTTCTCTGTGTTGAAGTTCATTTTTTTCATGTCTAGAGATCAGGACCTGTGAAGATTTGATCTACTGTGGAATTAACATAAGGAACCGGAATAGTGTAAGAGGATGTACTCTGAAACTGTAAAGTAGGGACAGGAAGCAGATCCTGAGGATGTAACATTTCAGATGGGGTTGTGCAGCTGCTGAGGCTCTATGTACATAATCGACATGCGAGTTGGACACGTCAAAAGGCTAGCTCTATTTACCAACCCATTCACATTTGCATTTTGTTACAAATATTATTTTGTTGTCTTCAAGGCCTCTCATATCCTTGACCAAGGTCAGGCTACTAATGAACCTGCCCCTTTGATACTTTTCAGGTTATTCACTGTATGATATGTGCTTCAAACTTTGGTATGTTTCTCTTCCTCACTGTGGTCCTTGCACGTGAGACCTCATTCAACAGAGCAATAGAAGCTACTGTGTTGTATGTGTTGTCTATTCTGAGATTCATCCAGGTTCCTTTCTAAAGATGTAGCCTGCACCAATTTATATAGAAGTCATCTGCACTATTGTGTGTATCATAGTAGTCTTCATATGTAACAGTGAACCATAACAAGATAAATGGAGTTGGCGACATCAATGGAGGCTTAAAGGTTAACATGTGGAATCTTAGTACTCTGGTCTTGACAGCACAATCAAAATGCATTTCTTACTGGCAGTTGTATTCTCAATATTAGAGAAGTATTCAGTCTTTAGATAGTTAGGTTTTGGTACACTGTCCAAACAAGGTGAACAAATTGTCTACTGTGGAACACAATCAGGTTAGGTTGAAACATGGAATCATAGTACTGTGGCCTTGACAGCATAATCAGAACCCATTCCTTAATGGCAGCTTCAATCTCAACAGTGGAGAAGTTTTCAGTGTTTAGATAGGTAGGGTTTGGCACATTCTCCAAACAAGGTGATGAAATTTCTCCACATTGGAACATAATCAGGTTAGGTTGGCTGCCATCACTCTGTCACCTGTGACTTGAGTTAAGTGCAAATAAGTCATTTGGTAGTGTACCATTGATTGATGTGGCATGGTTGGGAAACTGGGATTGGGAAGGCAGGTTACTTTTTGTATTTTATTCTGAATCCGATTGCAACCTGCAGACGGTGGAAGTGCTGGTCAACCCTTTGGGGTTTTGTTGTGTCAGGTATGGTCTTCCTCTACCTAGTGATATATGTGGTTTCCTCAGTCTGAAGTCCTCTATGTATTAGTGAATTCCTCTCTTTCATGCTTTCTCTCGAGTTTCTATGGTTCCGTATGGCTTAGAATTAAAACCACAGACACACATCTTTACCAGGCCTGCTTCTGTATGAGGTGCTAAAGCATGTTGGAATAGCATAAGTCTAGCCCACCTAAACAACATTAAGTTGTAACTACTGCTGTGCCAAGACTTTCTATTGTTCCACATGGCTTAGAATTTAAACCAGACACACATGGTTTTACCAGGCCTCCTTCTGTATCAGGTGCCAAAGCATGTCAGAATAGCATTAGTCTAGCCCACCTAAACACCAGTAAGTTATAACAGGATACCTGCTGCTGTGGCAATCATGGGCAGATGGTTTTGTGGGCCGTTGGTTTAGAGCCCTCAAATGCCCCTGGAGGGGTCTGCAAGAAAAATGCATATGATTGTAGTCAATTCCAGATACTAGCAGAGGATGCTTTAGAATCCACTATGCAGAAGCACTGGACTGTAATTTTTTAAAATATTTGTAAGCATAATTTTTGCAAGAAACTTGTATTTAGGATAGCACTTAGTACCCAGGTTGTTGCCAAATTGCAGTGCAACTGTAACTAAGTTTTAGGGTGAGCTGATTTAAACTGTGTTTGAGGGGGTATGCAGCGGCACCTGACATTGTTTTCCTCACTACGTTTCTTCTACTTCTTTCTTTTTGGTACTGCCTCTTTTCTGCCTCCAATGAAAGTGGACATTTCTATCTCAAAGTACTCGTTCATATATTTTTGCCTACATGGATTCCACCAAGCTGTACCGACAATCTGGTACTGGTGTTTCAGGATTGGACTCTCTAACTTGTAGTGTTTCCAGGGTGGATCTGTGCCATCAAGCCACTGATCATGAGGAGGAGGAAGAAGATGAGGAAAACTGTGAGCAAATATCTGTTCATTCTCACACTTCAAAGCCTTCTTCCCACCACCACACATGGTGCATACCATTACGACGCATTCGAGGGCGACAGCGACTTGTGATTCTGGTAAATACTGCAAATTGAACCTCATGCTTGCAAGTAGTTAGGGGACAGGTGCAACAACATGTCTTGAGATAGATTCACTTGAAAGCACAACACCACAATTTTCTAGCTCTTTTACAAAACTGAACCTTCTCCCTACATTTGTAGATTATATAGAGGGAACCTTTAAGTGTGCAAGGTTAGAACCATGTTTGGGGAAACTTGAAAGGGTGTAAGGAGTTGAAGGTGGTCTGTACACCATATCTGCTAGATATAGTTCTGAGTTCTTGGATGTTCATAGTTCATACTAATGTGTTGCTGGATCAATTGCATTGCAGATGGTGATGGGTATGTGTCTCCTGACAGCAGCATTTACAGGACTTATTTGGTATGGGATGGGCGACAACAATATCGATTCTGTGACAATGGCTAAAGTATTTCTTCAACTTTCTTGCTTTCTCTTTGTCCTTTGAATTTACCACTTCAGTAGGTAAAGAACTTCTTTCTTGAAACCATTGTGCAGTCCAGTCCCGTTGTCATCTTCTTGATACTAGTCTTTTGATGTTGCTTAAACTGATTTTACTGCTTCCCTCCCTATATTTCTGTAAGTGCTGTCAGTTGATAATGCACCGTTGCCAATAGAATGGTATCACTTGTTGGTCTATGCAGGTGTATGCAGACTTTTTTGCAATTGTCGTACTACTGTCAGGAGGAGGACTTGCAGCATACGGTGAGTCGCATTTCCCAGTGTCTTTGTCCTTTAATCCTGCTCAATCCTTTTCAGGTTGACTTACATTGCTTAGTATTGAGAAATTTGCAGTACTTTTGAACTATTATCTTTGTGCTTGAGTTCAGCTGTAATTGAAGCGATTAGTAGGATTATTCCCATCAAAATATTAATGAAATTTGATGTCTGAAAAGGTTTAATTTGTTACAAGTCCAGCCAGCTTCTGTTTCTGTGGCCTCAACTTGCTCATGCCAATGTACTGGTTTTCTTTGCATTGAAGAGTAGGCTGCATGGTCCAGCAGCCATGTATATCCTGATTTGAATCTGTTTCAAAACATCACATGTAAATTAGTATCCTTGTCATCTGGAGGGGACTCCTTGTTCATCCAGAGCACAGCTTACAGGAGGCACTCACTCTGTTCTTTATGCCAGAGAAGTTTGTTTGACTAGGGGCTGACATCACTTGCCAGTTGAGTGTGGAAACTTGGACACTTCGAGAGAGAATCATCTTGATATGTGACAATTTGATTGAGTCATGCTATTCCAGGATCAACTCACTTATTGAGTTTATCAGGGTGGTGTTAAGTGAGAATTATTCCAGTATGATCAAAATCACTTTCAGGATTTTTTTAGCTTCTGGATCACTGTAAATAAATTGAGACCTAAGGAGGTCCACCTAGGTTGAAGGTGTAAGCAAGATTTTACTCAGGGGCACTCAATTTTCCAGTATTTTGCAAGTGTTCACAAAATGTGGCATTTAACGCTGGCAGGCCTACTGCTATACAACAAGATGTGTAGAGTAAAGACAAGCAAGGCGTCTGCAGATATTCATAAGGTGAATCTCTCATTTCAGAATGGCCATAAGTGGCTCTTATTCCACTGATGATGTGCAGTTGCACCCTCTGGAATGTGTAGTTTTCAGATGAACACCATAGTTACTTTGGGGTGTTCACCTGCCCATGTTTGTTTTGTAGTACTGATATGTGATTCAAATGGCACTTCAGGTAGCAGGATTAGCAGTGGCTTCAGTGGTGTGCTTCTCCCTTCGAGCATTTGTAGTGCTCTTCTTTGACAACCCTGTAAGCTTCTACTTTTGTTGACTCCATTCCATCCTCACCAAAGTTATGTTAATGTTTCTGGCTTAGAGTAAGCTTTTGAGAAAAGCTTATAGATTTCTAAGGTTAGACCACTGCATCCACATTTAGGGTTACATTTCTACAATATGCAAATCCAAGGAGGACTGTGGCTTTAGCAGCTCAAGGTCAACGAACTAGCTCTCAAGTTTTTCTTTTTCCTTGTCAGCATTAAACTGTAAACTAGGTACACAACAAATCTGTGAAAGCCTTTCTGAAAAGGAATTTTATGCAACTCAGTTTTGAGAGCTTGGCAATGTTATTTCTATGACAGTCATCATTTAAGATTTGCACTGGTTAAAGTTTCAGAGCTGCTGATGTCCATGTAGCAATCTCCATTAATGTCTCTTGAGATGTGGTGGAAGCAGTTTATCAACATATGGGATTTGGAGCATGTCAAGAGTCAATTGCATCCACTGCTTACCTTTCTCTATTATGTGATAGGTTTTTCTCTCCTGCCTCTCTCTTTCTTGACTGCACTAAGATGTGCCACTTACTGCTAGGATAACTGCTTACTAGACTGTGCATTGTTTGATAGAAAAAAAACTCTTCTAATGCACTTTATGGTAATGTCTTAGATAGGTCTCTTCGTGAATGGTAGTAATGGGAATCTTCTTCACTTGTTAACTAGTGTCACAATGTAACAAGGTGCAGATGTATTGCTGACCTCATCTGGCCTTAGTAGTCTATTCAACAAAATTGGAAGGATACTGCAACAGATTGGTGATGCATTGTCTATTGTCCCTTGGTGTGGTCACAGTTGACATGCTCTTACATGCAATTTGGCTTCAAAATGCAGGAGAAGCAATACCCTCAATTGTCGTGCTGTGGGTTATGAGAGATATGCCGCCTCGATCAAGGGATCCTAGTCTTCATGGTTGCCCGGTGCTGGATGATTCAATTGAGACTGGCCTTGAGCAAGCCTTGATACCAGACACTGGGCACATGCCTCAATGGATAGTGTCACCATCTGGCCGACAATATCTGGTGGTTCCAGTTCTACCTTCCAATGACATCACTCGGCAAAAATCTGAGGTACAGATCCCCAGAAGACTCTGATATGGAATGAATATTGGCAAGACAAATCCCTGCCCTTTTTCTGCATGTGAGATTTTGGGACTTCATATATAGTGGAGATTAAGCTGCTCTCCTCCCTTCACATGTCCTCTTGTTGTAACCAAATGGGACCCTATGGACAGGTGATAACAACTCTACCTGTCCATCATACTTTTCTATAGAGCTTTCACTAGATGCCCTAAGCTTCCAGTTTCTCCATCCTTTGTAGCTTAATCTCAATTGTATCCTAATTCCAGTCTGCAAGCATCTCTCCTCTGTAATATGTTCAGTAATTCTAGAATAATGGCAGTTGATTGGTCATTAGACAGGATGAAGTACCTTTGAGACTACACATCCATTGTTCATGTTTTCCTCTCTTTCTTCTTATGTTCAGGTCAAACTTGATGGTCTTAGGACTAAGATATTTCTGCACACAGGAACTTAATGAGTCTCCTGGTAAGTTCATGGTTTCATTCTTTCTACCATATTGACTAGTTCCTGTTGTGGTTCTGTTTGCAGGCAGTGAAAGACAGCACTGGTTAGATGCTCATTTCCATGTTTCAGAAGATCCATCTGTCCTTCAAATGTAAAGGTCCTTCACAAATTTCTCACCCCATGGCTAATGTATTTGCAATCTGAGGAACTAAAGACAGAACGGGAGAAGACATCTCATTCCCAAGCATGGTTGCCTTTCAAAATTATGTGAGAACATTCCATGGACTCCTTCAGATTGCAGGCTTGTGGTGTGGAGCACACAGATAGTTTGAGCTTCTTAGAGAATTTGGGAGCCATGAGGTAGGGGATACCAAACCATGGTTTGTTAAACAAACCAAAGTCAGCAATTGACAAATGTGTAGTGTCTCTCCCACACAGCAGCTTTATATCATTGTGTATAATGCCTTTTCGGTTCATTCTCTCTAGGAGAGAGTGTGTAGTCTAGTCTTCACAGGATGTTCATAATTCTTTCCATAGGCTGGTAGAACATGTGAAATTTGATTTTTCCATGTGAATGCATGTTGATCTTCATACTTGGGCAGGAGCCTTCCTTTGTCATTTTGAATTTTTTTTTTCCCCATTTTAGATGTGTGCAGCTGTGCAGAGGGCTTCCTGTACACCAGTTTCCTGGGGAAAAAAAAAGTTTTCTGTATTGATTTTCTACACATCAGCTTAGATAAGAGTCAGAAAATTAAAGGTGGGCACATCTTGTTGCGGGGACAAAACTCTAGAAGTCTCTTTTGGACTTTATTTTGGGAGCTTAGTTCCAATGTGAATAAAGAGTATATATGCAGCTATTTATACCTGACAATATGTGGTGCATGTGACCAGGGTTTTCAGATACCCAAATCTCTGTTGAAACTTGAAACTATTTTTGAAGACCAAGTTTACTGGTTGATGTCAAATCATAATGCAACTATTCTGAAGTACAAGTCTCTACCTTCAGACACACTTAGTGAACATAACTGATTTTATTCATCCTTGTTTTTTCTTTGTTTTCTAGTAGCTTTGGCAGTTTGTTGATGAAATTCAAACAATTGATAAGTAACTCAAAAGGCTATTTGGAAACGAAATGTAATGTGTCTCAGATGTTTTTTGACTTACCCAAAACATATATTGAGAGTTGTAATTTATTCTTCCATTGGCAACTGAGTCTAGTATATGCTCATAGGAGTGAATAGTGTAGCTTTCTTGGATTTTCAGAAGCACTCAAACATACAGAGAATACACTGCCAACCGGGACATAGCACAAAACATTTTTTTTACATGCAAATACTTTATCATGGGTGCATATGTGATAAGCTACCATCTAGATTCTAAACCAGTGTTAATCTGGTAATTAGGAACAGCGAGGTGCGAACCAGTGTTGGTAGGTTTCAGGTCAAGTTTCTAGGTTAGGTTTTGGGGTGTCCAGATCAAAGGTCCAAAATTTTATTAAAATTAGATTGGATCCAAACCATGAAATTTTCTTTTGTTAAAACTTAAAGTTAAAACTTTTCTAGGTTAGAATCCTTTTCTAAATAGGTCTTCATTCTCCAACCATATAAATAAAAGGTTTGTGAAAAGTGTGAACATCAAATTCAAAGATTTTAGATTGTGACAATTCAATTTTAGACAAACCTTATTGGATACATTGTGGAGGTGATGGATGCATGCTACATTGTCAAACAAAAAGAAGAAAGAAATTGTCACCACTTTTAGTTTAGTCCCAAGATAAAACTTTTGACTTGTTTTGTAATTCTAACTCAAGAAACCAGCAATATCAAACCTTCTATCAACCTTGATTGAGTTACTGCATGCCCAGTGAGAGCCTCCATTTCAACCTGTATCAATATTTAGTACATCCAAAGAACAATGTTACTTCTTCTTGCATCCCCACCCATAAACGGGTACAAATGGACTGGAAAAAATATAGATTATGAGCTCAACTAGTTGAGAAGAACATAATGGAAAATTATTGTGGTCACAACAGCCTAATGAAAAGATGTCCTTTCATGAGCATATTTATCAGCCTGCAACAGGTTTACACCATTTGACCACAAAGCTTCATCCAAAATATATTGAAAAGGTCCATTTATTGCATGCTTTTAATTGATTAATCAAACCATATCTAAATTTGTAACAAACTTTCACATTAGAATGAGTTTGTTAACTATGTAAGGGCCACACCATTCCTGAATTATGGTGAGAAACTATCTTGCCCCTAGTTATGATCTATGCATTTGAATGATGTTGATAGAATGGGAAATCCGTTACTCAACATACATACCAAAATAACATGAATGCTTCACAAAAATCTTTAATACTAGTGAAAACTTGTCAACCATTTTTTTAATTTTTTTCCCTCGCACAAATGAAAAGAATCATTGCAAAAAGAGAAGAACAACAGAAAGCACCCACCAGCGAGGTAGGTGACGAGTGTGAACCTATGCTCGCCCCCCAATTCATCAACTATGAAGCCCCTTTTAGGACCATCATAACACTAAATTATCTACTATCTACCTTCCCTAGGACACACAACTTTGTTCCATCCCCAACTCTTATCGAAAGCCAAACTTTACTGCAATAAAACACTAGGTACAACGACAAGAAATAAAAGAGAACTTTATTGCAATAAAAACACAAGCAATAAGAGAGAAAATGGAAGGACACATGCCAAGGGCCTATCCCAGTTCTGACGGGCCCACTTACATGCTGAAGCCCAGCTTTATACTTGTAAGTTCTTCATAATAGGCAGACCCTACACTAAGACCCGGTTGGTATACTCAGGGTTTAGCCCAACAATATACCCGCCCAACACTGGCCTGAAAACTGGGCTCCGAAAACCCTAGCAGAGCCGAGAAAATGGAAAGCACACATGCCCAAAGGGTCTATCGGAGTTCTGCCCCCCACTCAAGTGGCAAAGAACTGTTGCCCAGTTTTACTTGCAGGTTCATTACAATGGACCCTACAATAAGACCCGGCGGTATACTCAAATGCGCAACAACATACCCGCCCAACACCGGCGTGAACCGGCGCCCAAAACCCTAGCCAACGCCGAACTTACAAACAGCCGCCGCCAGATCGGCATAAAGATCACCAAATTAAATCTACAAAAAAAAAGCAAGATCAAGGGGGGTTTAAGCCGAAATCTAGGAATTGGGTAAGATGTGGGGGTTTCTGAACGGCAACGGAAGACGAAGCTTCGGGGAACAGTTGATGGCGAGAAGAGCAGCGAGAAACGCCGAAATCTAGGAATCGGGTAAGATGTGAAGGCTTCTGAACGATAAGGGAAGTTGAATCTGAAGGGAATATGCGTATTTCCATAAAAGCGGCGAGATGTGTAGAAATCTAGGAATTGGGTAAGATGTGAGGGTTTTCTAAAGGGTAAGGAAACACGAAGCTGAGGAAAAGGAAAAGGCGATGGCGAGAAACGCAGCGAGAAGAGAGGAAACGATGCCATGGATTTCTCCTTTCTCTCTCTCTATCTCCCAGCACCCTCTTTCTGATTTCTCTTTGTGAAACAAGCAACAATTATGCTCATTGTGGTTTGTAACTTTTATTGTGAAGTCCTGGAAAGAACTATTATTTAGCTGGAGATTTTGACTTATTTTTGCAGCAAAACTCTCAACCCAAAAGAGTTTTGTTGCTTTTTTGGCGGTCCTTCCTTCGGTGTCTTTGGACTTTTCTAGTCTTGTTTCTAGAGTCGTCTCCAAGCGTGTCATCATTTTTTCAAGAAGCTCTAGAGTTTTGGACAGACGCTTGGGTTTTGTGCATTTTCTCTGTTTTTGCGGGGTCTGTACAGAGAGTACCGGGGTTTTGCGGATGCGGCGGGGGAGAGTGAGAATGGTTGCTGTAATCTAATGCCAAGTCTCTCGCACTCGTCTCTTTTCTATACCTCGGCAAAGAGGATCATCATGCCGACCACTATGTTGAAACTGCATGTTCCTATTACTGGCACATTCGACGAGTTTTGCCTGCAGGGAAGAGGTTCAGCAGCGTTGAAGGAAGACAAGCTATTCTTCTTCAATGCCTTCCAGTTGAGCACAATTCTAAGCGACAGGAGGAGGAAGTTCTTCAACAGGAAGCAGCTCCACGCGGTCTGCCAACCCATACCATGTGCACCCAAAGCTCTGCAGCCTGAAATTCATGTTCCGTTCAAGCCTCCCAAAGGACTTCCACCACCACCACCACCACCACCACAAGGATGGATGCTCCGGAGCGACTCTAGAGCTTTCTCAAAATTTGGAGGCAAGAAGCCTTATGGTACTGCTGCTCATGTTGGTTCCAGAGCTCCTCCAGATATAGGAGCTGCTGTTGGAGGACTGGAAGCCAAGGAGATGATGACACTACTTCCTGTGGACAGCATTGTAGATGAAGTCGGTGAAATCTCTGCAACTCTACTACCAGGTTCTGTTTCTAACGTAGAAACAGCAACAGGAAAAGATACACCTGGCCTGGACAGCTATTCAGATACTGCTACAGGGAGCTCAGGAATGGATACTGAAGGTTTGTTACCAACCCTAATCACCCAAGTGCTTGTTTAGGGTATGTGAACTGATAGAAGAGCTCTGCTCATCTCTTGCTTTCTGTATATTGATGTTTGATCATGAGGAGGGAGAGAAGATAGCAGACTTAACAACAAGCCTCAAAGCTTTCAGCAGCAATGTTGCAGATGCTCAAATTCATCAGAGAATTTGAGAAAGGGGTACAGGTAGAAGAGCTCTGGCTGCCAATGCCTTGCTTTGTGTATCCTCTTGGAACTTAGGTTTTGTTGTGAGAGAGCTGCTGCAGGGAGAGCACGCGATCGCCGAAGTCGGCGATCATCAATTGGGTTGAATTCTGCACGCAACATGGGTGCTCCATTGCCTGACCTTCTAACAGTTCCTGGAATTGGACCCCGGAATATGGAAAAGCTGGTGGCTAAAGGGATTGACAAACTGGCAGAGCTCAAGAGGCTATACCGTGACAAGGTACTACTTTGAAACTGTTATCAAATGCCATCAATTTTGTTAAGTGTTGAAAGAAAATTCCGAACACCTTTACCTAATATTTTGGTCATAGAGGATCTTCATCTTTCAAATTGGAACTTCTGGAAAAGTCAAGAACTTAGTTTCTTCAAATCTCCTTTTGACATTCCCAAGTCCCTCATTTGAAGGATGTATCACTGAAGATGATGTTGACTGTTGTAGGAGGTTCAAGCACATCCTGACCTGCCAAAACAGAGTTTCTGGTGGTTTTAGGAGTGCTTGGCTGCATCCTTGTTAGTTGATATCCACTTTAGTCTAGTGGCATGAGTGTCAGAAGTCAAGAGCAAAGGGCACTTGTAACATAGCATGTGATAAGTCCTTGAAGACATAGATTTGAGAGAGTTTTGGTGATGTCCTGAGAGACATTAAGTGGTGCTATTTCTTGCAGTTTCGTGATGATGGATTAGAGAAGATGGTAGAATATCTGCAAAGTTCAGTGGGCATATTGCACAAGAATCATGCTGCAAGCATCACCAACTTCATCAAACACACTGTTGATGCCGAGCTAAGTCCTAAAGAAGATTGCCCTCGCCTCAAGAAGCGTCTCACTTTCTGTGTGGAAGGCAATATCAGTGTTGGAAAATCCACATTTTTGCAGAAGATTGCCAGTGAAACTATTGAGCTTCGGGACCTTGTGGAGGTATACTGGTTTTTTTATTCTGGGTTTATTCTGCTCTGTATGAGATTTGATCATGAGGAGAAGCCTGCAGATTTGTATCCTAAATAGCCATGCTGAGTACTCATTCTGAATTGGTGCACAGATTGTTCCTGAGCCTGTTGCAAAGTGGCAAGATGTGGGAAAAGAGCATCACAATATCCTGGAGTCTTTCTATGCAGAGCCTGAGCGATATGCCTACACATTCCAGAACTATGTTTTTGTTACACGCCTTATGCAGGAGCGTGAATCTGCAAATGGTGTGAAGCCCTTGCGCTTGATGGAGCGCAGTGTCTTCAGTGACCGCATGGTGTGTACCTGATATAATCTTCTCCTTTAATCTGATGTTTTTATGTTTGCCTCCAATGGGGTATGGTATCCTCATTCATGGTTGAACATACAGTGAATTATGAAAGATTTTCATTGGAGATGAGGAAGGCTAAGGTTCTGAAGAATCCAATTCGAGTATGATACAAAAAAGTACCATTTTCCTGAAACATGGAGTTCAAAAGAGGAAGCAACAAATTCAGCTCACTTAGAAATGCACATGGGTGGCGACATTCCATCAGTCTCCTCTCACTGTTAAGGAAGGGGACATGTCGATCCCTTGCCCATTTGTGGGCCATTCTAAATGCATTCACAACAGTTGTGGTAAATTGACTGTAGAGATACATGGGTGCAGGAGTGTTGAGATACCCATTAGTGTGCATTGCTGAAGAGGGTTGTCTTAGATATCTTTAGTGGGTTTTCATACTATCTTTGTGTTTATTCCATTAATTGTGGCAGGTGTTTGTGCGAGCAGTGCATGAGGCAAAGTGGATGAGCGAGATGGAAATTAGCATCTATGATTCCTGGTTCAATCCTGTTGTTTCAGAGCTTCCAGGTTTGGTTCCAGATGCATTCATCTATCTGCGGGCCAGTCCTGATACTTGCCTACAGCGGCTGCAGTCACGCAAGAGGTAAGTTGTCAGAAGTCAGCATCCCCCACATTATGAGTCCTTTCTCAAAGAACTGGAACAGAATCACTAAAATGCAAGGGTTTTTTTATCACAGTGGTGCTGTCTTGCTAGGTGAAAGCTGACTCAGCAAGGAAGTATCATTTCCTATTGAGAACTTTAGTATTCTATCTGCTTGCTGATAGTTGTTGCAGTCTACAGACCTGAGGAACAGGGGGTTAGTTTGGAGTATCTCCGAGGCCTTCATGAAAAGCATGAGCAGTGGCTCCTTCCTGCAAATTCTGGCAGTTCAGCATTACTCTCAGTTAGTCCAGCGTTACGAGCACCAATGTCACCACGAATTCGTGATCGTGTGTTTTATCTGGAGGGTGACCATGTTCACACCTGCATCCAAAAGGCTAGTCTTGCAAATTGTGTCCTTGGTTTCACTTATCCTGGCTTCAGCCCAAAAATGCTAGACAGCTTGCCATAGTTATACTTGGGTTGTTTGGTGTCAGGGGTTGTCACAGCTCTGGTCAGCTCTGAGTTGGGCTGGGAGTTTTTTAACATCCCATGATGCACATGTTCTGGTTGCAGGTGCCGGCACTGATGTTGGACTGTGATGCCAATATTGATTTCAGCCGTGACATTGAAGCTAAAACAGAGTAAGTAAAAGACATCCCTTATTTTCAAGCAGGAGTTTTAGAGTTGTTTTCGAGCACAGCCTACATTTTCTGTGGATCGCTGAACTGCATAAACAGGCCCTCCCCCCCTGGAATTAAAGATGTGCTTTGTCTATTTGGCCTTGAAAGAAACCTGTGAAACCTAACGCAAAGTGGCTGTTATATGTGTGAGTGGCGAATTGAGTTGTATTAGCTGCTTATTCATGGATTTAACTACAGTTGTTGATTTAACCCCATCATCTAAATTGGCTTTGAAGGTATGCAAAACAAGTTGCGGAGTTTTTTGAGTATGTCCAAAGGACAAAGGAGAGCTTAGGGGGGTCACACCACCTTATGGTACCACAATCTGGAGGATTATTAGGACCAGATGGGTCACAATTATTGAGCAGGAACTCACTTGAAGCTGGAGACTTCAGTCAGCAAATGTCATCTTACTGTTTATAGCTTCTGATTGCATCATCATGTCAATTGTTCAATTCCTGGACATCAGTGCTTCCAGTTTGGTGAGTGTTTTGTACAGGCATTGGCAAAGCTTTCCCTCTCCCTCTTTCCTGCTTAGAATCTCTTTCAGGGAAGGGGGAGGGAAACTTTTGCCAGATTCACCAACATCAGTGGAGGTCTTCAGCAACTTTTTGGAGTGGATTGCACCAACCATTCTGATGAACATCATGGAGGTTGGATGCTTGGGAATGAAAAGAGAAATGCTGGAAAGGCCATGAGGTTATTATTAGTCTATGAGGTCACTATGCTATTTTTGAGCATGCATCCATCTTTAAAATCAGGTTATGCAATATGTAATTCTCAAGCTGGAAAGTGACATGAGAGCCTTGCAGATGAATTGATGAGAGCAGCAGGCAGTAGGTTCTTCCTTGGCTGGCAAAATCATCACAGTCCAAGCACTTTGAACCTTTGTATCATACTTGAAAGAGGTCAATACACTGGAAGGTCAAAGCAGTGGTTATTGGTGTCTGTTAGATTTTTGAGACTGCAGTACTGAGAAATACTTTTTGGTGAAATGTGAGGTCTCTCTTTTTGTTGGCAGTCTAGAGTCAGAATGCATTTGAAGTGCATGAACTGGGTTGAAGGAAAAGGTTTTTTGTAAATTTTTCCAAATTTCTTATTGCAAATATGTCTGGATCAAATGTATCTTTGTCATATTATGGGACACAGTTGTAGTGCCAACTGCTTGTTAGGGTTTAGGGAAAATGAATGCAGAAATTGACATATTACCTGTTTGCAAGCCCTTCGCCTGGTTAGTACTTCGCAAATATGTTTGGAGATGTTAGAGATTAGATGCAGACCCTATTCACACTCCATGCAAGCAATTCTGCCTAAATATCTTCAAATATTTGGGCAGAAATCACTCATAGTTCTGTGATGGTTTATGCAATGATTGTGGAAGCGGTTTATGAGCTTTGTGAGCTGGATTGTGAGCCACTGAGCTGGTGGCTAACAATATCTATTTTACTTGAGCCAAGTGACGTAGCAGATATATGTTCGATGTAAGTATTTGGTACCAGACATTATGGAGACTTTTTTTTCTCATGTTTTGCTGTAAAATATTTGAATTTTTTTATTTCAGAAGCTTGTGCAGTAAGCACAGTAAGCATGATGGGTTGTAGCTGCATCATATGAGATGGTTGAAAAGCATGCAAAGTTAAACAATAACCAGAGATCTGAAAGCATCATGTTAGCCATTCACATTATGTTAAATCATGTATGTTCTCATGTAGCTGAATTTTTATCTTCCTGCCCATGCACAGATTTCATATCAGCCATGAGTTAATTATGCAAAATCACTACAGACTAGGATGTTGTTTGGAGGGAACAAAGCAAAATTGCAAGAACAAACTCTACCCTCTTGATTAGTGTTGTCTAAACTATGTTGAGATTCTTGAACGTCTGACATCCTCTGCGCTCACACTGGAGCTAAATAGAACTTCCCTTCTTAATCTAAGACATTTCGGTGAATTTTGTCTTAGAAAGAGGATCACAGGTAACTGTAATGTGTCATTTGATGTGTCCATTCTGTAATACAGTAACCTGATAATCTGTTGCACCTAACAAGGGCTGCTTGGTTTCCCATCAAGAAGAGATGTATCCTTTCCCGCATTTACCAACCAGAAACTCTTCCAAACAAATTCAGATAATTTTGCCATTTTCACAAAGATGGGTTCATTGTCTGCATTACTCCATAACTTCAATTCTTAAGACCAGTCCAACAACACGTCCTTTTACAGCCTGAGGGGTACACAGTCCAATAACACTTCCATTAGGATGTTAAAATGCTCTGTTCACTCTCTTTAATGGTCTCCCAAGTTTCCTGACTTTGCCAATCTGCTTTCCCTCTTTGGTAGATTTCTTTTCCCCTCCTTTAGTATCTTTGCTAGGAGAGCTGATAAGGTCTTTGGAACTTTTGTTATAGCTAATGAGGAATCGGCGACAAAAAGCTGATTTTTCCAGTGTTACAAAGTGGCGAGCAATAACAGAATTGACAATCCTGTACCAAAGACATCCAAGAGTGATGCCAACAGCAGCTCCTGCATACACTTGGCCAACAGTGTGGTAACCAAGGTAAACCCTTGAATACATAACTGTGGGTGCAAACAAGCAAACTAAGGCTATGACTACAACCCTCAGAAAAGGTTCTGAAAACTGCAGATGGTAAAAAGCAAGAAGTGCCATGTAAACTGAGAAGAAACAGCTGAACTGTGAGTGGCTTGATGGCCATCCAAATGTATCACAACTATCCAAAGCCTTGCATGTGTATGGTCGTGGCTGCTTCACAATCTGTTTCATAATCTGCACCCACTTGTATCTTTCTCAATAAGTTTCCAATTACTCTGTTATCAGGTGAATCATTCAAAGATGCTAGCAGATCTAGGGAAGTTGGATTTAAAATATATAGCTTGATGTGTGCTGCCTTGCCCATACTTACAACCTAATACCACTGAAACAGTTGAGGAGACAGACCAGTTGTATATCGGCAAATAACTATTTGCTATCAGTGTTGCAATTTTCAAACTCTACATCGTACTTCAAAAGGTAAACTTCAATTAAGTCAAAAGAAAACTCCATATAAGGACACTAATGAGCAAAGAAAATCTCCATAAACATGAATAATACAAAGTAGAAAAAATGAACAGGACTACTAGTAGTCTGTCACATATTTTCAATACCTGTCACATGTGTAGTAGAGACACAGTCACACATGTCCAGTTACCTTCAACATGTATGGTAGTCACCAGCTACCATGACATCCTTATTAACCCATCAGCTCCCAGAAGAGGGTGGAGATCATTGCCATTGCAGGGAGCAGACATGTTAACTTCAATATTGGAAAAGGGATTGAATCCTCTAATTGCATTTTTTACCTGATTGATTCCTTCTGACAGGAAGAGACCAACAGCAAAGAAACTGGTCGGCAGGTCACGCCAGAACAACACTATTGCAGGAATGCTCCCTAACGCAATGAAGATAGGCACCAGAGTCATGATACCCAGAAAATAGCCAAGCTTGTCCCCAGCCTTATAACGTATGTGCACCACTTTAATGGGTACAAGCTGACCACCAGCATAACCTGGGCTGATTTTGTTGCAATCACAATAACCATGAATGCAACAATTCTCCTTGACTAATCCATGATGAGAGTGAACCATCTTCCCTTCTTGTCGGGCGCTTGCATCATGTGCAGCAGGCTGCACGGCGAGAGCAACACTTGCCATGATACACAAAGCACCCAACATGCAGATCAAGAACAGGAGACACTTGCGGGGCCAATGCAACATTTCTAGAAGCAACGGTGCAAAGATCTAGTAGTTGGCAACGGCATAAAAGTAGGCACCACTGAAGTACTCCCAGAAAGATAACCCACAGGAGCCCTATGAATTAGTTCTTGATTGCATTGCTGTCACTTCAATGCCCAGGTGTTGCGTAGCATTACAATTAGATCGAACTGCCACCACTGACATGTACGGCATGACAAACACCAGACCCACTGTGGAGCATGCGACAACGAATCCCCGAATCTCCGAAAAGAAACGGATACTTCATGGGTCATTCAACACCAAAACAAACTGCAAGAAATAGCACCAGAAAATGAACTAAGTAATTAACCAAGAGTACGCATCCAGAGAGTCATCGCTGAAGAAACAGGGAAGAGAAAATCCGAATCCAAAAAGTGACGATTCAAGATGAAACGATGGATAGTACTGAAACGCTTCATGTGCCACACCCCTTGTCCGAAAAAAAGCCATCCAGTTTACAATTGCAGGAAAATTGAGAAGCTCAGCTAAAAGATCAAGCAAACATACAACTTCCAAACGCGAATTGGATACCAGAGTTGCAGTTATCCACACAATCAGAACACAGGAAGCCTCAATCTCCTCAAGGGAGGTGGTGTTCAAGAACACCATTTAAAAAGCCGGCACAAAAAGGAAGACCTCCTCTCATACCGCTATTCTCTCAACCGCCAAAGCCATACAAAGTGCGCCCTTGCCTCTTGAGCGCATACACAACATCCATAGCGGTCACAGTCTTGCGTCTTGCATGCTCAGTGTACGTGACGGCATCACGAATAACATTCTCCAAAAAGATCTTCAAAACACCGCGAGTCTCCTCGTAGATGAGACCGCTAATCCTCTTAACGCCTCCCCTCCTAGCCAGCCTTCTGATCGCCGGCTTAGTAA
>Ga0209208_10004272_pt1 | contig 20351 bp, 8 predicted proteins | sample S1TSphfallax_3_FD_187694 | JGI IMG/M metagenome (GOLD analysis project Ga0209208, IMG submission 187694) | Host-associated microbial communities from peat moss isolated from Minnesota, USA - S1T2_Fd - Sphagnum fallax MG (SPAdes) (version 2) | ecosystem: Host-associated > Plants > Peat moss >...
AACGTTTTGTAACTTGGAAAGCTTATTTTTCTTCTTGTTAGTTTTTCATTACTCCTTTTCTTTTGCACTTCAAAGATGATTATAGGATATTTTAAATAATTATGATTATTTAATGAAAATATTATTTAATATTATTATCTAGCTTAAATTAATAATTAACTTATGATGTTTATATACTTGTAGGTTATTAATGTAGCCTATTTAAATTAATAAAATTTAAATATATAATACCTATTGAGTATATATACATATAATTGATTATCATTATAAGTAGAATAAATGTTTAATTAATAATTACAATTATTTATAATGAAATTTAATATTACCATATTAATTGATTTTGAAAAAAAAATTTAAACCAAATTTACATTTTCTGAAAAAAATTCCAAAATAAAATAAAATAAAACATATTTAAACCACGGTTTAATTTAATTTAATTTAGCATAATTTAACCTAACTTAATTTAACCATTTTTAATTTTAGCCTAATTTAGTTTAGCCATACATATTTTAACCTAATTGAATTGAACCATATTTATTTTATTCTAATTTAATTTAGCTTAATTTAATTTAGCCATAAATATTATAGCCTAACTAAATTTAACCATAATTAATTTGGCTTAATTTAATTTAACCATATTTACTTTAACCTAATTTAATTTAGCTTAATTTAGTTTAGCCATACTTAATATAATCTAATTTAATTTAACCCAACTTGATTCAGCCATAATTAGTTTGGCCTAATTTAATTTAACTTAATTTAATTTAACCATAATCATTTAAGCCCAATAAATTTAACCATGGTTAATTTTATCTTAATTTAATTTAGCCATAATTATTTTAACCTAACTTAATTTAACTATGGTTAGTTTAGCCTAATTTAATTTAGTTTAATTTATTTTAGCCATTAATTGTTTAATTTTGTTTAATTTAGCCATGGTTAATTTAACTTAATTTAAATTAGCCATAATTAGTTTAGCCTAACTTAATTAACCATGGTTAGTTTTTTTTTTTGTTTATTTAGCTTACGTCAGTTTAGCCATGGTTATTTAAACCTAGGCTAGTTTAGGCTAGCCTAAGTTAGCATGGGGTTAACTTAATACTAGAGGTACATAACACTATTGTCTATAACCTATGTAGATATTTTAAGTATAATAATTTAAGTATGTATAAGTTTAGGCCATTATTTTTATGACACGTGTCCATGTTGTATAGATTTAGTTGTATGTTACTTGCACACACAACCGTATGGCCCAAAAATTATACAATACCAAATTTGTAGTTGCAAACGACAATTAGTTGCATGCCAGTTACATAGCAACTAGTTGCAAATGACAAGATTTCTAGTAGTGTATCTAAACTTCTAAATATTTCTTGTGCATATTCTTCCATATCAATTCCCACTAGCTTTTAACCTACAAGTGACCAAACTAGTTGCAAGTACTCAACAAGCAATACACTAATTATGGCCACCCTACACAAGAGGGTTAGCAACAAGTACAAGACACATTGTTTTAACTTGTGTAGTCTCAAAAACATTTTTGATATTAGGTTGATGATGGATTGATAGTGAATTTGCATTGATGAATTAGATGTTGAGGTGAAATTTGGAATCCGCAAAACCCATCAATCGTATCCAACCTCCTATTCCATGTGGTAAGTTTAATGGATTTTGTTTCATCTCCACATTCAAAAGGTATTGGCATTGAAAGTCCCAATTTTTCTTTACATTTCTTCAAAATTAAACACATGTAACGAAATGTAAATTCATTGATACCTATAGAATATATAAAACCTTCCTTACAAAAATTAGACCTAATTGTGTTTAAGGCTGGTCCTACCAAATTTTTGTTCATGAAGTTGTGCATTGATGACCTTTCAATTTTTAAAAAAACTTCAAACAATTTAATCATACTTGCATGATACTGCTTCCCATTTCCCTTACCACCATTTTTATGGACAAATAGAATAATATAAACAATATCCATAAGTAAATTTGACAATATAAGATGTTCTTCAAAAGCTCTTACATTAGAAGCTCTTTTAAACAATTCAATAATATTTGGAATAGATCCTTTAACTAAAATAGATTGGAGCTTTATTGAAAAGTAATTTCTTGATTTTATTACCCTTGTCAATTTAGAGTTTAGTAAAAACATTTGGTCATTTATTGCATGGCATCTACTTTCCCACCCTTTACAAGATTTGATAAGCTCTCTTCTTTGAAGCATGTCCCACCTACTACCTTGTTCACATTTTCGTTCACCTTTTGGCACTATCATGCTATTTAGTTGACTTGCCTGTTTTTGAAAATTTGGAAAATTAGGAATCAAGGAACATTTGTTATAAAACATTGTCGAACATTCAAAGTGACGAAATGTCCCTTCAATTTGAATTATTTCATTTGTTAAACCCAATATAATATGTTTATAATTAGGTTCAACATGTGATCATTCAACAAAGGGTGAACATCAATCAAATCATCTCTGATGCTAATGAAATAGTTATGGAATCCATGACAAATGTGTTGTTGACAATATGAAACCAAATCATTATGAAGAATATCAATAATTTTGGGTATGTAAGGAGGATACTTAACTTTACCTACAAGAACCCTTTTTGTAAAAAAGTCTTGAAGTGTCATTTGGATGCCAATAGTTCCAATTGTTGCCTTGATTTTCTTAGCCAAAACATGTGTTGCACTTCTCACATGTTGTCCAATAGTGTTCACCACCACAAAAGTGCGTTTGAAACTATGAAATGTGCATTTCCAAAACTTTTTGTCTACCATCTTTGCACCTAACACAAGTTTCAAAACCAAAATATGATGACATGATGTGAGATACAACAAAAGAAAAAGAAAACACATGAAAAAAAACTTTTGTGTTCATGGAAAATATCATTTACCTTTTGCAACATATTTGAGCACCTGATCTTCTCTTTGCTTCATAGTTGCCTCTACCTTCTCTTGGTCTTCTCAAACCTTCTAACTGCACAAATTTCCTTGTTTTGGTACAATTTAAAATTCTTTTCATGAACATTATCAAGTCCACTAGCTTTAGGGGACAAGTGAGTTTTCCAATTCAAGAGGTTAAATGATGGATTGATACTTCTTTCTACCACACATGGTACACAATACATCACCCATTTTCCCATGGTTTTTTTTATCATGACTAATTCGTGGATAATATGGACCTTGCTTTGCAAATCCCCAAAGTGAATCCTCTTCACATTCTTTCCAATTTTTCATCAATCATGATGGCATTACCTTGTCATAGCAAGCCATCAATATACATGATTCCAAATCATCTCAAATTTCTTCAACTTCTAAAACATCATGTTCTGGAAATTCAAGTTTCACCATTTTCAATCCATCATTTTCAAAGTTTCCATGAGAAGACATATCCTCAAGATCGTGGCCTCACTTATGGAGTTTTGGACATGAAGGTCCTATAGTCAAATCAATGTGAAGAGCAATATTATTTGCTATTTGAGAACACATAATGGGAACAACAATAAAAGATGGTTTTTCATGGAAGTTTTGATGATGCAAGCAACAAGAACAGTTTTTTCAGTCTTTTGTAAGCCTAAGTAACTTTGGTAGCCACAATACTTCCCATCATGTTTCTTTTGGCATGGTCCAAAATCTAGAATATCATTTCTAGCGTAAGTGCTTGTGGCAATCACAACATCCACACAAAAGTGGATCATTTGATGATGATTCAAGGTTTTGACAACCATAATCATCACCCATAACCACATTTTTGCACTTGCCCCCACTCCATTTGCAAAACTCAGTAAATACCACTTGAATGAGCCTCCCACACCTTGTTGAAATATGCGTAAAATGGGTATGAAATATCAATTACAGCAAGTCAAAATGGATTTGTCACCTCCTAACAACATGTCACTTTGAAAGTCACATCTTAAAATCATAAACTAACAATTTAATTTATGTCAAAATAATGTTGAGTATTAAAAAATGCAACATAGTGTGGGCTGATTTATTTTGTAGACCACAAAACTATGTGACATGACAAAAAACACACAAAAAATATAGTTAAGAAAAAAGATAAAATAGAAAAACAATAAACATGACACATTATAATACGTATCAAATGACAAAAAACTTGAGAAGACAAAATCAAATAAGAAAAATAAATTATACCAATATAACAAGGAAAAAAACATAAAGAAAACAAACCACAATTTGTATGGATGAGGAAATAATTAGTGTTAAATGGTTATGCGAGCTTTAAAGGTTTAAAACCACATCCAGATTTGGTTTAAACTCATGCTTGAAGCACTTCCTTCTTTAACTCAACTTCATACTCTAAAGATTCATTACCAATATTAGCAAATGTTGGCCTTTAATCAGCCTTAAGTGAAAAACTTGAATTCCCAACACTTGGGTCCAAAATCCTAGCATGTTGTTTCTGAAACTATATGCCTAATTGGAATGCCATCTAAATTACATGAAATTTTCCTCAAAACAAGTCTACCACTTAAGGCTAACCATTGTATAACATTGATTTTGGTACACATGTAACATTGGTTTTGGTAAGCATGTACACAATAAATTTTAAAAAAAAAAAAACTCCCAAAAGACAAGGGGCCCATGCTTTTTGCCCAAAACCCAGAAACATGTACACAATATAAGGAAAAAGAAATTAGCTGACAAATAAAAGCATGAATGAGACAAACCATGCCAAATGTATATAAAAAGTTAGAACACCCAAAAGATAAATGGTATAAAAAAGAAAAAAAACCAACATTTTAAATAAAAAAAAGAGTGAAATGCATACTAAATGTCTTGAGAAGGTTTAGAAAATTTGTTTATTGCCCCAAGCTAGCAGCGCCCATACATGACTTGTTGTGCTTCTTGCCCCAAACCTAATAACAAAACAAATATAAAACAAAAACTAGCCAATAAAACAAAATAAGGAATGAGACAAATTTGGATAACACATGTACATATTCTTTGCTCAAAAACACTCAGAAGACAAGAGGTATGTAAAAAAAATAACAAAAGAAAAAGGGTTAGAAAGTGAAATGTATGTTGTAGTTCTTCCCCACAAGTTGTTCAAATGTTTGTTGCCCAAACCAAAGACCTTGTGCACACTCTTGTTTTTACTTCTTTCCCCAAACTTGTTTTTTTACAAATCAACCTTGAGCTTGTTCCTTAAATAAACCAACGATCCAAAACCTTGTAAAAATAAATGCTGCATAATCAAAGTTAAAAAAAATAAAAATTTCAAAGATTATGCACATCAAAGGTGTCACATGCTTGTTAAACTAATCAAAATTAGCTAAGATTTGAGCTAAGTTGCAAATCAAAGGTTTTAGGTGAATGTCATATGTTGTTAAAGTGGGGAGTGTGGAAGAGAACTTGGATTTCTTGTGTAGGCTACTTTTTCACCTTCCTTTATTTAGGGTTTACATAACTTTAAGGTTTTACACCTTAACAGATAAATTTACACCTTCACTTATTTAGGTCATGTTGTTCCTATCTTTATTATAAAAATTTCAATATATAATAAGTTCTAAGAATTAAAAAAAAACACTAAACCCTTTGAATGTAGACCCTTGTCTAAGAAAAAAAAATTACTATAATTTTAAAAATAACTTTTGAATATTTAAAAATTGTGAAATAGAAAAATAAATTTGTGCCATTAGGTTAAAGCATGGTAAAGTATATTGAAAAAGTTGTTGAAAAAATATCAAGTTAAAAAAGAGGTAGTTTTTCATGAAAACACAAAAAAATAGATTTAAATTTGACTTAAATTTCATTTTGAAATTGTTGAACCTTCAATTGGGTTTATTGTAAATAAATTACAAAATTTCAAAAACTTTGGAATAATAAAAGTATGGAATAAGTAGGTTTGAAATTGACTAGTCAATATGGTATTCAAACTTATTTTTTCATTAGAAAGTTTAATGAAATGTACATTTATGAAATTATAGCATAATGATCATTGTATATTCAAAGACCTCATTAAAAAGAAATCTATTTTTTCTTTGGTAGAATATACTTAACAGATATTTGAATCAAATGTTACATTGTAAAAAATAAATTTAAAAAGCTACTTTCATTTAGAATAGTCTACTTGAAACCTACTTTTATAATGAAAAATTAAAAAATTAATACATAATAAAGAAAAAGTACCTTGTTATTTATCATTCAACTAAAAAAATTGAATATATAACAATTTTGTGAAAGGTTTTGATCCTACTTTTTGTTCACTTGACAGATAGACTAGCAAATATTTAAGTTGTACACTTTATCATGCTTTCACCGCCATTGAATTCTATTCATTTTTTTCTTTCTAAAGGTGTTATTAAAAACTACATCATAAAACAATTTAAAAGTTTCATAAGCATTAGAAATTATAATAAAAAGTTCGAACACCCTGAGAGAGTTGCCACCTCAGAATATGATCTGAATCCTTCTAATTTGCTCAAGCTGAATTTCACAATAGAAGCATGATCATGAGCCGCCAGTTAAAGTGTCCTAATTCCAAGACGCTGTGTGACCCCTCCATCGCAGATCCGGCTTGATCAGAATATGCACCGGCTGCCCTGACACAATCCCACCAATTGTCAAGACGAAAGGGTTCAACCCTAAACCCTGAACCCTTCTGCCCATGGCTGGCGAAGTGCAGAAGAGCTCCGGCAGAGCCCCGACGTCATGACTCATGTCCAGCAGCTCTCGACAAACCTGCAAGCTGGCGAATTTCTCTTGCATATCCTTGTGCACCTTCCTGAACATATCAACTCTGAACATGAATGTCAACCAAGGGACACTCGAAGCTATAAGATCTGCGCGTACTAGGCCCTAGTTCTAATTCCAGGCAAAGTCGACTCAAGATCAGTGCTGATCCAGGACTGCAACTTGTTGCGGCTCTTTCGATAATTCTGCCGTCTTCAAGAGCTTTGCAATTTTAAGATTCTAATTAGGAGAATCCATACTTACCAATCATCTTCCTCATATTTCTGAACCTGCTCGAATTACCCGGGGCATACAATCACCAGTACTAACTAAACAGGATCATGTATCAAGGATCTGGAGTCCAACTAGCGAGAGCCAACCTCGCACGTCAATGGACATCCTTGTGTGGCCAGCATCTGATGCCAGCATGGGGAACTCACTCGCTCGAGCAGTAGTCGATGTACACGAGACGGGAGGATCGAATTGATGACGTTGGCGGCTGCGGGCAACTACTTACAAGCTCGGCAGCTCCGAATACAACCTGTGTGCTGGCAGCTCTATATAAACCCATCATACAGGCAAGCCTGAATGCCATACTACCCTTCGTGTTCAGGAATTTCTTCTGCTCCTCATTCGATTTGTGAATTGCACTGATAAATCCGTTCAACAGCTTGTTCGATTGTTCTTGAGAATTTCAGCCATTCGGAAAGCTTGTATTTCGAGTTCCTAATTTAAGGGGTTTCGCGTTGAGTCGACCTTTGCAGCAGCGATGGCAATGAGCTCTCACGCCCAGGCCGATATGCTGTTAGCGCTCATCACTACGAACTTCCCAGGTAATTGGGCACCATCTCTAGCTAGTTACAGCTCTTGGGACTCTAGGACGTGCAAGATACTTTTCTGAGGTTTTCTCCCGGCGCCACAGAAGTTGTTACTAACTTGATCATAGTATTCTTGGAATCTTCTGATGTCTTTAGTAATTCCATGTTCTTCATTGCATTCGTCTGTCCGCAACAGCTTCTCCACGGGACTCTCAGGTCATGACTAATCTTTCACAAACATGCAGTTCTTGGTCTAATCTGCTTCTGTAGACAATTGAGTCATAATTTGCGGCAAGTGCCGAAGCTACTAGCTTTAGTCATGTTGAGAACTTCACAGATACAGTATTTATCTAATTTGGATCAGTGTTCAACGTAATGTACTCTGGAACTAGCAAGAAATTTAGCACTAGGTTACAAGGTCTCCGCATCACATGAATTGTCAGCTGCATGCATGAGTTTCAAGGTCATTGATCTATTTCTAAGTATATCTATTGCAGATCCAGCGTCTTCAGCGCGTGGACACAAGACATTCTTCTGCACATCATGCAACACCGGACCGCATCCGCTGAACCTGTTCGTGGAAGAGGGCAAACAACATTACGGGCACAACAAGCTGCAAGTGTATCGAACTTCAAACCGACCTAGTGTCCTTGAAGAGGAGATCGGAGATTTACTCGTGGATCTGCAAAGCATCCAGAGATATTCCATCAACCAAAAGACCGTTGTATTCATTACCGGTCCAAATTCTAAAATCTACTGTCCCAACCCCAAGTCGAATATGATCCGCAACGCCTCCTGCAGCAGCAGCAGCGTACAACTACCTGTCTCAGCTCATGCGACTCCTAGCTGCGCAAAATGCACCAAACTCTTGAACGAAGCTACTGGTGGCCGCTTCTCCAGCAGCAGCAGCATCTTCTGTTCTCTAGGCTGTAAATTCGCAGAACAGCTATTCAACATGCAGGCAGATCGAATCAATGCAGCACCTCTCGCTGCAGTTACTGGGGCAAACGTTAACACAGTGCAGCACTCAACCAAGCAGTCACAAGAAGTTTTATCTGACCCTAATCATACTACTAGTGATGGTGCTAGATCTAATGCTGTAGGACCCACAGAGGAAGTTTGTCTTAATGGCCAGGGTCTAAATGCCTGCAGATCAACTGGAAGATCAAGCAAGAGGAGACTACAACGCGGCTTGAACAGGAGGACCAGACTGGCACCACAAAGGGCACCACTCTCTTGACAACCAAGATGCTGTAGTGATGAAGCAAGGATAGGACCCTCTGCAATGTGTAAGTAATTCCACCAAGTTAGGTCTGCAATGACTGTAAGTAATTCTGGGCACCAAGTTAGGTCAGCTAGTCTGAATGTTCACTAGGTATTACTGTGAACTGTTAGTTCATTTTTTGGGAAATGCATAGAACATGTGAAGGACTGGGACTGTGGCAGATTATTATGTCATTTTTTTGCCCACATTATATGACATAATCTTCCAACCTGATGAGTATACACTCGTAATTTGGTAATTAAGTGACGAAAATTTCTGTTGAGTGTGAGATTTTTAAAATCGTTGAATCTGACCCCCCCAGACATTAATGTTATGGAATGGCATCACTCTTGCCCCATTATGTTGGGTGCATCACCTAGCTCACTCTAACAGGCTTGCCCGGAAAATTACCTGACATAATGGGCAAGGGCTTGACCATTTCATAGTACATAATTTGCTATTTTTATCTGTTGCTGGTTTGAACTTTCCATGTAAGTAGCAGAGTCATTACATGAAGAGTCTATTGTTGGAAATGCAATTTATGAACTTAACATGCATCATGTGTGACCCACAAGATGGGATCCACGGCTTGAGGGACAGAGCTAGATCATCAATCAAGTACATCTGCATATAGAATTGGGAACAGCTCAGCTTCATTCTTGATCTTTGAGCATTCAATGAGGAGAATCAATAATTTTGATGAGGTAAAGGTCCAATATATTCACAATTAGCAGTTGTTCATCCCAAGTCTTGGATTGGCAACTTAATCGAGAGCCTTGGTAAAAGGATAATTACCAATTCTATAATCATGCAAAGATTCAATGTTTGAAGTGGAGTTATTAAGTAAAGTATGGCAGAGTTCTGAATTAAGCACAGGTCTTAAGTTGGGAAGAATAACCTCTTGATGCCTACCAAAGGCCCTAACTTCTACAGCCTACGACCCTAGACATAGCTACTAAAGGATCGGTGCTACCTGGAGCATAAGGTTAGGGCTCTCCATCATGCTAGCAACTTCAGCTAGCATCAAGATTTTAATATGCCAACTTGTAATATATATATATGGTCAATTGCTAATTGAATAAGCTGTATTCCTCTGCCCAGTTAGCTCTTGGATAAATATTACTTCATATAACTAAATAACATAAAACCATCATGGCTGGGATGCTGCAGGATTAGGGATTCCCTATTGATCACAAGTAGGCATGTCTAGAGATTGATGTGTTTCTTCTAAATGAAGTCTACAGTGTTACATAAACACTGTCTATATAACAAACAAAGAAACACAGGGAAAACCACAAATTAAAACATTTGTCTTTCTACATTGATTTGTTATTAAATTAGGTCCACAAACCAAGGAGGAAACTTAAAATGAGATTGGGATTTATAAATCAACAAAATATTTTTTTCCTCTTTTCTCAACTACGAACGAAAATGGATTTTAATTACTAGAAATTGTAAATAACTTTTTTGAATTTACAAAGTTATACATGAAACCTCATGGATTCAGGGAACATTGTCCTGGGACTGATGTTTCCATATGTTTGCCCATTACAACATGGCTTCAATCATGCAATGAAACAAATCATCTTAAACATAAGGTGAACACCTTGAGTGCTCTTCCATGCAGTGAGAAAAGTTAGATATTTAGATGTTGGTCTCACAATCACCTAGAGAAAATGAACTTCTTTTTTTGAAAGGTTTAAATAATTTGTTCTCCATCATGGTGACGATGCAATTACATGTTAGAAAATTGTGAAAAGCAACAAGAGTGTACAAACAGTAACAAAATTCATGCAAACTTTCTCACTCCCTCAATCTCACACTACTCAGAATGTCGGCACCAATGAAGCTGTGCAGTGTATTTTCCTGATCGTAAGGGTTGAAATGAAAATTGTGGCAACCACATTTACTGACCAAAATTCTTAAGATGTTCTTGAGACCTGAAAACTGCATGATTATAGTGCAATTGTAAGCTCGCAACCTATCAGAGTTCTTTAGTGTGCAAGAAAAGGAAGCAAGTTCAAATAAATTCAGCTCACTTGAGGGGAGCCTCTATTCGTCATCAACCAATCCAATGCTTTCAAAATTTGCAGATTTCATATGTTTCACAAATCCTGCAATGAATTCCAACAAAACCAAATGATGGAGAAGCAAAGGGCAGTCTATTAGAATTATTCCAAAAAGATTTTCTTAGAATCTATCATTGACGGAAGGTAGTTTGTTTGTTTTGTTTGTTTGTCACATTTTGATCTCCCAAACCACAGTGCCTCTTGCCATGCTCTTGGTACCATCGGAAAGCCCTTGATGAGTAGGGGTGTGCACCGAGTTGGTTTCATAGTGTTTAGAGTTGGTTTCATAATGTTTCGACCTACAGTGCAGAAGTTATTGAATATTGAACACTTTGTTCAGTGAAAGTTAATTTTAATCAAAACTAAAAATTATAAGGGAATTTCAGCACACTCTTGGTAGTTTTGGAAAGCCTTCAGTGAGTAGGATTTAATGAAGTGATTTGGAAATTTTCAAATCTAAGGTGCGGAAGATATTGAATTTGGAGTAATCTTAGGGGCCCCTGGCTTCAAAATAAATCTATTGCTCCTAAAGTGACATTCCTGCACCTACTTCCAAGGTCAGCAGACCCTTGATGGCAGCTCTATTGGCGATTTCCCTTCTCAATGATCAATGTGAGCAAGGACAATGCCCCTTAGCATACACAAGGGACCATTTTATTTTGCAACTGTTGGTACATTTTCTTTCTCGCACTTTCATAATTGGCTGAAATGCATAAATTGGGCAATGACTAAATCACATGCTCTTGAGGCTTATGTATGCCTTCCAACCAGAAGTTTGTAAATATAACTAGTTCAAATTCCTTTGTTTAATGATAATCCATTGATACATTTTCATCCACTATTATCGTTTTTCCAGCCAAAATGGGGCATTTCAGAAATTGTTTACTAAGGTTTCTTAATTGATGAGACGTGTGGAAGGCTTAAGGATGCTTCCATAGCTGTCAATCGCCCTTTAGTATGTACAGATATATGTGATCTAGCAAGTTGCTACCCATAGATTGATGAACACTACGGACAATTGTGGCCTTATAACCTCTTTGCTCTGTAATAAATATATTGTATCTATGTTTTTGTCTCTTTGTATCAATAGATCTTTTTTTAATGTTTTTCATTCTAAAATCAAGTTTGTTTATAACGCAAAGCAAATTTGAAATTTGAAATTGGTGACTTTCTCTTAAGATGTACTTGAGAACATTCAATTTGATTTCATGGGAGTATTAGGTGGTTGTCACATCCCTCATGGGATTGTGTATGTGTGCATTGTGTGTGGTGACTAGAACTCAAGACTTAATGTGTCCAGTTGAATTGCATTTGCGCATGTTCACCACAGATACATATGTTTGCCAAATTGCTTGAGGTTATTTTTGTTGGGCCATACCATTAGGGCTTTCGGCAACAACTTTGCATACACTTGGTTCTACAACATTGTAAATAGCTTGAATCTTATGGACATAAACTAGGTGATCTTCAAGCATATTTGTATAAAACTAATAACTTAAAACTAGCTTTAAAACTAGGTATGGTGGACTTAAAGGTTAAAAAATAGGTATGTGGAGGCAAATGATTTGATATTTCATTTATTTCAAAAATTTACTACCTTGGCATGCATCTCACTTTATTTCATTCTTGTGCAATTTTGAACTAAATGGGTGTAGGCACAATCAAACAAGCCAAAGAGCATGTCGAGTGGCCGCCAAAATTATATTAAAACTGTAATTTTGTTAGATATATTTTTGTGAGTATGAATATCTTAACATGGATTTCATTTTTATTTTTTTAAATGTTTTTTCATGCTAAAGCTTGATTGGGATTTGAATATTTTTGAACATGTTCCAAGGATATAAAGACTATGATTTAGGACTAAATAGGCACATTCCATTGGAAGATGGGTCTTTTTGGGAAAGATGTGCAACATATGGTTTGAGATATTAGTTTTTGTTGTTGTTGAGCTTGACTTAAAACATTTGGTGTTAAATTGTTGCTCTAATACCTTAAGTCACTACAAGTAGTTGGACCTTATGACTAACAATAAATTATCTTCTAGCACACTTGAAATAATTAGTAAATTTTTAGAATCAGCTTAACAAACTATAGCTTGAAGCTCTAGGAATAAATAAGAAGAGACAAATGATTTGATGCTTCATTTAATTTACAAATTTGTGTAAACTGATTTGTTAAGTACCTCATTTTATTTTTTGGTTCAATTTTTGGATGTTGGTATATATTTTCAGTTGTTAGTTATACGTTACACAAATTATTTTGAAGTGTGATTATAATTGGAACCTAAATAAAATAATACAAATATAATGGCATGGCTATCATATATTTTACTCAATCAAGGTTTAAGCACCTAGGTTTAGGTGATTGCAACAAGAGCATCACACAAACGCCAATTTGGTAAGAAAATGAAAAGTTATTCATGAAATGCATTCTTTTGTGCATCCATGGCCCCTTTACATTTGCAATCTTCATTGAGGAATTTTTGTGTACAAAGTTCATGTGTTGGTGTCAAATTGATGGAAATGTATATGGCTTACCATTGCCTTCAACAAATTTTTGTTTCCAAGTCTCAATTCCAAACAAGAAATGACCAAATTCATCGAGAATATATGAGGTGAAAATTTTCACCCTAGGCTAATACCTTTGCCTAATAGGGTCGATGGTACTAATGTTGGGCAATTCTCTTACTTTTTTGAGAATTGCTAATCCTAGTTCTTCTCAGAACTTAAAGAAGCCTTGGTTCCTTGAATTTTTTTAAAAATTCAAGCTTAAGAGAACTAGCCAAGGTTTTAAATTTTCAAATATCTTTATCAAAAAGAAAAATTTACAAATTAAATGTCACATTGTTTTTCCAAGCATCCTATCAGTCTTTGTTGATTCTATTCTAAAGGGAGATACCTAGGTGCATGATATCATTTTTTGGGACAAATTTTCTTTCTAGGACAAACCTCCAATCTTTCTTGACCTTGTACTGTCTTTAATGAATAAAAGTTAGTCTTCACATGCATCGATCATTTTTAAGTTGAGACTTGATACCTCTCCATTTAGACTATGGGTTCTTTGCACTCTTCCCTAATAAATAATTCATGACAATTTCATCCACTAATCGAAAACCATCTTGTGATTAGCCACTTGATTTTCAAAGGCTTTTTAGAAGAAGCTACATAAAAGTTTAAATCCTAGTCACAAATTTTTAAGATCATGGATTCTACATTTTACATTGATAATGTTACCTACCTGCTTTGTTGAGAACTGCCCCTGAGTATTTTATGATTATTTTCAGTGATTCTCACTTTAGTGAGAACCATCGTGAACAATTTGCAATCTGGGTTTCACGAAGGGTGCTACATATTGGTTTTCAGAGTCCCAGCCCAATGTGAGAATTGCCTGAGAATCATGGTCCATTCTAATAACCACCCAACATTAATGGGTACTTAATATTTCTGGATTGGATGAATGTCTCCTATTTGGCACATGTGCCACATCATGCATCACCCTAGATATGTAAGCTCTTCAGTTTTGCAGAGACTGCCAACCATTTGAGGATGGTCTTGATCATCTACTATATGCACCTCACTCTTCATTTCAATCCAGGTGCAACCAAATCCAGCTATCTCTTCACACTCTTCCTTCCTCTAAAATTCAACATTCCCTTGGAATCTATAGTGCTTTTCTGTTTGAATTTTGTAATAGATCTGAAATGGTGATCATCCACAAGACAGTTTAGCTAAATATGGCTATAAAAAATAGGAAAGTGGAAAAAATAAAGCATCCTTCTATATTGCTTACTACCTACTGGCAATTTTTCTTTAACTTTTTGAAAAAGTTGGTGACTAGAAAACCCAAGAAACACTTTCTCTCCATTATAAATAAATAAATTCAGTACCCAGAAAAAGAAACTGCTGCAAGTCTAAGATCCTAGTTGCCACCAGCAGCATAAGCATTTGAAAGAGGCAAATAGTCTACAACACATTTTCAGGCTGTGGTTCAAGACCTTTTCCAGCAATGTATTCTCCCATCACCAACTTCCAATTAGCACATTTATCAGGAAGGAACTACAATTGCCAAGTATTTGACACATTTATACAGTTCTGTGAAGAAAAGCACATAGCGAAGAATCGACTCTCAATGTGTCTTGGTTATGACACATTTTCCTCGTTGAAGATTTTTTTTCATTTCATGATGTAGAAACATGTTACATTAATTTTAAATATTTACTTCAAAATTACAAACATCTATCTATGAAAAAGGTAGTTTGTTTATTTTGTTTTGTTTGTACTTATGAGATCCACCGAACTGGGTTGCTTCACTGGGTTGCTGCAGATTGCACTCTTGGTCTCTCTTGAGGAGGAGGGGTGCATCAGCTTGGTTTCATGGTGTTTGGACTTGCGGTGTAGAAGTTTTTGAATATTGAATGATTTCTTCACTGAAAATTAAATTAAATTGTAGCTGAAAATTTTGGAGGAATTGGAATGTGCCTTTGGTGTTTTTGGAAGGACCTCGATGAGCAGGATTAATGGAATTTATTTGGTAAGATTTGGATTCAGAATGTGGGAGATATTGTTTTTTAAGTGATTTCTGCCACTGAAAATTCAAATAAATTCCAAAAACCAGGTTTTGGAAGGAAAAATCAGTTGAAAACGTGGTAACACTTGGGCCAACAGCACAGGCCACATTAATATGCTTTTAAGTTTTGATTTGGTTTACAAATTCAAATTTACATATTTAGTTACATCTAATTTATTTTTATGTTTTAATTAAATTATTTTTATAACGTCTTTATATCCAAATGTCAAAACATTACACTAATTTAAATATTTTGATTTGAGAAATGGAGGTTGTATAAATCAAGAAAACGATTCTCAGAATGGCACAACAAGGTTCTCTTACACCAAAAGAATTTGAAATCAAAGGTTCCTTTCAAAATCAAGAACAGAACAAACACCAATTCAGTTAAGTTTTGTTGTACTATTATTGTTTGGGGTGTTGGTATCAGTGGTTTTTTTTAATGAATTTTGTGATCCAGCCAAAGTGGTGATCATCTATAAGAAGATGTAGCGAAAGTGGGGATCATTCAAATAAAGCAGCTATCTAACAAATATGATGTAGAAATCCTTAATCATCTTTTTATATTTTTGGCTACTTACTAAAACTGAATATCAAAAATCTGCCAATTTTTACTTGTATTTTTCAACTTCTAACAATCAAAACCCTAGAAGTTCGCTGCATTCTTTAACAACAATATTTGACTTTTTGCCAAATTTTTCAATCAAAAACTGCTACCATTGCTATGAACCAGTTCAGTTTGTCCATTTCTAGAAAAATATATTTTGCACTGAAGATTTATCTAAGCTATATATCATTGCGGGTAAGACTCTCTCACATTTCTCTTCAGGGTCTCCAAGGCTTCTTCCACCTTGGATACTAAACTTTCATCACATTCCACAACTTCACAATTTGCCTCTGTGCTACAAACTCTCTGGCACTTTGCATGCTATCATGGGGTAAGTGTTTGGGCACGTTTCTCTTATCTCCAATACATAATTTCTTGTGACATGTGACATTTTTTTGCTCATGCCATCACTTGATCCTCAAGTGATATATATTGCCACAATGCCCCACTGGCTTGCTTGTAGTCATCTCACTCCAATGAATTGTGTGTTCAGAACCTTCTCTATACTCTTCCCTCATGCCTACCAAATTGGATTACACACCATGACCCCAAATTCTCCATGAATTCTGAAAACTTTCCACAATAGTTGTAAACTGAGATTTAACTCTTGTTGGGAACAACTTGGACTAATTGATGAAAGGACCAGGAAAATCTATCTGGATATATTACTTGTATTAGGCTGAGCCAACTTTTCAAAAGAGTTGGGGTAGTAATTTTGCTTGCTAGCTACCACCATTGTAGCTTACACCATGAACCAATCTAGTGCACACATGTGTTTTTCACCTTGGCAAATGTTGCATTAATAATTTGGAATTTGCAAGAATTTGCAAGAATTATAAATAAAGAAAATCACACTTATTTCCAAGACTACTCAACAAATTCTCGCTAACGGAAATTTGTGGCTTGATGGAGTCTAAAAGACTACAAAAATTGGCCCAAGAAAACCCAAATTGTGCTCAGGCTCTTGTCACTTGATGGGGGATCTAAGGGATCAACTTTGGGCACATAGGCCTAACTCACCATTCACAACCAGTCAGATGGAGAAAAACACCTTCAATCTTATTGTGAATTCTGCAATGCAATTATCAGAACCAGGAAGGAAGTTGCAGACTTCACTCCATGAAGCACATAGTTTTCCTTGATTTCTAAGAGGTTCTCTTAATGGTGTTGCCATCTTTCATATCTCAGAACTAATTTGATTACTTGGGGGTGTGTCTTGACACTTCTTACAAGTTGTTCTAGGATGTAAATACATGGTCAGAGGATTCAGACCACTTGGGTAGAGTTTGAGCGTTTCCTTCTTAAAAGCAACTTAGCTTTGTCTTGTTGATAAATGTAGCATATTTGTTGTATAATGGGGAACTCAATTGTGACAAATGATGGCATTGAATTGTGACAATTATTGTCTCATCAAAAGGTGAAACTAGATGGTTAACTAGTGAAAGTTAGGTCATTTTGGTCACATTGAACTCATAGGTTGCCCTCAAACCCCTTGGTTTAGGTATGTGAAAAGTGTCTTTTGCTTATAAGTGATATGGAATGTCAATGTGATAAATACAATAATTGCCAACCCTAATTTATGTTTGGGGTTCATGTAACACTTCACAACATCGATATGACAAAATATCAACAATTTGAACCAAAATTTGAGCTTAAACTAAGTTTGAATAGGAACTAGAGTATATGTCTAGGAACAATTGACCCCTAGGGTTTACCACATCATAGATGAGATTATAGGATCCATGGACCATCCACAATTCTTGCTGGACATTATTTAGGGGTAGTCAAAACCCAAAACTTGGATTATTTGGTCCAAGAATATGAAGTTAGTGTGATGTATGAATGATGTTAAAATTTCTTAATATTTCACCCATTTGAGAGTGTGGATGGAGGTACTTCAATCCTTTCAAGGGTCTTCTAATTATTCATCATTAAAAAATAATTCCACTTGGATTCATGAAGTGGCCATGGAAACTGAAACACAAAAAGGCCATTGGTCCTTTCTATATGTCAATGAATGGGAAATTAAAGCACAAAAAGCCCACTGGTCTCCTTCTATATGTCTATGATGTATGGAAGTTTTGTAAGGAAAATTGCCAAAATCCCATTAACTTCATCAACTATTCATATCACAACTATTATTGTTAGTTTATGTGTAATATGCATAGTAAAGTTGAACCATATTGCAAAACTTTTGTGCATTATGAAAATAAATTTATTGGTGGGTACAAGTTTAAAAGCTTCACAACACTTAGGAAGTTGGAACTCCAACACAAAGCCAAAATTAATGTAATGGTAGGCTTGTGTTAGCCAATGATATTTGATTCATGGCACTCAAAAGTTTCAAAATTATCAAAATTCATGTTATAAAATTCTTGTACAATATTTTGAATAATACTAACATATGTGGTTGGAAATAATTACATTACAAACTTACTATGCTTCATAGGTTCATACAAATTTTATGCAAAATTCAATTTTCATAGGTTATACAAAATTTGCATAATTTTATGCAAAATTACATCACAATAATTGTACAAATTTAGTTAAAATATAAGTTGTACATACTTCACATTAAAACATCATAAGTGAAAAAAAACACATTATTTATATAAAAGTAATATACATATTTTTTGTGTCATTTTTACACTTTGAAGCCCACAAATTTTGTGTGGACATATTGCTTTAAGATCTTTGCATGGTTTTTATTGAAAATTTGTGATGTCGAAAATTTGTGATGTCCACCTTACTACAAGAACCCATGCCCATGCCAATTTTTTTCAAAGTGTGCATTAAATTCTTGACAAGATGGACAAGTTGGTCTAACCACCATTGTAATTGGTAAAAACATTGCACAATATATTTTATCCATTCAATAAATTTAATAAAGAGAAAATTTCTTTAATTTTCATGATCTTTTGTCCATCATTATTGTTGATTTTCTTCATTGCAACTATTTTACAATATTACAATTGCCATCAAGTGACTATTTGTACAAAACTTATTTAATTAAATAAATAGTTATAATATGGTACAACTCAAATTTGAAATAGCATTCCAAAGAATAACAATAATTTATTTCAAAAAAATTATTACATACTGGTCCAAACATGTTATTAAGAGCCACACCCACCTTTTAGACCATTCTTTTTTCGTTGTTTTTTCAAAAGAATATTCTTAGAATCTTTGTAATACATATTTCAAAAAAAGTAAATTAAATAAAAAAACTTTTGATACTATAAATATGTTAAGGTGTATATTAAAAAAATCCCAAAATCTGTCATTAAAAAATATTTCAAATTGTGCCTTCAATGTTAAATCTATTTGTAAACAATGATTACAAGTTTTTAAAAGTGAAAATTATGTATTTTTTATTCATTATATTGATTCCAAATTCTTATGATATGTACATCATGTATTCACAATAACATTTTATTAAAAAATTATTCTATTTATTATCTTTTTCACAATCCAAAATTTAAAAATTGAAGTAGTGGTTACAATTACTCATGGTACATGTTAGCATGACTACAGTACTACAAAAGTGGAGTGCAATTTACTAGCCTAAATCACTATGGGACCTTAAAAGTGAAATAAGTTCATTGCATTTTACTGATTTCACTATAATATCACTATGTAAACATCATGTTTCATTACTAGTTAACATAATTCACTATTATAATTTACTATAGTAAATAGGTTTATTTATATGTTTTTTAAAACATTCTATCTATGTTATTTAATGATTGTCTTATATTATTTTAAGTTACTTTAATTACTCTAATTTATATTTTATGTTGTAAATTATTGTACCTTAAACTATTGTACGCAGGCCTGCCTAATGTAGGCGGGCGCCTAAATGACCTAAAATAGCTTAATTTAGTCGCACTTGGAAACCATTGTTTAGGTCAAGTTTAGGCGGAGCCCAAATGTGAGCTTTTATGCAATTCAACAATTGTCTACTCCTCGAACTGCTCGAGGAACGTCCACTGCTTCGATTGCATCACCCCCTCCAGGCCGAAGTCCGACAGGCTCTTGTGGAAGTTATCCTTCTCCCATCGCAGAACCAAGAAATCTGACTCGACAATGCTGGTGCCAGGGAATATGGTGGCCAGAACGCCACAAAACTCCATCAGGTTAGGAAATTTGGATCTGATGAGACTCCAACCATCCCTGAATGATGATCGACCATCTAAGCCATCTATGGCCTGCTTCAAAATGGGCTCAGAGCGATAGGCGTGCAGAAGGAGCTTGTGCTCGTCGGCAATGACGTCAATATGGTCGACAGAGTAATGATGCTGCAGGCGGTAGGTGTGTCG
>Ga0209208_10004273_pt1 | contig 20350 bp, 15 predicted proteins | sample S1TSphfallax_3_FD_187694 | JGI IMG/M metagenome (GOLD analysis project Ga0209208, IMG submission 187694) | Host-associated microbial communities from peat moss isolated from Minnesota, USA - S1T2_Fd - Sphagnum fallax MG (SPAdes) (version 2) | ecosystem: Host-associated > Plants > Peat moss >...
TTTTTTTTTTTTGGAGATTTTCAATAATCAAAATTCAACCAAAATTTAAGAAAAAAATCGCCAGATTTCTATACATGGGTTCAAGTAAGGTAACCAAACATATGGAAGGATATTTTAATTTTTTTGCAGAAGTATCTATCTTGGAGCCAAATCTGGCTAAATTTTCCTATGGATTATCAGCACCTTGGCTACATCACAAAAATTGGCACTGTTGTGGATGGTTGTGGGATGCAGCGAATTTTTTTTAATAGTGAAATTTCGCCAAAAAGTGAAATTAAACAAATAAAATTCGAAAAGGAATGATTTTGTAGTTTTTCAGTTGCCAAAAGTGAGGGGGGAAAAAAAGGTAAATTTCACATGATTCATATACTTGGTTTTCATTGGGTAGCCAAACATATAGAAGGATGATTAAAGATTTGTGCTTTATTTCTGGTGTTTAGCCAGATTTGGCTAAACCGTCTTATGGATGATGGCCACATTTTATTGGGCACAATTTTGCAACCTGTCAAGGAAAGGGAAGGAAAAAAAAAGGGGGAAGGAGAGAAAGGTACAGAGAGTTCTTTTTTGCTAAAAAATGGGCCCACGTCATCACATTATGAGTGAAATAAAAAAAATTCAAAAAAAATCCAAAGTCACCATAATTAGAGAAATATTTTTTTACCAAATCGCCAGATTAGAGGGGGGATTTAAAATTCTTATGCTTTCCTCCTCTGACCTGTAGCCAAATTTGGCTAAGTTGAGTTGTGCATGATCGCCAACCCACTGCGGGCACCTTCCCACTGCTGCCACGACGACTTCACGTGACCCAGGCGGATGTGGGCGGCCTCATGAGTGGGGGTGTGGAACCCATTCTCTCATCGAGTTTTCGACACGTGTTGGTCGTTTTAGCGCCATGTCAGCCCAGCCAATCATCTGCCCCTTTTGTGGATTACAACAAAATCTGACAATGCATGCGTGCTGGCAGGGCTGACATGGCGGCCCCCCTCCCTCCCCGCCCTTTTCCTCTCCTCCACTTTACTTACTTCTTTCCTTTTCTTTTCTTTTATTTAAAAAAACACTGATGACTGGCTACCGGAAAATAAATACAGCTGGCGTAACTTAATGTAGTATAATTTCTCGCCTCCATAATGAGCAGAGGCTCAATTTTTTTCCTTTTCTTTTTTAAAAAATATGTTTTTCCCCCCTTTCCGGGAAACAAAAAAAAGGGCCCATGCAATGTGGAGCCAAGTGTAGGCCTGAGAACCTGGTAAAGCCTATTGTGCCGAGGGGTTTGCCAAGTTAAAGACGTGCTCCAAATTTTTATTTTTCAAAAAATATTTTCAACATGATACCCAGCAGCTAGGCTACCCACTGGGTATCATGAGAAAGAGGAAAAAAAGGAAAAGGAAACGCCCTCAAGAGCAGGTATTAGCCTATGTGTAGGGTAAAGCGCCAGGGCGGTCTTTTCAGATGTACCATCGTTAGCAACGATAACCATCCATCCGAACAAGAATTATTTAGTGTCAATTTGGTGAATAGTTTGTTAAAAACTGTAGAAAACAAGAGGATAATTTTTTTTGGGAATGTCATGAAATATTTCCTATTTTAAATACTGTAGTACTTGGAAAAAGGTTTTTGGTCCAGCAGCAAGGTGCCCAATGATTTATTTATTCTTAACATTCACTTTTTGGCAGTAAAAATAATAATAATATTTTACAATTAGGCACTATGCTAAATAGTGAAGGTATTGTGCTTAAGAGTTTCTTTCAGATTTTCAGCATAGTAGGTAGGTAGGCAGTATGCTAAATATTTTAAAGAATTTTTGATGAATTTAAAAATAATTAATTAGTGCTTAACCAGCCTAGGTACTATGGGTAATAAAACTTGCTGCTCGGGGCAGGCAGCAATTGTGTGGTGGTAGAATAGTGTTGGTATGGTATATGGACCAGTGTTTTTTCCCCCCCCCAATTTCCTGATAGAGCCAGGGTGCAGAGGCATCCTCGGTCAGATTTCAACTTAACTGGCAACATTATTTCAAGTAACTCTTAAAACTGTAGCAAGTAAACATAAGCATGGTGACACCCTCCCCAACAAAAAATAGTTTTCAGGCAATTTTAAATGATTATCCCCCCCTCTTTTTCCCTTTGTAATGGTAGATGCCCTTTAAAAAATTAAAAAATCTGGCCATAATTTGCCAGGAAGAAAAAATACTGGTATGGCCTATTGAACATACCAGTCTCATCCTGGTGTTCAGTGCAAGACTAAGTTTTAGCTGGTATTTGACAAGTATATTCTTGATATTAAGACCAATACAAGGCTGGTATTACCTCCCGTCCCTACCAGGCTAGTACTGGTATAAGGCTCCTGTAGCCTCAGGTCATACCAGTCTAGTAGAGTCTTTTGATACCAGTGTTGATACCAGGTGGAGGCCTATATCCCAGACCAACACTGGTAGGAACAACCCTCATCATCTAGGCTGCTTTCAAAGTAGTGGTGACCACATTCACTAGCTTGGATGGAAGGCACCCCCTATTCACTACCGTGTACAGATGGGCCCTATTGAACCGTATCTGCAGCCAGTGAATATAGTGAGGGCCAAGGGAAGAAGCCTTATTATCCCCCCCTCAAGCAAAGTTGGGAATTTTTCTAATGGATGTTCCTGCTGAAACCAAAAGGGTCTTGGACAATTGTTGTATGCCCCTTTCCGCAAATGGAAGGGACCGCATCTGACACATGCCCATTATGTGTCAGAAGCTACATCAAATAAACAAAGGCAGAAATTTAAAAGAGCAATGCGTGGAAAAGAAAACACTCATCGAGAACATTGTTTCACGAGAACATTGTAATTCAAAGTAATGAGATGATGACATAGCATAGGCCACAATGCTTATCGCATTGATCATTTGTTACAGTGAAACTCATTTTTCTTGATGGGGCCACCCTTCACCATCTTAATCCATTCGTACATTCTTTCCTACACAGCTAGGCAATTTGGGGATGAGGCTAAACCAGCGTTGGTCCGGATTATAAGTTCGGTCTGGTAGATAGGCTCAGAGCATCTCCACCAACGCTCAGTATGTGACCCGTATGGGACCCTCCAAAATTATTTCTGGCATCCAAGTTTTAGTTATTAACTTCTTTTCAACCCCACCCATAAAACTGAAACTGGGGACTGCAAGTAGGTGGGAGACTACTATTAGCAACCGACTTGGACCAATCAAGCTATCTAGCCAATCAGAAACAGGGAGCAGTCAATAAATACGATTTGATCGTATTTATTACACTGTTCAGAGGCCCCTCCAGGGCCCTGAGAGCTGTGGGGTCATTTTCAGGGTTTCCAGTGGATTCACTGGAATTGACTCTTAAATCTCATCCAAGTGCATGGTCGCACATTGAGCATTGGGGAAGATGCTCTTACACTTGGTATCAACACTGGTAGCAAGGACCCCACCTGTCTGGAATGAGCTGAGGCAATACTAGCATTATCCTTATTATATGAGCATGATACGGACCTGAGGTAATACCAGCCTTGTACCAATTTTGTTTAGCAAGTCTCAATAATACCAAGTGTATAGCTGCTTCATACCAGCCAAAATTCAGTCTTGGACCCAATACCAGGACCAGAGTCCCTGTGTTTTTATTTTTTGTTTTTTGGGAAAATTTTGCACTGTGGTGACCAAAAAAACCTGGTTTGAATTGTACAAACTACAAACTCTTTTTTTGGGGGGAAATGAACAGCAAAAGTAGCCACATTCTGAGGAAAAAAATCACATGTTGTTTAGAAAATGAATTCTTATTCATTTGCCAGAACTAGGCAGGATTTTTTATAAAAATTACCTGATTATCTGGCCTCTAGCCAAATGTGGCTCATTCATTCCTCCTTTGGATGATGGCCAGTGCACCTACTTGACAAAACTGAAAAAGTATATAAATAAATAAAACCCTGGACCAAACTGGTATGAAAGTTTTTTAAATTACCCATTACCAGCACCAGCCAGCAATTTTTTTTCCTGTGCGAAAAATTTAGCCAAAATGCGAAAAGTAGAAATAAGAGGGAATATTCTCTCACAATACTCCTCTGAAAATTATGCCAAATTTTTATGGAAAAATTTGTTAATTTTTTTTTGCCACATTTGGACTCTGGTTTTAATTTCGTAGGAGATTTTAACTGGATTTTTTACAGTTTAGACAGGTTTTTAAACAATTTCATCCTAAATCCCTCTTGAGATACTAGCCAATGATGAAACATCTGAAGTTTTTTATTAAAAAAAACCCTAAACCCTCAATACCAACCTGGTACGAGAAAAAAAAACCGAATACCAAGACTATGCCGGCATGTTCAAAAGTTGGTACAAGAGCAAAACTGGCTTAAAAACCTACCTCATCTTCCTTGCGTAATTTTCCAGAAATTTGGGTGGCCCACCTGGCCAAGTACATAGTACATAGATGGGTTTGCTTTGTCACCAGTTTTTGCGGGTCCAATGATGAGTTTCACAGTCTAGAATGCCAATCCCACTTAAGAAGAAAGAAACCTAGACATGGGCTTCATGTCTTGGACACGGGTTTTTGCAGATGAAGTGATTTGTGAGTGATTCATTTGTTCATTTGCACATACAAGCGCACACACAAACATACAGTACACACACATTTTGTAACTTTTGCCAATTTTTTGTCACAAATTCAATGAGTGTTTTTTTTTGGGTTAAAAATCACCAAAAATTGAATAAAATTTCAAAAAACTCTAAAAGGGTTGTCAGATTTCTATACCTGGTTCAAGCAGGTAGCCAATATATATATATTTAGATTTATTTATTTTCAAAATAGTGCAATCTGGGTAAATCGTCTTATGGATGACTGACAATTCAGTTACATTACAAAATTAAAAAATAATAATAATAAAAGTGGGCAGGGTCAGGTAATTGCAATCTTCTTTTGATGATGGAGACAATCATATGTTAATTTTCATAGGTTATTTGCTATTTTCCAGATTTAATATGTTTCAGGGTACCATAATACCTTGATGACTTGAACACAGATTATATATATTTTAGAAATGTTGAAATTTTCACGCCAAAAAATTCCCAACAAATATTTTTGAAGAAAAAAATGAAGAAATTTTTGGGACGTTCATGAATGAATGTTTCTAATTTTCAAGATGGAATCTTCAAATTTAATTAATTATTTGGTAGACATGCGTTGAAGCTGGCCCCTGTACTATGTACGTTTGGATAAATGCTCTTCTCGCAGTAGGGTCACTTGGGGCAGACTCCCAGCCTCCAACCCTAAGCTTCTTAGGGTTGATTCTTTCAAATGTATGCTACCGCAACACATAGAAAGAACAACATCATGAGGTCTGGAAGATAGTCTACAAAGTTTCCAATGATGTTGCAGAATCTCTCCCAAGTCCCAATTACACCACATAATGACCATTGGTCAGACCTTGCATCAGGCCACCCAAATAATGGCCATTGGTCACACCTGGATCATGGCCACCCATTGGATGGCCATTGGTTAGACCTAGGACATTGCCACATAGCGCTCAACTGGGTCCTCCCAATGGCTATCACCCAATACATAATTTGCTCCTGACAAGGAAGTTTCCATGCAAGAACATTTTTGAAGACACTCTTTTGGATATTAACACAAATTTAAGGTATTTCTCTGAACCCACCCCCTTACACCTTGCAAGGGAAACCTTGTGAAATGCAATCCAACCAACATGCTTAATCCTAGGTAACTCGACCATAAACATTAGATTCTTCTTGAGAGCCAAGATCCAAGGAAAACCTTCTACTTCCTTTCAACATGTTATATATGCATGTTGGGTACACGTGCTTTGTTACTATATGTTAAATTTGAAAAATACCAAGTTCGAAGGAAGAAGAAGTTGGACAAGGTTTTGGAAATCATTTGGTGTTTCATTTGTACTAATGTTTTTTGGACTTACAATAATAAACAATGAGGGGAACCAATTTAGGTGGTTTTAAAAGGAAAAATTAGTTAAATTCACTCTAGGGATATATATATCCAAATTTTTCATAAATTTCTTGTTGAAAAAACGATAAGAGATTTGTTGGAAAAAAATTATATCACTTGTTTCAGGTGCCTAACAAGTTGAGCCAAATTTCTAGCTTACTCTTTCAGACTGAGACAAAAGTTTCCAAAGGGTTTGAGAAAGAGCAAGTGTGTGATATTGCAGGGCAGGGTGCTCGTGACTCGACCATTGTTGCTTTTAGGTATGTGGCATAGCGGGATTGTTTGTTTGTTTGTTTTTTGAGTCAAAATTTGTTAACTTCCCTTTTCTTTGTGTGTGATTTTGTACAAGACTGGAGACACGAAATTGAAATGATTACCTGCCAAGTTTGAGGCAACAAATGTGTAAAGGGTCCAAGTGTGTACGTATATTTGTCTACTAACAACTTATCTAATTTACATTGCATCCACATACCCGATTATTTGTACTAACCATGCATAGACACAACCTATGCTGACACATGATGCATCTGTCACAATGAATCAAGCATGTGTAATCGGCTATCGATCAAAATGAAAGAAATTGGGGGTGTTGCTTCCTAATCTGTAGGGTCCAGAATTTTTTTTAAATGAAAATTTCCCAAGAAATTTTCACTTATTTTTTCTCTTTTTTTGGGAAAAGTTCAGCAAATTTTCAATATCAAAAAAGTTTTATGAAAAAACAAAAACCTTGTCTGGAATATCTCCTGATACCAAAAAACAATAATTATGCAAATAATAATAATAATAATTGCTAGATACCACCTATCCTATGTTGGTCACAAAACCAGATTAGAATGTGTAAATATGATATGTACCTGACAATTTGTGACCTACAACTAATCAATACAATTTGAGTCGAACAATTTCTGTTCACTGCATGTGTGCATAACTAAAAACATACATGAAAAAACCAGTTATTGCACCTTATACACCCAGGATTATTGTATCACATACAAGGACCAAAGGGCTTTCTTTTTTTTTCTTTTTCTTTCTTCGCAATTTGTTTTTCAGAATCGAGAAAATGAGTGTTTTTTAGGGTTTCTGATCACCAAAATTTGAAAAGGAAATGAAAAGTTCACATTAAAAGGGCTGCATTCTACATGGTTCTGGCAGTAGGTAGCCAACAATATAGAAGAATGCTTAAATTTTTTGTAGCCAAATTTGGCTAAACATCATCTTATAGATGATTGCCACTCATGCTACATCCAAAAAACCAAAAAAATAAAATAAAATAACCAGTAACAAAGACCCAAGTTTTGATCTTCTCTTGGTGTATATTGTATATGACATCACTTGATCATGTGAATGACAAACTTGTCCCTCCAAAATATGATCAATTGAATTCCTAGAATTGGATCATTCCAATTTCCTATTCTCATTTTGAATGAGGGTACTATCAAGTCATTTAAGGTTGGGAGTGACAGATTATGTCATTTTCTTGATTATATTATATGACATGATCTTTTGTTAATGATCAATAATGACCAAAATGTGTTAATTGAACATGAATGTTTTTATTACAATTCATGAATTTGCAATCACAAACCTTAACGTCATGGAATAGCCTTGCCCTTGGCCCTTATGTTGCGTGCATTAACCTGCCTAGCATCTTACATAACATAGTGAGCAGGAGCTTTACAAAGGAAGTGGTACTCATGTTGTCATCCTCACTGCACTGTGTACTATAACAAATTTCATTTGCATTTTTGAACTACAAAACTTCCTAAAAAAATTAATTTTGTTTACAAATTTGTATAGCCAAAAAGATTTATTAATTATTTCATTAGCAAGAATTTCAAGAGACATGAAACTTCAAAAGAAATAATTCCAGTTGCAATAATATATTACCTTGTTTTCACTAAAGTATTCAATTTTCTTTGAGGAAGGTTTGAATCAAAACAACGCTTGTTCCATTTTTGTCTACCTTTTCTTGAATTTTAAAACCAAATTATACATTTCTGTAAATCAAATTGAACAACTTTGATAGAAACTAATTTCAAACCCTTACAAAAAATTTCGTTAGATATACCATATTAATAAGCTTCCAAAAATGCATGACCAAAACATGTAATGTGAAAACTGTCTTTTAAGCTCAAAATGTCACAACTTACAATTAATTTGAAAGTTATAGTCATAATATTGAAGTTAAAGCTTTCATTTTTCACATAAGCAATTATCTTTTTCCTCAAATCATATTTGTCCAAGAATTCAATCAAATTCTTGGCCAAGGATTCTTAAAGAATATTTATAGCTCTAAAAGGTCCAAGCATTATATTTTTGGTTGCCAATCAACCCCCAAAAAATAAACCACAAGTGCAAAAATGCCATGAACACCTTTTGACATACACATATCAAAACTAGCAATTGCTAAATGGCATTTTGCAAAGATGGTACGACATACAATTTGTGTAGTTTTTTTCACCAACCTAAACATAATTTCTTGTGATAATTGTTTTTTGAAAGGCAACACAATTTTAAGGTATAAATGCAAATTGAACCATTTCAACCATGGACTTTCAACAAATTACATGGGCAAATGGATTGTAAAAGCTTAAAATAACAAACCAAAGTCTTCCACAACTTTCTTTTTGTTACACATCCTCTTTCTTAAAAAAATCTTTTGTAGCAAAAATTTGGAAATGACAATGCTAAATAAATTAAATATTTTTTTTGGCAAGTTGTCTCTCCAATTATCCTCTTACAACATTATTCACTTTCTTTCCTCTCACAATCTGCAAATGATGCAAAGAACAAATATATGGTTTTGCAATGGAAACAAAGTTCTTAAAACTACAAAACAACCATCTACATCAGGGTTTTCCAAAAAATAAATATAAATAAATAAATAAATGAAAATGTCTACACTAAAATCTCCCCAAAACAAAAAAATGTAACAATTTTTATTTTTTTTAAATTAAAAAAAATTACTTAATGTTTTCGTTGTTATAGGTTGTTGGTTGAATTCCACTCTCCATAACTACTTACATAGGCAAATGGGGGGAATATCAACCAAACACAGAGATCAACACAAAGCGACATCAACGCGAAGAAGCAACAATCATAAACCTAGTAGTTATAAGGTCGGATATGGTACTTAAAGTTGAAAAAACAACAATAGAACAACAACAACAATGCTAAGGGGCAATGCAAGACCAATAGCAATGTTAAAGAATAACTACAAACCAACAACACAAGAGAATAATGATAGACTAGTGCAACAACTAAGGGAACAATGATGAACCAAAAATTGTGCAAGGAAATAGTCACAAACAAATAGCTATGTGATGGAACATCAAAGTGAAAGAATGACAACAAAGTGATAATAATGCAAAAGTGTAACAACGAAGCAACAATGCAAAATAACAATAGTGAAAGAGAAGCAATGCCAAGAAAAAACAAAAAAACATTACATTTCGCAATCTCAAAATAGGTTCAAATTTTACTTTTCACACCTTACAAGCATTACAACAACACAAATGCAAATGAAGAATGAAATTGCAAGAGGGTGATTCAACTCATTGAGATTTTGTATAGGTAGGAAGAGAGGCTGAAAACCAAGCCCAAATTTAGCCCCAACCCTGGGTCTCACATTAAAAAAAAGAAGGGTGTCTGGTTCTCATTGTCCTAGTTCTCACAAGTTTGAGAACTGGCAGGTCAGTTTTCATACCAGTTCTCACAAAATTGATGCTTTTTTCATCCATGCAAAGAGTGATTATGAAATCTTCATCCCAATAACAAGGGGTTACAGAATCATTGGGCCAATGAGAACCCAGGAACCACCCCAGCGACCTTTGTCCTAACTAGTAGGTTCTTAATGAAATGCAACTTGTAGTTAACTCATGAGCTGACAGCCAATCAAAGTGTCAAGGTTCTCATGAGGGATGGTTATGAACCTCAACTCAGTTGGTGTCTAGTTTCACCTTAGTAATACCATGTCCACCTACAGCAATCAAATGCCCAAATATGAGGTGTGGGTGGACCTGTGAAAGATAGGTCTATACGTAGTTAGGAAGGATATTATGTGGCTATGAAAGGTATGCACAAGTTATTGTGAACCCAAACATACCTAGATCATAGGACATTGAGGATTCTTATGCTTGTTTCTTAAGAGGGCAACATACATAAGAGGGGAGTGATCTCACACTTACTTATAGATGTGATGTGAGATCACTCCCACTCTTAAGGGGTAAGAGTAAGAACTCTTTTCTAGGAGGGATATTTTAAGGATATAACGTGGCCTCCAAATACACTACTCCTTTGGGAACATGTAATCCTTGCATGCCTTCTCAACATAGGATTCCCATATGTAGAGTTGAATATCCAATATCACCTCTTCTATGCACCCTAATGAATGTCAACATTGAACTCATGCAACCAATTGCATGGTGACCATGATGGCTAGTTAAACCAAGTTTCGTGTAAAAGAGACAAAAGTATCATTGATACCTAAGTAAGCTTACTCAATTTTGACAAGTTTTTTTTTGGGGGGGTTTTGTTTTGTTTTGTTTTTTTCTTTTGGTCATGGTCTACAAGTGGCGATTATTTTCTATGGTTTTCATGTGGACCTTTTTCTGCCTCTTTTTAGTCCCCTTGCAAGGCACAATAGGGAGGTCTTCTTGGGTGTACCTGAGTTCTTACCATTGTTCAAAATCCACATGCCCATTGTGAATTTTTTGCATTCCCATTCTCCACATGCACATGCCCACCATACAAATCATGAAACCCATTATGTTATGGAACATGCCAGTTACAGGCCATTGTACTAGTGTCTCTACCCGTTTGGAAATTTTGGCTTACCTTAATTCCTCATAGGCACCTTACCAGGCACAATGGCATGTACTTGGCATGTTCCATAATACAAAAACACCCCCTCGGATGTGTTAAATATTAACATAGAGTCAAATGGTTGTGGTTGGGCATGCTCTTAGAGGAGCTTCACCCATATTCATTTGGGCCTTCAACAATATTTCTCACATCCAAGACGGTTTTACTCATTGTTTCTTAAACCTCACTTGTAAACATGAAAATTAAAACAATGAAAGATGAGAATTTACTTCAATAACATCACTTGGACCAGTCATTTTATCTTATCAATCACAAGCAACTATTATATTATATTAGTAGTGCCTTTTGCAAGCATCGCATTACAAGCACATATAATCAAAACTGATTTATTACCTCAAATTATAATAAATTAGATTTTTTTCATTTGAAAAATATTGTGCAAGGCACCATTGGAGATTTTCTTATATGAATAAAAATTACAACCTTTTTCAAAAAATGACAATCAATGAATGAAAAAATTCTTTAAATGCATAACCATCTTTACAAGTAAATTTTTGGAAACTCCAAATGCATATTTTTTGTTTAATTTTCAAAAAAAAGAAGAAGCCCTATTGATATTCAAGTGTGAAATCTAAAACACTATAACCAACCAACACTAGTAAATAGTATATCCACCTGAAGCAACAATAGTGTAAACTTTGGAGTTAGCTTTTTATTTTCTAATCAAGGGGGCTAACAAGCCTTGGACTTCTAGTGTTGAGAAGAATACCAAAGATGTGAAATACCCCCTAACGAGCTCTATCCAAACTTTAGTCTGATGCCCTTCACAAAATCACATGGTTTCACCATAGGCTTTGATGAACATTGGCATAGTTATAAGATAAATAAAGTAGAGCACTACTTTTAGTTAGTGCCCAAATTTAGGCTAATGATAGATATCCTCATTCTTTGCTAGAGATGACGGGTTTCAAACTCATGTGGTATAGCATAACATGTAGAACAAAAGGGGGAAAATTTAATCCTGCCTGGAAAATTAAATAGAATCGTGTAAAATTGTGCCAAAAAAGGCCATAAAAAGACAAACCCAGATAGAGCTAGTTAGGGGGTATTTAGCATCTCCCCAAGAATACACCATGTAAATTACAAGGTCGTATCAAATGGTACATTTGTAGGTAATAGGTACACACACTTGACACATAGGTAGATAAAATGACAATCACCAACACCCCTGGTTTGCAGTAAATAACCAGCCCAACCAACCTTCTTCTTCATCATCTGCCCTAAACTTTGAGCCAAGTGCCACCATATTACTTGAACCTTTCAAAAATCAAGTTCAGTCAAACCATGTTGTTGTATATATACAACATGTGTCATCAATGAACTCTGTAGTTTATTGCTTGTTTTGAGCATGATCATCATTTTCATCATCTGCTAGCTGCAAACTGTAAATGTTTTTGCAGTGCTTTAATTGGGTATCATGCATTATATACATGTGTAGTTGTTGTTCCTCATCCTATTTGTTTTCTCTTGCTCTTTTGATGTCAATCCCATTGCAGATAAGTTAAAATTCAAAGTGTAGACTGACACATGCCCACATGTGACCACTGCGAGCTTTTCTTCGTATGGTTACGGATAATGGGATTTCTTTCATTTGTATCATTGCTTCACAATTTGTTGTCTTTATCCACAAAACCCACACGATCCAATGTTGAATATAGCACACTCGTGTGGGGAAGTAAGTTTCGACTTCATTTTTGGAATCCAATGACTTGTTCCACTATCATCCTGGGGGACCTGGAATATATCTATAGTACCAACCAAACAAGGAGGCTTATAGCCTATCAAGTGCCCTTCATGTTTGTTTGAACACACCAGTCTTGTGTTGGGTGATTCTCATTTTTTTTTGAAAACTGCCAGTTCTGCTTTTCACAACTGTTTTAAAGGACCTTTAAGGTTCTCATGATAAAAAGAAGAAGAAAATATTTAGATAATCATTAAGGGATTCAAATTTTTGGAAAAACAAAATTTCAACAGTTTTCAATCCTGCCGGTTCTCATAAAATTTACAACCCAAAGTTTCAGCAACGGGTCCCAGAAGCCGGTTTTCAAAAAATTTAAAAAATCCAGAATATTTTTTTAATTGAAAATAAATCAAATAATTATAAAAGCACCCTTTTGTAGAGAGCTGGAAATTTCTTTGTGAAGCGGAGGCTAGCATTGCCCAAACTAAAACATTAACCTAACTAGGGTAAATCAGCCCATCACCGATCGCCTGCTTATTACTGAACACTTATATCTTCATCATATGAGCTTCATTTTTATTGATTTAAAATGTTATGGGAGCCTGACTTCAAGCTCTAGAAATCATCTTTGAAGTGCAAAGGAAAAGGAGTAATGAAAAAATAACAAGAAGGAAAATAAGCTTTCCATCTTACAAAACCGATTTTTTTTCTGTTTTCTTCTCTTTGGACCCCTCTTACTTTCAAACCTCACAACTTTCTTATTTCTTATTCATTTAAAAAGATTTAAGGTGCTATAGGAGTGTCACCTAAAGTTTTACAAATCATTTTTGAACTCTAATAGCAACATAGTAACATACAAAGAATTTTTTTGGACGTTCAGGAACTGGCCTTTGTAGTGTTTGGTGGTTTTTTTTTTTTTTTTTTTTTTTTTTGAGTTCTTGACCCTCTTTATTTTGGGGGGTTGTAACTTTCTTATTTCTAATTTGTTTTTGACAATTGTTAGTGTGTCAGATTCGCCAAGAGAAGAGGTTCAAGTTTTGTTTCAACATCAGCAACAATGGAGCCCTCCCATTGGATCCGGCCTACTCTTCTGAACGCTTAAATGTGCGAACACCAGCTGGTCTACCTTAAACACTGAACAACTTGAAAATCGATGTTCACATGTTTTAATACCCTGAAAGGTTATCACAAAAAATTCAACTGATACCCTTCGAGGTTTTCAAAAAGCCAATCCTCACTTAGGAGAGAACTGACACGCAGATTGTCAAACAAAATTACCACCTTATTTGAAAACTTCGAATTCTCATTATGAGAACCGGACTGCAACCCTAAAGGTTCTCACTGAAAAAGTGAGAACCGCCCAACATTGGTAAACACTCCCAAATCCATTACAAGTTCTGAAACACCCCGCCCCCCCCGCCCTCCCCCTTTTCTGTTAGTTTTACTGCCAAAAATTTCACCTAAATGCCAAATTATGAGCCTTTTCTTTTTAGGGTTTCTATGGCCAGGTATGGGGGAAATACAAAAGGGTGAAGATTGCCCGATTTTTCAGTATCTAGCCCAAAAACATTGAAGGATGATTAGAGATTTATATTTCATATCTTGTTTATAGTCCAAATTTAGGTCAATATTCCTAAATACTAGCTTTTTAGGTAGGTACCTACCTGACCCCACCTACTTGCTTGCAACTACCTGCATGGTTGTCATTCCAATAGACCTTGCAACTATCAAAAATGATGAAAAATCAAATAAAATGAAGATATTGCATTGAGCTTGGACTTATCACTCAACCAATATTTAAAGGCATGATTATTATTATTTTCATCGCCCATATAAGCATATTGCATATATGCATTGGCTTGAAAAATGTTGTTTTAAGATGTTTTGAAAATTTTGCACAAAGTTATTAAAGCCCATGTCATGTGAAATATCCCATTAGGGTATTGCATTAAGTTGTCAAAGGATTCTTTCACTATGATAAAGATATTGCAAACCTAACATAGATGTTCAAGGAATATGAAATTTTGCCTTAGCTTTGGTGCATTTAATGCATTGTTGTATTCATAATTAAACAACTTAGATCTAGATTTTAAAATGAATTATTTTCATATTTCACACAAAACACATAATCGTGTTTGTGTTGGGGTTTTTCTTGTGCTCGTGTTTGGGTTTGCATGTGCCCTATATTAGGCAAACCTTTTGGGAATGACATATTATGGTGAATTGAGATCACACCCATTTGCAATGAAGCCATGTGTACATTCAATCATTTGAAAGTTAATTAAGGTAAAGACCTATGCACTTTCCATTTTATTGTGTTAGTGTAGTGTGTTCCTTGAAATACTTGAACTATTATGAACCAATGATGAAGATAAGACCTTTCTCCTTTCCTTTTAAATTTTTCTTGTGATGTTCTATTGCGATACTCTAGAATTATTAGTTGTTTACAATTAAAATAAAGACATACATCTTTTCTTTTCCCTTCCAAGTCTTCTTGTTGTTATAATCATGGCTTCTTATAAATAAACTTTGAGAAATATCCATCATATTAACTTGATGCTAAACTATAAAAACTTTTATCACCAATCCATTTACAAAGCAAATACGAATCACATCCAATTGCAAGCTATATATTGTCTATAATTCAAGTAAGACCTATGTCCTATTTCATTCCTTGAACCATTTTTTTATTATTGTAGGACTAATCTTCTTTTGTAGTAAAATTTAAAGATTTATGTCATATTGGTAACTTTACGTAAGATTATAAAATATTATTTGTCACCAAGCCATTTGCAAAGCACTTAGAAGTCTCATCCATTTGACAATTATTAAGTCATATATAATTTGAAATAAAACCTAAAACCTTTTTTTTTCATTTTTCTTTTTTCCTTATGGCATCAATTTGGGGCTAAAATGGTGACCAACAAATTTAAGAATCAATATCATGTTCAACCAATGAGGAGGTGCAACATGCACCATAAAGGTTTAAGATTTTTTTTTTTGGAAAGAGGGGGGGAAAATAAATTTTTTTGGGTAAGGGGGGGTTATGGATTTTTTTTTTTCTATTTTGAGTCATGGGTGAATTTTTTGTGTCATGATTAATGTAACTATTTTGTTTTATAAGTTATACCTTAGTTGTAATAAAAATATGTATATCTTGTATGTGAAACATCATATGATCTCCTTAACACATCTGGGTTTTACACAATATTGATTCTAATAAAACATCTAAATTTACCTATTTTTTAAATTTAATTTACTCAATTTAAATGATTTTTCATTCTACTAACGATGATAATTGAAACTAGTTTATATACACCAAGTATAGGGTTTTTTTTCATCACTAAGATGATTACACCATGGTCGTTCACATTGACAATTACAAATGATCGTCTAATTAACAATTATACGTCATAATAACTATTTTTGATAATTATGTGTTGGAATGACAAAAATTTGGGCAAATTTTTTTCATCTTTTTTTATGATGGTGATAGCAACAATAATTGACACACCCAAACTCCTTGAAAGATTCAAATGTGAATCCAAAGGTGAAAATAATGGAAAAATGAGTTGGGAACGCCCTTTAACTCGCAACATTTTAGAAATAAAAAATGTGTGTTAAAGCTCCGAAATGGGGATTAGAACAAGTGACAAGTGGGTCAAATATTCACATGGACCTACACAAACCAAACAACAAGTTGGTTAATGCAAAATTGGATCATTTTTTGTGCATGGGCAAACCACTGGCATACACAGATTCATAAAACTCACTACAACTCGAACTTGGGGGAAGTCACCACCTTGGCCCTTGCAGTATTCTTTGCACCTGGTCACGAGGGTTGCACCCAAATGTCATTTTGTCCCAAGACTCCCAAATCAAGAGTCTTGAAATTACCAAAATTGAGAATTTTGAAACTTTGGAGGCCCATAACTTTTCATGCAGACCTTTGATTGAGGTGAAGTCCAAAACAAAGTTGTACCCCTTGTCAAGATCTTTCCAATGATATGTGGCACACCACTTGCTCGCATGTATTTAATGCTTGGGAGTCAAATTTTGTTGTAAATTTAGGTTTGGGCTTGCAAAGGTGAGGGCCGAGAGTGAAGCCGAGAGTCACATTTCATGCTCCCGAGAATGTAAAAGAGTTTGAGGAAATGAATCCCACACTCCCAAGTGAACTCCTACCTTGGGAGTTGGACTCCCAATGGACTTTTAAATTTTCAAAGGGCAATTGTAGGGGTCAAAACTCATGGGATTGAAAAGCTCCTTATATCAATGAAGAGATCTTGGAACTTAGATGTCTAAAATGGGCTCACATGACCCATTTAGACACTTAAAGCACAAGTTATGGCCAAAAAAAAGGTTGGGAGTCAAATTGGCAATTTGACTCCCGACCATTAAAAGTCAAGAATTTCCCCCATTTCTTTGCATAGGTGGCATGCCACATATTGTTGGAAAAATCTTAGCAAGGGCTACAACTTTGCTTTAGACCTCATCTCAATTGGAAGTTTGCACTCACAGTTATGGGCCTCCAAAATCACAGGAATCCCAATTTTGAGAATTTTGAGATTCTCACCTTGAAATCCGAGGACAGAATGATATTTGGGTGCTGATCCTATGGCCAAGCACAAAATATACTATAAGGGGGAAGTTGGTGGCTTCCCCTAAGTTCGGGCCATGGTGAGTCTTGTGAGTTTGTGTTTGCCCATGGCTTGTCCATGCACCAAAGTGCTTAAGCTATACATTAACCAACTTGTCATTTTGTTTGTGCAAGTCCGTGTGAGTAATTGATTGTTTATCACTCTTTGTAATCCCCATTCCAAAGCTCCAACACACCCCTCTACCCCCAAAGTGTTACAAGCTAAGGAACATGCCTCAACTTTTTATTTTTTCATTATTTTTACCTTAGACTCACATTTAAGTCCATCAAGGAGCTTGGGAGCACGTCACATGGTATCAGAGCTCTTATAGAGCTTGATCCACCTATTGGGGAGTTCAATGGCATCAAAGAGGACCCATAAGCTAGTATAAGAAACCATGGTTGAAGAACCCGCTCAGGATCTAGATGTTCCATCTAAGGTTGTTAGGGAGGAAGAACAAGAGGATTATGAAGAAGAAGGAGACCATGAGAACCACGATGATCATGAAAATGAAGAAAAGAAACCAACCAAAGTCCTTTTCACTCCAGAACAATTAAAAGTTTTATTCAAAATGAATAGGTCCGATTTCACTGAGTTGGTTGTAGCCCTCAAAGGAGGATCATCAAAAGGTGTAGGATTCAAGCCTATTAAACCTAGGAATTTTGACGAAATCTAAGATCGGAAGGTTGTAGATGTTTGGCTTGCGAAAATGGAAGACTACTTTCATGTTGCCAAAATTGGGCGACATCGACCGTGGAACTTGCCCAATCCTACTTAAAAGGTTATGTTTCCACATGGTGGAGGACAATGAGGTAAGAGGAAGGGAAGACCCATGGCTACACATGGGAATTCTTCAAAGAACTCATTGAGTTGAAATTAATTCCAAAAAATTTTGACTACATTTCAAGATACAAACTCCATGACCTTGTGAATGCAACAAATGACAACTTGTGCCAATATGTGAGGGCATATTTCAAACTCATGCTTGAAATCCAGCATATGCATGAATTAGACCAGGTGTGCCATTTTGTGATGGGGCTTCCAACTTAGGCCAAGCACAAGCTCGAGGAAAATTGGCCCGCCTCATTATTTGAAGCCATCATGAAATTAGAAGGTTTTTCGGATGTGGGACAAGGCGAAAAATTTAGTTTCAAGAAGGAAAACAAATTCCTTCCCAAGAAGGTACGCCATGAAGGGGAATGGAACCGAGAACAAGACACTTCAAAAGGGGAAAAACCTAAACAATTCTAAAGCTTGGGTTTCAAACCCAGAGGAAATTTTGTTAAGAAAGGGGTTCCTAAAAGGGAGCCAACCCAAGGGGGATGCTAGTGAGAAGCCCAAAGGAGCGTGTTTCAATTGTAATGAAACGGGACATTACTCCAAAGATTGCCCCAAACTTAAACTTGGGAATGGGGGCTCTAAAGTAATTGCCCATACTGCCAATCTAGCCCAAAGTGAACATAACCACCTTATTTTCTTAAAAGGGAAAGTTTCTAAGCAAGAGGTGTTATGTCTTTTGGACATAGGGGCTTCCCATAACTTCATAACCCAAGAAAATGTTGAAAGGATGGAGCTCCAGTTGGAGGAGCTCAAGGCACCTATTGAGGTTCACTTTGCGGATGGGATTCCCCATCCCACCACGTTGTAAGCAAGAGACATGCCTCTTCAATTAGGGAATTGGAGAAGAAAGGTGGAATTGTTGGTTTCCACCTTAAGGGGAATGGAATGCATTTTGGGAAGGAATTCATCACCCATAATAATGTGCTCATAGAAGGGCACAATAGGTTAGTTAGAATCCCATCCAAGAATGGGGTCATTTGGGTGAAGGCACATGAAGTGCTTAATGTGGGTGGATCGACCATCAACTTGATGTTAGGAAAAAAACTTTGGAAAAGGAATGCATGGGAGGTTATGGCATGTTGTGTGTGATGCATGTGTTAGATGAGTTTGAGCCAAAGGAAGCTACTAACTTGGTGAGTTCTCCCAAGTGCGTTAAACGAATCTTAAATGAATTCCCAAATGTGATGCTCAAAGAATTCTCCGATGAATTGCCCCTAAGAAAATGAATTGACCATGCAATCAAGGTGGTGCCAAGAGTGGCAACTCCCGCCAAGGCCCCATATCGGATGAGTCATGAAAAGTTGAAGGAACTTAAGGTTCAACTTGAAGAACTCCTCGCAAAGGGATACATCAAACCTAGCAAGTCACCATATGTGACACACCCCCAAGCTCCTTGATGGACTCAACTGTGAATCCAAAGGTGAAAACAACGGAAGGAGAAGGAGTTGGGGTGTGCTTCGTGATTCATAGCACTTTGGGGTAGAAGGGTGTGCTACAACTCCAAGATGGGGATTAGGAAGAATGACAAGTAATCAATTACTCACATGGACCTGCACAAACCAAACAACAAGTTGGTTAATGCGTAACTTGAGCATTTTGGTGCACGAATGAACCACGGGCAAACACGAACTCACAAAACTCACCACGGCCCGGACTTGGGGGAAGCCATTACCTTCCCCCTTATAGTATATTTTGTGCCTGGCCATAGAACCAGCACCCAAATGTCATTTTGTCCTGGGGAGTCTCGAAATTTCCAAAGTTGAGCTTCATGCGATTTTAAGGGCCTATAACTTTGTGTGCAGACCTCTGATTGAGATGAAGTCTAAAGAAAAGTTATAGCCACTATCAATAGCCTTCCAACGTTATGTGGCACACCATTTACACGCAAAGGGAATCAGGGCGATTCTTGACTCTTAGTGGTCGAGAGTCAAATTACTAATTTGACTTTCAACGTACCCTTCTTTTGGCCATAACTTGTGTTTTAAGTGTCCAAATAGATCATGCAAGCCCATTTTAGACATCAACATTCCAAGATCTTTTCAATGATATAAGGAAATTTTCGATCCAATGGTTTTTGGCCCCTAAAATTACTCTCCAAAGATTTGGGAATCCATCAGGACTCCAACTCCCAAAGTGGGAGCTCACCTGGGAGTGTGGGGGTTCATTTCCTCACACTCTCCCACATTCTCGGGAGCATGAAATGTGACTCCTAGCCTTCACACTTGGCCCGCACCTGCACAAGCCCTTGCCTTGGTCATGAGCCCAAAGCTAAGGTTGCAACAATAAGAATTACTGAAAAGTGCAAACAAACAAACGTGTATGTGGCTTTGAGAGTCATCAAACAAGTAAT
>Ga0209208_10004274_pt1 | contig 20348 bp, 11 predicted proteins | sample S1TSphfallax_3_FD_187694 | JGI IMG/M metagenome (GOLD analysis project Ga0209208, IMG submission 187694) | Host-associated microbial communities from peat moss isolated from Minnesota, USA - S1T2_Fd - Sphagnum fallax MG (SPAdes) (version 2) | ecosystem: Host-associated > Plants > Peat moss >...
GTTGTCAAAGTCTTAGAATTTCTTTTGGTGATGTGCCATCTACATGAGCAAGGTAAGTGTTAAAACATAATCTACCTATGAAGGAAGGTACTGTAGTTTGTTTTGTTTTGTAGTTATGAGATCCACCAAAGGGGGATGCTTCAGATGGTTTCTTGGTGTCTTTGGAAAGCTCTCCAGGAGGAGGTGTGCATGGGCTCAGTTCCATGACGTTTGGACTTGTGGTGCAAAAGTTCTTGAATATTGAATGATTTTTTTACTGAAAATTAAATTAAATCATGGCTGAAAATTTCGGAGGAATTGGAATGTGCCTTTGGTGTCATTGGAAAGATCTTGAGGAGAGGATTTAATAAAAAAATATTTGCTAAGATTTGGATTCAGAGTGTGGGAGATATTGATTTTTAAGAGATTTCTGTTGCTGAAAATTCAAATAAGTTCCAAAAAACCAGGTTTTGCAAGGAAAAATCAGTTGAGGATATGGTATAGCACTTAGACCAACGGCACAGGCCACACTAGTTTACATGATGAGTATGCTTTTTACACTTTACCTTCACAATGTGGGTTGTTACTTGAGTAGTGCAAAGGGAACAAAGGACATCATTGAGATCTTGAGAGACAACCACAACTGAGTTAAAATGCAAAGGGGCAAAGGGGGAGGGTGGGGGAGGGGTGGTGAGGTGAGGGGGAAAGCAAGAGGGTTTACACAATTACCAAGGTGAAAGAAACCCTTCTGACTAAGTTTTGGTTCTTGGTCGCCATTGATTGACATCCATGGTCAAGAACCACCACAGCTGAGTCAAAAACCAAGGGGGAAGTGAAAAGTGTTCTCAACTGATTTTTGCTTCCAAAACCTGGTTTTTTTGGAATTTATTTGAATTTTCAGTGGCACAAACCACCTTAAAAATCAATATCTCCCACATTCTGAATCCAAATCTTATCAAATAAATTCCATTAAACCCTGCTCATCAAGATCTTTCCAACAACACCAAAGACACATTCCAATTCCTCCAAAAAAAATTCAGCTATGATTTAATCTAATTTAATTTAATTTTCAGTGAAAAATCATTTGATATTTAAGAAGTTTTGCATCACAAGTCCAAACGCCGTGGAACCAAGTCCATGCACCCCTCCTCCTCAAGAGCTTTCCAAAGACACCAAGAACACGATTCGAAGCATTCGGGTTCCGTGGATCTCATAACTACAAAACAAAACAAAACAAAACAAAACAAACTACTTTCCTTCATAGATAGATGGAGATCTATCTAACTGCATCTCTCTGTCTTGGACAATTTTCCTGAGGCCCTGTGGCTTGGCCTCCCTTTAAAGGATCCATGAGATGGCACTTTGGAATTAAGAAAATAAAAATAATAAAATAAATAATAAAATAAAATAAAATATAGTAGATTAAATAATACTCTGTCTCTAGATGTCCAAGAATCATAATAATTTCTAGCGCATCCAAATCATCAGTTGGCCAGAAAGAAGTAATGAATCCCATCATGCAAATGAAGCAAACATGCAAGTACCAAAATACTTAGATCAGCCTTTTAATGTGAACAAGGGTATATATTGAAAGGAGCCAAGTTGGCAAGATCACAAAGGGGCCCACAATATAATAGTGATCTCAATCAATCATGTGCAAGGTGGGTCCTAACAAGGTTTGTTGGCCTTGCCTACCAAGGCAAGGATATTGTTTTTAGATTCATTATAGAGTATAGTAGCTTAAGGGATTTTTATAGGCCCCTAGGTAATAATAATAGGTCTATTTTTATTCTATGAGGATTTTTGAAAGATGATATTTTTGGCTTGTGTTGAAACTTGAGATTAGCTATAGAGTTATAATATCTTGATGGATTTTTGGTTTCTTTTAGAGGATTTTTTGAAGATTATATTATTTTTGCATGGTGAAATATTTGAGTTTTCGTAATTCTTCTTTTGCGTTAAGATACTTTTTAATGTAAATGGCAAGGCCACATTGTAACACACCTCTTGTCAATTTATCACTTGTTGCAACTTGTCAAAGGATGAAGTAGATATGTATAGGGTAAGGAATAGCTTTGAGGCTCTTCATGGATTTGATTGCCCAATGTTGATGCTGGTAATCATCACATTTTGCAAAATTGAAAAATGAAGACCAAGAGAGCCATTTATTGCTATATCTTTTAAGGATCCTCACCAATGAAGCTACTTCATAAATCTAAAAAGAATTACCCTATCAACAATGCAAGGTGCTTTATATATGTTTAGGTTAGATAAACTCATTATGGAAAATAAACTTCCTCCCTATAGGGTTGATTGATGACTTGTTTTTTATTACTTGCTTAGGGCCAAATTGCTTTTCTAAAAATACATGAAAATTTTATATAATTGTATTTGAATATAAAATTTTGATATTCATATGTTAATTTTCATGATTTAGTTTGAATATCATGGATTCTCAATAATACCTTTTTGTTTGCAAATATTTAGTCATTTTTATGTGTTTGTTTACATACAAGGGGTATTTTATGCTATTACTAATAGGTGATATTTTTTTGTATTCTATTCATCACATGAGCATGATGAACATCTATAAAAAGTTTTGTAAAAGAATAGAATGTGTTTGAAAATATGTTTTATTATTCAAATTGAGTATCTTGGCCATATTGATTCCAAGGATTGTTATAAAGTTGATTTTTAAAAAGTTGAAATAGTGGAACCAATTAACCAACCTTTAAGAATGGATAAATTTGAAAAGTCTTAAGGCCATTCACGTATAGGGGCATGCTATAAAACAAAAAATTAAAAATTGTAGGTATCATTAGAAATTAGGGCTCTTTTTGGTTAGTGGCTATTTTTTAGCAACTATTTTTTAAAAAGGTATCATCAAAACTTTAGTGCCATTCAAATATATATATATATTTCTATTTCAATGTACCTATTTAGAACCTTTGCCCCTTATCAATGTTCACATTGCATGTAGTAGTTTTAGTGTACTGACCTATTTTATCCCTATTCACAAGCGATAGAAGTGTGATAATGGTAAATCACAAAAACTTTAGCTTCTTCTTCAAATCACACCTCTCTTTTCAATGAACACTACTTCATTTTAGAGATCTCTTTGTTTCACACATTTTTCATTAATCATTTGCAAGCATTCATTATCTTCTATTTTCTTTTGATGTGCATTTCAACTTGAAGTTCTTGATCTTGATTTTTTTTCTTTTCATGTTCTTTATTTCACATTTCTTTTTTTTTGGCATGATTTGTGATTTCTTTCTTTTTGTAATTTGAAAGCAAACTATTGTTTTGTCTATTGCGAATCTTATAGGTTTTTAATTTCATTTCATTTTAAACTTTTTAAATAAGTTTAAGACATTTTGTTCTATTGTAATTCAACTTCAATAATTCTTGTTTTGTTTCAACATGGTTTCTGCATTTTTTCAATTTCAACAATTTTTGTTTTGTTGCAATTCAACTTCTTCAATTGTTTTTTTTTAAAAACAATTTTTGTTCTATTGCAAATTGACATCTTTAATTGTTGTTCCTTCTCAACAATCTTTGTTTTGTTTCCATTTGATTTCAATTGTTGTTCCTATCCTCTATTTTTCAGATTTGGTTCACATACATACTTCATTTTTTTTGCATTCAATTCAAGTTTTGAATTTGGAATTTGTTAAAAATGAGGCCACTAAAGCTAGTTTTGTTACATATCATTTCATTAATTATGTTCATCAAGTTGTTTATGGAATCTCATTGTTTTCAAGCTATGTGTGTTCCTATTCTAATGAATTTAAAGTGAAATTCAAAGGGGCTAGCATCAAAAAAAATTCTTATGAATGCATTGCACATTGTAGTGTTAAGGGTGGAGAGTATGGTTATCATGTCTTTGCTTGTTTTGTGTATCTTTTTGTTTTTGTGCTTGAGGTAGTCTCGCTGATTTTTCATAGTCCATTCATGAATCAAGATGCATCACTCTTTAATTTCCAATTGCATAAGATTAAGCCAATCCTTAACTTCAACAATAACTTAGTTGGTCCTTCAACAATAACTTAGTTGGTCTATTTGTGGCTTTAATCACTAGTGAAAACATGTTTGTTTTTTTGCACTTAACTCATGTATTTCCAAGCGCAATTGGAGTAGTAGGACATTATGCATGTAGAAGCAATGTAGATGCAATTTGATTGTTTGACAAATTCACAAAAAGAAGGCTAGTTTGAGGACTATCATGGAAATCTTCAAAAATCATAACATTTACCCTTGGGTATTATGCATTGAATTACTATTTTAGTGTGTGTTATTGAGAATTTGGTACAAAGTCAGTGCCTAGGAGTTCTTGCATGAAGGAATGTGGCATTGTAGAATCTTGGTTATTTTGTGTGTCATTTTTTGGCACTTGTGGAACATATTTCACATGACCTTTGATTTGCAAGTTTTGCACATGTATTGGTGCATTAATTATTCGTTTTCCTTGGAATGTTTTGATTGTATCATAACATTTTTTCACTATTAGAATTTCTAATTTTTTTGACTAGAAATTTTGGTCACAAAAGACCCATTTTGGATAGGCGTAAAAAAACCTTTTAGTCATTTTGGACAAGTTGTTTTGAACATGTCCATTGTGATTGGGCCGTGTACTTTTTGACCAGGCATAGGTTGGCATTTTTGACTAATCATTTTGACTAGTACTTTTGGCTAGTCATTTCAATTGGTATTTTTGATTAGTCAATACAATAATCATATGATTTTTTCACTAGTCAAACACCATTTTGATTAAGCAAATGCCATGTGACATTTAAATAATAGCCACCCAAGTTAAACCACATGGCATTTAAACATTCGCCATTTAAACTATGCCATGTGGCATTTAAACATTGGCCACTAGGCTATGCCACGTGGATAGAACCTAAACAATCTAGGTTAAGCCTAAAATTAGATACCTATTCCTAAGGTACTTATGTTTAAGAACCTACAACCTAAGCTCCTACGCCTAGGTCTAGGAACCTATAACTACCGACTAGGTATAAAAACCTAAAGTAAGTTAGGGCAACTTAAACTATGACCTTTATTAAGCTTAAATGGACACCACCTAAATTAAGCCTACACCTAGATGATCTAGGTAAGAAAATCTTTTTTCATTTCAAATTTGGCCTTTAAGGTTGAGCCTTTTCAATTGGTTCATCCCAAGTGGCTTTCCTTTTTAAAATGTTCTTAATGTATTGGATGCTTATGGTGCATCTATTTATATTGTTCATTGTTTGGAAAGGATGACAAACAATATGAAATAAACTTTTGGGAGGGAGAAACATTTTCATGTCCACATAACATTAGAGCACATAACATTAGAGCCTTTTAGTTCACACTACATTATTCCTAAATAATTACGTAAGGTACATAAATTAAGTAAGTAAATAAATAAAAAGATAGGTAAATATGTATGTTAATTAAGTTAAACTAAACATTAGTAATAGTTAATGTTTAGTTATAATTAATAATTACAACCAAATTATAAGTAATCCTTACAAATTTGACTTAATTTATTATATATTATCAACAATGTATTTGTAATAATTAATATTTAACTATTTAATTACACATTCATTAGTGTATTTTAGGTAAATAATTATTTAACCAATTAGTAATTTATCATAGGTATATAAATGGCATGCCTTAGCTTACATAATTAGGTTAATTATACACTAAAATATATGTAAATAGGTGGAATATAAATATGTATGTATAAATAAATACACCTACATATAAGCTACTTGTATTTGGGCTATTTAACCATATACTTGCATTACATAAGTTAAATAGTTAGCTAATTTAACCTAGGAAAATTTAATTATGGAAAAATAAATGTTTTTTTTACTAATAATGGCTAAACCAACCAAAAAATAGAAATAATTATGGAAAAATAACCATGAAAAATTTAATTATGGTTCATTTAACCATATTTCAATAAATAATGGTTAAATACATAATGACTAAAATAAATATGGCAAAACCAACCATGGCTAACTTAGAAATGACTAAATTAACCATGAGTAAAATAAATATGGTGAAACTAACCATGAATAAAGTAAATAAAGCCAAGTTAACCAATGAATAAAGTAAATAAAGCCAAGTTAACCAATGAATAAATATTTTATGTTTAAACCAACCATGGCCAAACTAGATATGACTAAAACTAACCATGAGTAAAATAAATATGGTGAAACTAATCATGAATAAAGTAAATAAAGCCAAGTTAACCAATGAATAAATATTTTATGTTTAAACCAACCATGGCCAAACTAGATATGATTAAAACTAACCATGAGTGCAATAAATATGGCTAAACTAACCATGAGTGCAATAAATATGGCCAAATTAACCAATGAATAAATATTTTATGGCTAAACAAACTTTGGCTAAATTTAAAATGATTAAATTAATTAATGAATAAATATTTTATGGTTAAACCAACAATGGTTAAACTAGAAATGGTTAAACTAACCATGAATAAATAAATTTGGTTAAACTAACTAATGAATAATTATTTTATGGAAAAATTATGCAAAAATGAATTATGATTAAAATTGGCATGAATGAAATAATTATGGTTTAAATAATAATTTAATAATAAATATGGCAAAAAAACCATGGCTAATTTAATAATATTTTAAAATTAATTATGGGTCTATTAATTATGGTTAAATGTTTTAGGGAAAATAATATTATGTTAAAAATAAATATAGATAATTTAATTATGCTTATAATAACCATGGTTAAATTATTTATAATTAAATTAATCATAATTAAACTAAATATGGCCAAAAAAACGATGGAACAACTAATTATGGATAAATGAATCATGGTTAAATTATATGGTTAAACTAACTATGGTTAAATTAATCATAGTTATTGAACATGATTAAATTGACTTTGGTTAGATTAGTTATGGTTTAGGGTTTAGGTATATTAATAGGTTATGGTTATATTAATATTTATAGGTAGTTGAACCAGAATCAATTTCAATATAGTCAATTTAACCATAGTTGGATAAACCAAATATATATAATTAGTTTAACCATAATTAATTTGGTCATGATTTATTTAATTATGATTGGTTAACTTATATATTTCCAACTTTTTTTTCATTGGTCAAACATAGTTAAAATGCTACATTTAGTCCCAACATACCCAACTAGTATTGGAATTTTTAATTGGCCCTTTTGATTAGGCCATTGGCCATTTTGACCAAGCCTACTTAGTTAGCCCTATTGATTGACTATAATAGATGGCCTTATTGATTAGGGCACTTGCCAATTTGATTAGATTGGGTGGTCTTATTGATCAGGCCAGTAACCAATTTGACTAGGTGAAATTTTTGAATCCAATTTGACTAGATGTTTGATTTGACTAATTGTCAAATTGGTCACTTTAGTCAAATTGATTAATCAAAAGATACCCATTTTCATTCAAGCCCATGACCTCTAGTCAAAAATACATGTTCTCTAGTTAAAAAGATCCATCTAGTCAACTTGATTAGTTTGAAAAGTTAGGAATTCTAGTAACATTTGTTGAATTGCTAAGGGAAGTCATGCTCATTGTGCTCCTTTATATTTAGTTCCCAAAAAGAAGATTGATGTTTAGTTCCTTTGTGATAATTTGATAGTTTATTGTAGTTGAAATTCAATCCATTCCATTTATCCTTGCACATTTTTGTATTTCTTTGGCACGTTGGAACGAACAATTTTAAAGCTCCTCCACAATTTTGTTCCAACATTACATAACTAACACCATATGCATACAAAGATTCAACAATTCCTTGTGAGCCACATGTTCAGATGTTTGTAGTTGATGAGAGCCATGACTTCTTTCTATTGCCAATTTCCATGCCTTTGACATCTTGCAAGAATTGTTTGATTTCGAATTGTTCTAGATCAACATTAAAAACATAATTGAAGACAAACCAAAGATGTTCAAATTGAGGATGCTTAAACATTACAAATTTTAGATGTTCACAATCTACAATGTTATCAAGGCTCAAATTTTGTGGTGCTACAAAAGGATGTTCTAGACATTCACAATTTGTGCGTAGAACTATAGACATTCAAAATTTGTGTATAGTGTATAAACCTTCATAATTTGCGCGTAATGCTACGAACACTCATAATTTGTGCATACTGCTACACATGCTCAAATTTTGTGATGTTGCAAAAAGATGCTCAATTCTTTTGACAATGCTAAATTGGTAGGTATGGAGTTTGGTGATAGATGTAGTAGGGATGTGAACATTGATAATTTTATGTGCTTGGTGCTCATGTGATAATTTACTACCATGATTAATGGCAGGAGCCTTCAAAATTTGAAGATTTGTAATTACGCATAACTAACTTTACCACTAATGATAAATTTATTTACACATTGCCCCGTAGGCTTTCCATGTAAACTATTTACACACAACATGCATGCATGTATGAATAAAGTTTGTTAATACTTTTTGGATTATGTTGTTTAAAATTCTGGGAATACAATTAAATGGATTAACATAATTTGTCATCTTTACATCAATGTTTAGGCAAATAAAACAATTAAACCTAGGAAGATTAAAACATGAGTGAAAGTATTATGGGGTGTTAACCACTAATAACATCACCTTTTTCAATTTTTTTGAACTCATCAAACTTTGAAAATTTATAGGAAACATTTTTAAAAAGGCATCCCATAGAATTTTTTGCTGGATACATAAGTCAAGTTATATAAACTTTGAGACTTCAATGATATAACTTTTAAAAACATCTATGTATTACATTTACAAAAGTTTCATATCATAGTTAGATTTTTTGAACTTTTTGGTTAGGAACGCTTTTAAAACAAAGTTTGGGTTTTAGATGATATATTATTTTATTTCTAATTAAATAATTAATTGAATATATCTAATTTAGTTAATAATTTTTAAAGTCCAAAAACATGATTCTTAAAGAGATCACGACAATTAGAAATACAAATTCACAACAATTTTCAGTTGATTACAACAATTTAAGGCCATATACTTTGTCATCCATTGAATAAACATGAAAAAAAGTTCTATTGTTATGAAAACAATTTTTTAAAAGGGCTCATAAATATTATTTGGTCAATTTTAAATTCTTAGCAATTCTTTCAAGTGAATCTTAATGGGTCCACTCAATTATATTTTCACTCACATGTTAAAATTGTAAAATAGTCAAGAACATGGATATTGGGAAGAGTAGCCTACCTACTTCACTGAAATTTCATTTAATAAAATGTGCCATACAATGATTGTGATGAATGCATTTGACGTTGTGCATGGGGTATATTATTTGACACTGATATTATACCATTGTTTCAACACTTGGGTGGAAAATTGCTGGTAAAATATTTCAAATTAGCATATAATTTGGAACAATACTTGATCAATGAATGATGCAAAGAGCTTAGGATAAAACTAAAGCATGGTCAAGGAAAACCTAAGCTAATTGATAGGGTTATAGAAAGGACACCAATTGTCTCCAACATCTCACTTGTTGGCCCAATTGGTTCACCTTTTGTTCTTACTATCCTTTCTGTTCTCTTGTCATGTCCATCATCTTCATTACATTTCCTTGTGGCCTCCTTCCCTTGTTTTTGTTATTCCTCACCATTCCATAATACATGTGTGAGATTATTGTAGTGTATGTGGATGGCATGTTATCCCACTTTTTGACTAGGGTGTCCCCAAATTGGGACATCCTAGAGGTTGATGCAAAGGTCATATACTTTTACCAAGATGTCCCAATTTGGGACATTTTAAAGATCAATGTCCTATTTGTAGGAGGTTTTCTAAAACATCCTAGCTTGAAGTCTTGCTAATGAAACATTTTCAAACAATGTGATCATTTTGAAATATTAAAGAAATTTGTAAAGTCACTCAACACATAGGGTTGAAACGTTGTGTTTGCCCAAAACATAGGTTGAAATATTAAAAATAACATTAAAAAAATCTTTTTGGAGTGGTGGGGTGCATAAAGTGGTGCCTAAAATTCCTTTTAGCACCAAAATTGATGCTTAAAAAAATTTCATGTTGAGTTTTTAATTTGCTCCAGTTTTGAGCCTTCATTGTCACTTACCTCAATGTATTGTGCCTTCATTATTATTTAATGTTAATATGTGTCCATTTTGTGTATTTTGTTTTTGGCCACAGCCTTCAAATCCTATGAACTTCATCTTGATATATTTTTTCAAATTTTACCCACTATAGAAATATTCCTCATTTGGGGATGAAATAAAGATAAAGGATGAAATTAAGCCTCCAAAACAATGTGACTTTATGGATTTCTCTATTTTCAATTGTGGTGTTAAGCCATCATAAAGTGACATATCAATTAGAACAAATCACTTGCATGGAAAATATATATGATTATTTTTCCATGTGATTTGTATGATCCCAATTGGAGTTCCTCACCCCCATGAAGACAAAAACACACAACAAGAGTGGGGATGGGAGTACACACAAGTCATGGTTGGCAACCCAAGAAGCAATTACTTTGAAAGTTGAAATAAAGTTCAAACTGAAAACAACAGATGACTCCTCCTTCCTTGGAATGATGAAGTTGAGTATTCAAGCAAGCTGCCGGAGTCGACTGGGCACCATAAGACATTGAGTTTCATGGAGATCTAAATGAATAGCTCACAATGAATCAAGGACAAAATGTGGAAGAAATGTAGCTCTATGATTTATTAATTTCACATCAAATGAACTAACTAGTGTAGTCTAAAAGAAGAATCAATTTTCAGGGTTCATGGTACACCTAGAAGAGCTATATCTATGACCTAGATCTGTTCTGTGTGTAACAGCAACTTAGAGAACAATCAATGATATATTGCACAGAAAAAAAGACTAATAAGAATTTCAATCCTAGTTGGTGTCAGAAATCATGAATGAGTGAAGTCTCCCAAAATGAATCAATAGCTCTCTCTACCTAGCCTAGTGTGATGTAGAACTAGAATAACAATAACAAAATTATGTACAATTTTGGTACATTTTTTGGTGTCAAAGTCATGAGTAGTGCCCCTAGAGGAGGTGGTGCATCAATCAATTGTGATGTTTCATTTGTGTGTGTGTGTGTGTTATAGTTATGTTAGGCTATGTCCATTTTGCAAAACTTCACTTCGATTCTTTTGACTAATGCCCATTTTGCAAAAACCCTATGTTTACAACGCTCCTTGTTTGAGCCTATTTTGCAAAAATCTATGTCAATGTTTCCTTGGTTGAGCCCATTGTGGAAAAGCTTATGTTCACGAGCTTTGGCTGTGTTGACCATTTTGCAAAACCCTTTGTTGACGTTCTTCGACTGAGTTCATTTTGCAAAAACTTATGTTGAAGAAGTTCTTCAAGTGAGCCCATTTTGCAAAAACTTATGTTGAAGAAGTTCTTCAGCTGAGCCCATTTTGCAGAAACTTATGTTGAAGAAGTTCTTCAGCTGAGCCCATTTTGCAAAAACTTATGTTGAAGAAGTTCTTCAACTGAGCCCATTTTGCAAAAAACTTATGTTGAAGTTCTTCAACTGAGTCCATTTTTGCAAACGCCTATGTCGACTTTTGTTGTTGTTGTTGTTGTTGTTGTTGTGAGGCTGCTAAATCAATTAATTACATGGTGAGGCTGCTAAATCAATTAATTACATGGTACAAAGCTATTGCACATGAATAGTAGCAGAGTTTTGCACAAAGCAATAGAAGATCATGCGTACACAGCAGTTGCACAATCGGTCTTCTTGAAGCCAACGCGAGAGTTGGTAAGGTCGAATTCGATGAGGAAATTCTGTTGTTGGACGTTTCCGAGGATCACGGCCACACCCAAGGACGGGACCACGGGTCCGGTATTGACGAACGCAAGGCAGTAGAGCTCGCCTTCAGGGTCGAAGGGACCAAGCACCAGGTTGTGGAAACCTAGCTCTATGTCCACACCGCCTTCCAACTGGAACACAACTGGTGGAAGAAGCAAGTCGGACATGTCTTCAACCTTAGACTTGCTGCTCGTACCGGTGTGTCCAGCTGCCGCCTTGGATGATTTCTTGAGGAGGAAGCAAGTTTGTAATCCGGGAGTAAGATTAGACGGTGGTGCCATTTGGAGGTTTGCTTGCTCCAGAATGGCATTTTGTAAAGGGATGTAGACTTGTTCCGGAAGGTAGGAGATGTAAGTTCCGGAGTCGACGATGGTACCGCCTGTACCGTTGGGAGTGAGCTCCATCACAGAGGGATCAATTGCTAGCTGTTGCTTCCCGACTGTAATGCCCAGGAAACCCACGTAATAGAGGCTTGGTGCCACTCCTGCCGCGTTCAGCATGGAGGTGTAGGCAAATTCAGATGCTAGATCATGTCCTCTTGACGCTTTAGCAGTAGCAGCTAGATCCCCTGATGCAACTGTAGTCGTTGCAGATGATCCCCTATTGTTGCTGCTGGATCCCAAGTAGAGAAAGCTAGTGGCGTTCGGGTGCTGTATCCTGTCGATCATGCAGTAGGAGAATTTCTGGGAGCCAGGGCCGAAGATGCCACTCATTTGTGTTGCGAAGGAAAACGTCCCTCTGTCCATACCCAGAAGCCCGGAGCTCCCGACAAACAGACCTTCGTTCACTCGCCCGCATCCGAAGATAATGTCTGCTGCACTAGTAGACCGGCCGGCGGCGGTGGCGCTAGTCTGCAACGTGAAAGTCTCTGAGGACAACGAACCCCAAGTGTCGCTACCATCACCATAGGTGGCTTCATATGCGCAACTGCCGTCTCCCTCGGAGCACACATTGCTGACTCCATCGGAGCTTTGGCAATTCTCGTTGCTGCAGTTGAAGACGTTGTAGGAGCTGGAGCTGTAAGGATCAAAGAGCGGGAGTATCTGCTTGTAACAGAACACGCATGGTGTGCACTGCACCCAGCTGATTTCGCTGCCGGTGTCCACGGCGAGTAGCACTTCCTGTGCGGGGTTGCCGATCTTCAAAGAGACGAAATATTCTTGACCTCCGCCACCAGCAGGAGTCGACAAAGCTCCGCCTACAGCACCGCTGACTGATGTTCCAGCTAAAGAATCGTGTTGTCCTAAAGCATGCCTAGAATGAGCATCCTCATCACGAGATCCAAACCCAGGCGCTGCTGCTGTTGGAGAATTCAGACCAAGTTTAGCAACAACGCGACTATTGAGGTAATGCACTCTGGACGTGCTTCGAGCTATGGCGTTCAACAGCACCTCACGGGGCCCAGCAAAGTCTGCAGATCCAAGTGATGAGAGGGCATGAACATGTTCTCTGTGCATCAACTTCAAGCCCACCGCATAGTATGACAAAGCCTGATCCGGCTGATGATCAGCGTCGGCCTTAGAAAATTTCTGCGGGCCGCGTGCAGCACCAGCTTCTCTGACAACGTCCAAGGAAAGACAAAATGTTATCAACAACACTGCAAGCTGAAAACCATGAATTCTAGAGTTATATTTTGCACGAGCCCCCATGATCAGACTAGCTGCAGCTGCTCCAGAACCTATCTAGAACTTCCGGTTATGTTCACACAAGGTGTCTGAACAACTTCTCCAGATTGCTGAATCCCCCAGCTGCAGCTAGCCCAACAAAGATCGTCTCCCTCCGAATCGCTCGCGGGGAATCCCCAAGTAGAACAATTCAACGAGCAATTGTCTGATCAGTATTTACACTCATAAACTTCGAATCCCAGCCACTTATGAATCCACCGCAGGCAGACTTGTATTGGAAGCTGTGTGGCGGCACATGAGTTGCTGCTCCTTCTGTGCAGAGCTTACTGGATTCTCCGGCACCTGATCATTACGCACGCGCTGCACAGGCACCCAACTTGCTCTAGTCCTGGTTCAACTACACTAGGCAGTGTAGAATTAGTTTCATGAAAGACTCAGTTATGAACTAGGCCCCCAAAAAGACAAGCTTCAGAAGCTTGAGTTTTTTCTCGGCAATCTTCTTGGAGCAGCTAGCTAGCAGCACGTCTAGTAAAACTCATGATCATGTGCAGGAAGTACTGCTCAAAATTCCCTCTTCTGATGAACAACAAATCCGGGTACTATATTACAGATCAGGACGCCTGCAGGCCGTGTCCTGAAGCTCGGCAGCTCTACAATATATATATATATATACACAAACCTCGGTGATTCTTGACTGAAGACAATATAAGAATTAGCTCTGCAATAGAAAATGAAGACTTAGTGTCATGAGAAAGAAAGGGTTCCAAGACAGCAGGGAAACAGCAAGTTCCAGATCTGAATTTAGCTCTGCAGCAGACTGCACAGCAACAGCAGCAGCTACTTCTTCACTAGTGCTTGAACCTGGATTTCATCAGAGGCTAATCAGCGATTCAAGCACCTGCACCGGGAGCTTGAATCTAGCGGTATAATTCTAGAAGCTAAAGAGATTCAGCTCAGACTGGACAGAGATTTCGTGTGAAAGAAACATGACACATGAGGGAGAGTAGTGGCATGAACAAATTTGTATGCTGATCATGAATGGGTGCAGTGCTGCAATGGGTGTAACTGTCTGTCTGTCAACTGTCTGTCTGGCAAGATCAGCCTTGAAATCGCTATCTTTATGTACTGGACTTCCAAGTCAATCCACCCCTGAGCTGCAATTGCTCATTGAGGATTCTCACCCAAATCTTGACAAATCTAGATTCCTCTTCTGTGCACACGGGCGGCCAGCCGCCGGGCAGCAAACCAGATGATTAAATCCATAAGCACACCCCATTGAAAGTCTAGCTGAACAACTTGACCCATGATGATTCTTTGCAAATTTTTGCACCTCAGCTTGAATGACTAGAGATCCACATATTGAGCTCTAGTACCCCCCCCACTTATTGGTACTTAGTACTGATCATAACACAAAAAGGCCGGTCATGATGATCATGGGTAACCCCAATCCTGAATCATTTCAAATTGAAGATATGGTTTTCTGAGTTTCATCCCCTGTTGAATGCTAATGTACTATTTTGCAGGTTTTTTTATAATCTCGCCCTGTGTATGACCAAACTCAGGGTTCTGGTGCTGTCTTTTTCTAACTTTACCAATAACTCTAATACCAAGGAAGAACATAGTTCATGCTGGAGGAGTCCATTTTGCAGTGTGACAATCCTTTTGAAGTTCCTTTGCAGTGTGACAATCCTTTTGAAGTTCCTTTGCAGTGTGACAATCCTTTTGAAGTTCCTTTGCAGTGTGATAATCCTTTTGGAGTCTTCTGCAATGTGACAATCCTTTTGGATATGATCCCAATTCTTTTTTTGGCGAAGAGAACCACTAGTCCCAAGTTCTGGTTAATGTTGTTAATGTTATTATAATATGCTCGAACCTCTGTACCCAAACCAGGAACTAATTTTATCATTTGATGGAACCAGCTTTGGTCCAAGTCTATTTGGGTTTGCCATTTTTTTAGATATTAGATTACACTCTAAATCTAGCATCTCGAAACAAAAACATTGATCAAGGAAAAAATTGAAAAAAAGGAATTTAATTCCATTGCTTTAATTTTTTACCAGTGTTTTTTCTCTCTCTTTTTTTTCTTCCCCATTTTGTGATTTTGCAAATTTTGACAAATTTTTCCATATCTTTAGCAAAAATTTGCTGCTATGCTATTAATTTGTGGACGCCTGCTACTAGACTCCTTACAATGTTTTTGATCTAATGCCAAAATGATTTTTTTTTTTTAAAAGCAAGAAAATGCAAAAGATTTTGACACTTTGACCAGGAGGAGGGGGGTCATATATAATAAAGACAATTTCAGTCTTGTGTGCATGTTGGGTTTTGCTTGAATAATAAGATAATGCCACTATTTTTTCCACATCCCATGACTACTAACTAAGTTAGTTGTTGGACGGTAACGTACTACAGTCTACAACTAGGAAAACAATGAGAGTTGTGGCATTAGGACAAGGAGTCACAACACGCTTCAAATATAAAATACTTTATTTTCTACTTCTCATCTTGCCTCCGTGCTTCAGATTGAGACACCCCTCCTCCCCTCCCCAAATTAAAAAGTATAAAGTTATTTTATACCATAGTAGCCTAGCAGGTCCAGCACTTTGATGCTGAATACTTAATATAATTTCTCCCAAGATCCGGCACAACAATTAAAATATTATTTTGGTGTACTTTTTACTTGTTGAGCAAACCTTCATAATTTGCCAAAAGTTGTTACAAAAATTCTCGTAATTATTTAGTGCTGATAATATGTCCTAGATTAGTACTTAGTATATGGCATATACAATTTTCTAATGTTTTGACAAGTTAGTTTGCATGCTTTTTTGTTCTTTGGGGGTGGGGCATGGTTCATCAATGGGTCTAGTTTGGAGTGAAGTGGAGGGAAGGGTCGAATAAAATATTTAGAAGGCGTCTCGAGAACAACCCGAATAAGATGCTCAATTCCACAAAATCCAATAATAGTAGTATCTGTCTGGTGAAACTCAGACTAATAGAGCAACTTATTGAGAAGGAGTATGAACATGCTGATTCTGTGATCAAATTCCATTAGGGACGACTAGGCTACTACAATGCAAATGTAGTACAATGGCGGGCAAATATGTAGGTTGCAAGTTGGGGCAGATGGAGCTCTAGGAATGGAGATTCTAATTTCTCATTAGTCCCCCAATGGAAATGTGTGAGTTGGTACACAATAGTTAGCAGGCAAATGAATGAATGAATGAATGAATGAATGGATGGGTGGAAATTTTCTTTGGTGCTGAATGAGAAGGCTGTGATACACAAGAAGCATCTTCTAGCTGTATGATCCTACAACAACTGGGGTCACAACTTTACAGAGTGAAGTGAAGTTTCTTTGTGCATGTCCCTTGGGAGTTGCATGAAACCCATGTGTGCAAAATTGCCAGTCTCCAATGATCACCTCCAAGTCAAGTAAGCTTGTAAAGTGAGCCACACTGAGAATTCAAAGCACCCAAGGAAAGAACCAAACTAATCAAAAGGACAAAAAGAAACTCTATGCATTCCTCACCTAACTAGGATATGGATTACAATTGCAATCATCACTTGATCACCTCCAATTATTTATCATCTACAGGAGGGCTAGTTCATGGTCACATTGAACTTTGAATGTCATTGATTCCCAGAAATACCGATTTCAGTTTTTGATGTACTAAATACTAACCATTGTTGTATGGGTATCTAGATCATAGTAGTGTTAGAACCAGTGGTTTCGGTCTTGGATATCAAGATCCAGATTGAACCCTGAAATCACCTTAGGGTGCATGCAAGTTACACTAGAAAATTCTGGACCCAAAAAAAAAATCCCCATGAGTCCATATATTGGTGTGTTTTTTTTCTTTCACTGGGTTGAGTGACATGATGTATGTGGTTACTATGTCTGTTATTTTAATTGGTTCTTTTTGTCCACTTAATTGAAATACAATTAATGGCTTTATTTTTATGCATGGGTGCAAAACCATAGCCACAAAATATCTTTTTTTCAATGTTTTATGAACTTTCGAAATATCATGTTTTTAATCATAGACAAAAGTTCATAAATATATTTTTATGATTGAAAAAATGCAAATCTTTTGAGACTTATTCTTATTGACTCATTGGCCTATTGAAACCAAGTCATTAATATATACAATACAATTTGTTGGACCATTTTGAAGTCTATATCAAAAAGTTGTTAGAATTATAGTCCATTATTTCAACTATTGAAATAAAAGTCCATATCTCCTAATATATTACAAATAATGCATAAAATTTTACCTAGCCCATGTATACTCAATCCAATAACTTATTCCAAGTCCTTATTAATAAACTCTAACAAGCATTATAAGACCTAGTCCATGAATCTAACAATGTTACAATTTTTTTCATCCACTTACATTCACCCTTTAGGAACCTAGTGGCGAAAATCGAGTTCAAACTGAAATTGTGTACACAAGGATTTGTTGAAGCGATCCAACCTAGGACCACCCCAGGGTTTAGGTGTATAGGTGGATTCAGGTATTCTAGGGTTCAAGGTTTTTCTTTTTTTTCTTTTGCCCTCATAGCTTTCTTCTTTAAGCTTTTCCATCTAAAAGCTTTTTACCATTTCTCAGGTTCTTGACCTTGCTCTTTGTTGAGGTTGTCTTTTGTTGCCATGCCTCAGAGGTCAAAATGTGACAAATGAAATGTCATTTGTTTCAAAACATGTATTTCCATTTGTTGTTGTGGGACAAAACAAGTGTCATTTGCTTCAAAACATGTACTTCCATTTGTTGTTGTGTTGCTCTAATTTTTGGGATAGTTTCTCCAACAAATAGAAAAACTAGTTCAAAGATTCAATTTGAATAGAAAATAGCACTTTTAAAATTGTAACCCTGAACCCAAACTGCCCACTTGGAATTGCATCTTTTTAAATATACATTTGCCTCTATACCCAATAACCACCATAGTTGGGGAAACTAAAAGGAATTATATCTAGAGGTTCTGACATATTTTAAAAAAAGAAATTAGAAACCTTACACAGAAGGGTTATCAAATACTTAAAGTACATCAGATTTAAGACCAAATATTTTCCTAAAAATAGATACCCACACAACAATGGTACTAACCAATGTTGAGCAGGTACCTAGTTTGGTTTGTTAAAATCACTGGTTCCAGTTTTGGTTAGTTAAAACTGAACTGGAACTGGGTGTGATTCTTGGGTCTAGAATAACCAGAACTGGATTATTTTTATGTGTGGAACTGAAACTAAGATTTTTGGGAGGAAAAAAACAAAACTAGAATCAAGCGGTAACCAAAGGTTAATTGAAAATTAACTAGCATTTCCAATGTGGGTTATCTAGAACCAGACTGAAAATTTTGGGAATTGGAAGTGGATTTTATTTTAATTTTTGAAAGAGCCAAACATGAAACTAGATTCCCCAATTCCATTTATTTGCAGAACGAGAACCATTCTAATATTATTTCTAGGAACAAAACCAGAGGTTCTTCATAAAAGTACTGAACTGCCCAATACTGGTTCTAACCAGTGTTGGGGGCTGTATCAATTGGAACCTTGGTATATAAACTGGTATAGATCCTGGTATAAACAAACCCACCAAAACTAGTATAACTTTGCCTCAATGCTTTTTCAATATGTGATTGATTTTCTTGACAGTAGGATCTCTCTTGTCTGTAAGAGGAGAGTTGAGAAGATAAAGATCATTCTTTATTCCCTCCCTGGCCCTTTGTTGGCCCATTGTATGACTTTTTTTGCCTGCATTTTCCAGTTTTGTTTTTACTCCATTGTCATGAGTCAAGTGGATAAGTAATGGATTAGTGATCTTAGTGAATTCCATACAAGCCTCAAACAAGCTGCCAAGAAGAAGAAGACGCGCTTCCAGAAGTCACAAAGCTTTGTGGTCCCACAAATGCAAATGGAGACACCGATGGACACCTTGTTTGTCAAATAGGTGTGACTTGAGTGATGTGGGACTTTTGCCGCGGTTTTAGTTGTGGGACAGGGTCGTCACTTTCATACCCTCGTAAGGATGACAACAAGGTTGGCCAAGTGTTTTGGAAGAAATGTAGGACTTTTGCCACCATTTTGTGTTGCTAGACTAGTTGGTTGCTTTCAAACCCTCCTAAGGTTGACAACATACACAGTTGGCCAAGGGTCTTCTTCGAAGCAATGTAGTAGGATTTTTAGCACTAGTTGTTTCGGTTGTGGGACTAGGTGGTTGTTGTTTCAAACACTCTTAATAACAAATGACAACACGGTTGGCCAAGTGATCTCCCATGGATGTTTGACTCATATAAGTACCGACATGGTTTTCCAGCTGGGACCAGAAAGCTTGCAATTTGAACCCACAATCAATTGCAATGCGGCTATGGTCCCAATCACAAGGCCCAACGGCTCAAAGCTAGGTGGTTGTTGGGATGGTCCTACACTAACTTAGTCCAAGTACTCAATTCACATGATTGTCATCTTGGTCCATTCTTATATCATGTGATGGATGTTGTTTTGAGACAACACAAGTATCCTGAAATCATTGCTCCGCAATAGATGGGAAATTAATGGGAAATTAAGGCTGGGCAAAAGGTGTAGGGACTCTCATCATCATCGGCAAAGTGGGTGTGACTCCCATGCATGCAATCTTTTGTTCTAGTCCCAAGTTCTGGTTCCATGATTGTGGTTTGGAGTTTGGACTGTTGTTCTTGGAAAGACTACCTAATTCAGAACCCAATTACTACAACTTAGGAGAGACCCTTTTTGATCCTTCAACAATTGCTTCTTGTCACAGCTTGTAACACTTTGTTTTCTCAATTTTCTTTCTTTTCAGGAAGGGCCTTTCATATTGCAAGGGTCTTAAGAAAGAAGTGGTCACTATAATTCTCTTAAGGAGGATGGGGGAAGGACAAATTGCCAGAATCAACC
>Ga0209208_10004275_pt1 | contig 20347 bp, 13 predicted proteins | sample S1TSphfallax_3_FD_187694 | JGI IMG/M metagenome (GOLD analysis project Ga0209208, IMG submission 187694) | Host-associated microbial communities from peat moss isolated from Minnesota, USA - S1T2_Fd - Sphagnum fallax MG (SPAdes) (version 2) | ecosystem: Host-associated > Plants > Peat moss >...
AAATTGACCCCCCAAAAAAAAAAAAAAGAAGAAGAAAAAATCATTGTTTCTACTCCTGAGAAAAACACACAGAAAAGATAATTAAAAGAAATGTTTGCTTGTTTAGCAACATTTTCCAAAACCTTTTATTCATTAAACACTAATTTCTATATTTATGGTCTTAAGTTTCTAACAAAAAGCATATTTATGTTATAGATTTGATCTCGGGGACTATGGGTGTTGGGTGGAAGAGAGATCTACAATTTAAACTCATAGATTTAGTAGACCCCAAGAGTTGTAGGAAGGTTTCCACAACATTTATCAATTGGGGCTTACACAAAGTAGAATAAGTGTGTTCTTAATGTTTGTATTTTTAGATGCTAGCCTTGGTAATAGAAGTTGATATAGGTAATGTTAATGTAAGAAATGTGACAATCTTTGTATGTCAAAATGGTCGTATAATTGGATCCTACCCTTGTTGTAGTAGTTAGATCTGAAAACTTTAGAGCATCTCCACAAGTAGAAATAGAACGACTTGTACACACTACTTTGGATGATATATAACAATCAAATATGTAATAGACTTCTTCCTTTCTTTTCCAATATGCAAAAATGCTGGGCCAAACAGGCATGTTTTAACTTTTCTTCACCTAATTTTACTATGCAGGGAATGGTAAGTCAATGTTAAACTTTCTTGATTTTTGAGTACATTCACATATTTAGTGTAAGGTAACATTGTTAATGATGAGGCATCCTTGTTGGCATGTGGTGTTAACTTGGCGTTAGCATTTTTGATCACTAATCTTCATTGTGAAGGTGTGAATCCATTGTGACAAAGGTAACCCATTTTATCTTTTGATACCTTAATTTAACTTAAAACTAACCTAGGTGTTAATGTACACCAAACTTGTTAACCAATCTTTTACGGTAATGGAATCTTTAACATATGTAACCTTTTTCTTTGATGTTATTAGGCTATCTAAATGTTACAACCTCCAACATCAGGTCTCAATGATGCTTTTAAGTGTACCAGGCATGCTCCATAGTACATAAAAGTACTACCTTATGTCCTACATTATGTTCCTCCAAATGCTGGTGAACGTGCTTTATGCCACCATATTAGGTTAAAATTTGGAAATTGCAAGACTAAAAAAGACTCCGGACATGGCCTCCTAAGACAATCTCCACCGGTGCTCAGTATGTCACTTTGGATAATAAAATTAAATGTCTAAGTTTAGCCCCCCCTTTTTTTTTGCCAATCCCACCAATAAAAACTGTAATTGGAATTGCATATATGTGGGAACTACTAATAGCAAACCACTTGGACCAATCATTATGATCGACCAATCAGAAATTCTGAGCTGCAGTCAGGTCCAATTTATTACACTCTTTTTTTTTGGAGGTGCACAACTGTGTTGCACCTTTCACCAGCCACGGCAAGCTGCACGAATTTGGTGCAGAAAAACCAATTTCCTGGCACATTTTAACTTTTTTACAATAATTTTTACTGTCTGGAGTCACATACTGAGCACCAGTGGAGATGCTCTAAATGCAATAATCTCATGCCATTTGCAACAAGGACTTTGACTATGAAATGCTTCACATCAATACCCACAATGTCAAGGGCACCGTGCTATCTCCACCAATAAATGGTATTTGGCTGATTGCCGAGTATCCCTATGCACATGACTTGTATAAACAATGTTCACCTCTCATCTTGTGTACCCAAGGGTTGCAGATAATCTGACTATAAACTGCAGACAAGTAACCAGATGTACGAGATAGGAGGTACCTAGTACCAACCCAACATTAGTCAGTTCCTTCTAGTTCATGTAAGCTTGGGATACATATCAAGTGTTGTGTGTTTCAAGGTTTGGAGTTTTAATGAGAGCTTCCAGTGTCTGCTTTGTTTTTTTGGAGTTTTATGATATAATAGCCATTTGCAAGCATTTTAAGAAAGCTCTTACATTTTTTTCACAAACTGTGAAGACTCTCGAAATGTTGCAAAAAGCTGATCATCCATAAAAGAAAATTTGTGTCACAGAATGGCAAAATGCTTTCAAAACCATCTCTAAAATTGCCAAAAGTTTTCCTTTGAAAAAAGGTCTCTTGTGACAAAGCAAAGTTCTCACTTCGTAACTAGTAGTAGCCTTTGTCCAAAACTTTGCACAAAAAAGAGAGAGAACTAATTGCTCAATGATGATCCACAAAGTTGGCTAAAGTATATTATATACTTCTGTAAACATTGCTTTGTGCTGTTGTCATTGCAGTTAAAATTGAACCGCAATCACCAGCTTTGCAAATCCTCCCTTCAAAGTTCAATTGCACTGGCACTGCAACGCAGAAACTTGTGAACAACAAACTTTAAATTTCTGCTCATTATATCAACATCATGATGTGCAGCACACAATGAAATTTTTTAAAAAAATGAGCATGCTTCAAAGAGAGCTCAATGGTTTAGAGATAGATCTAAGCATCCATGGTGGCACTACTCTCTAGTGCAGCTAATTGATTAAAGGCACCATGAGCTAGATGAAACACCTCTTCATCATCTCTTGCACCTCTAGCTCTGCACAGCTGGTGGTGAAGAGGTGTTCTTTCCGCAGACACAATCATGGCCTGTCCATTGACACAATGGTGATTGATTGGTATCATCACTTGTGGCCCCTGCTTTCCAGAGACAACAACTAACCCAGACCGGGAGGTGATGGTAGACTCGTGAACAGGGTCAATTTGTGACCTTCAATCCTTGTGGTGGATTCGTGAGACTTGGAGTGAAGTAGAATTATAGTGAAATTTTGCCACAAACAAAAAAAGACTGGCCTGAATTGATCTTTAAAAGTGATATATTGATGATATTCACCCAACACTGATATGTAACATATACTCTCTCTGGCTAGAAGAGTTGGTTTTGTGAATTCTAGGGAGAGATGAGCATCACTCCAGAGAGGAGGGAAGAAGTACCTGCTGATGGGTTGTTTCACATGTCTGACTCCTTCATCATGCACTGAACAGAGAGCAGGCATGAACAGGCAGGCAACAATGACACTGCCGCATCATGTGTCATCATGGAGCCGTCCAAAGATTGTCATGATTTGCACATTTTGTAATGGCACTCCCCATATCAAACTACACCTACTACTCTCCTCTCCTGCCAGATCCTCTGTCAGAAAGCTGAAAACTCCCATTTGCTGAGAAACCATGTTGCAAGTGGGGAACCACCACTCCCTTTGTGTGTTTGTGTGTGTGTGTGTGTGATGAATGAAATAGTAGTTGGCTTGCTTAATCATCAACCTTTGCTTGGTAATTTGGACTCTTGCACTCCCCTTGTTTGTAAGGACTCCTATACTTATAACTCTATTACCTCTGGCTGTAAACCAAGATATGGAACATTCTAAAATACCCCTCTTTAGCCATGGTAGCCTAATGGGAAAAATTTCCATTACCAGGGGTCAAGAAGTCTGGGTTTTGAGAATATTTTACATATTCTCTGGTTATGAAGAATATTCTCAAAACCCCCCCAATTTGTGATCCCTGACCCAGTGAATATTTTCATTACCAGGTTAGCAGAGTCCATGAGTTTTTAAAATATTCTTAAGGAAAGGGAAAAGAAGCACATGCTTTTAAAAATATTCCTATGAATGAGAAAAACAAGGGTCTCCTTTGTTATGGGAATATTTTTTACAATAGAGATATCTGTAAAATGTAGATTTTATGGGATGGGTACCTTGTGTTCTTCGAAAACATTATAGTGAGTGGTGAAAGAGCAACAAGAAAGAAGGTTCATTTGTAGGTGCTAAGAGAATCATGCACCAACTATCATGTTGCAAGCTTGAAAGAGGTCACAAGGAGCCTTGAAGCTCATTTACTTCAAAGGTCGATAGAAATATTGAAAGTGTCAAATTCAACTTGGGTGTTTCTTTGCAAGTGAGGCATTTTTAAAACCATGATCATAGTAGTAAATTTACCTTCTTGTCAAGATGATGACATCTTCTATAACTATCCAAAAAATTCAACAATTTGGGAAAGTGTATTGTTGTGTGTGGTCTATTTCCATTATTTGTTGTTTGGTTTGTGAACTTATGCAAGTCCTAGCTGAAATAAAGTTAAATCAATCCCGCAAGGAAGCACCTTCATACCTTCTTGTGCAAACAAAATTTTCTTCCAAATCCAAGAAACCCATGTATACCCAAAATCCTAACCTAGAATTGTGCATTGAAGAAAAATGTAGCTTGTTGCCTCCTCTCCTACATTCCATCCTACATTGCATCGTAGTTGGCCATTGACACCTTCAATGTTTTGGTGTCTTTGTTAAGACAATAAAGTGTGATTCACTATGGTAGGCAAAAATGTTTCTTGGAATGTATTGGAGGTAGTGAAGTTGACCATAGGTCTTACCTTCGAAAAATTGCCACTAGTCATACCCCATGGTTGTCAATTCCAAATGTGATTTGAATTTGAGTTTGTGATTGCAACCCATTGACCTAAATTACATCACTTCCTATAATTTCGATTCTAATTCTTTAGAGGCCATTTGTAACATCTTACAAATCCCACAATACATTTATGTTGTAATTAACATTCATTGTCAAATTTTGAACAAGCACAACTTCTGCACAATATTAAATTGAATGGATTTGAATTGTATTTATGTTGATTTGAATTGGGTTGCAACATGAATTTGGTTGAATTGTATTGCTTTCAATTGTTTTGCTTAAATCAAATTGGTTAAATTTGGTTGAATTGGGTTGCTTTCAAATGAATGGAATTGGTGAAATTCATTTAATTTAGGTTGCATCTCTCACCTATTGCTTTTTTACAACCTCTACTTACTTCAAACCTCAAACAACTTCTACAAACTTTTACAAGTTTCTAATATTTTAAACAAACCTTCAACATACCTCTATAGACCTTTAATATTAATAGACCATCTAAGACCTTTACATACCTAAACAAACTTCTATTGACTTAGACAAACCATCTAACTCTTTGATGGATCTAGACAAACTTCTATCAACCTACTCATACCTTTAACAACCTTTATAAACCTAAAACAAAGCTCTCATAGAACTATAATGACCTTTACACACTTGCAATATATTTCTTCTTATTTTAATCACTTGTTCATCATTGGATTATTCATTGGTTTTGAAGGACTATAATTACTCAATGGATCTAGATCTAAATCATTATATTGCTCATTGGATTTCTCACTAGATTATCATTGGATTAGGTTCAATGGATTGATTTCATCAAATTATTCACTACATAATCACCCCATTTATTCATTAGAAATGGTTCATGACATTACTTGTTAATTAATCATTAATTTTGTTTCACTATATTTGCTTCATTATAATTGTACATCACTTCCTATTTGAATTCTTTATTTACAAACTAGATTAACTAAACCTTTTCCTTATCTAATTACATTGATGATTGAATTTTGATGTACAAACCATTTAAGTCTACATTAGTGATTTTCTTTCTAGGTTGTTGAAGAAGGTATGGAAGGATTTGATATTGACCCATTCATGACTCCAAAGAATGAATGCAAATTGCTACTTAATAAAAAGGCCCACCAAAGCATTTTTTTTTAAAAAAAGTTTATAATATAACCACGTTTTGACACACCCCCAAACTCCTTGATGGATTCAATTGCGAATCCAAAGGTGAAAACAACGAAAGGAGGAGTTGGAATGCGCTCCCTAATTCGCAACACTTCGAAGGTCAAAGGGTGTGCTAGACCTCTGGGATGGGATTAGGATGAATGACAAGTAGGTCAATTATTCATACAGATTTGCACAAACCAAACAACAAGTTGGTTAATGCATAGTTGGAACACTTTTAATGCACAGATGAACCACGGGCAAACACAAACTCATAAGATTCACCACGACTTAGACTTAGGGGAAACCACCACCTTCCCCCTTATAGTATTATCTATGCTTGGCCATAGGGCTAGCACCTAAATGTCATTTTATCCCAGGACTCCCAAGTTAGAGTCCCGAAATTCCCTAAATTGGGACTCCTGCAACTTTGGGGGCCCATAACTTTGTGTGTAGACCTCCGATTGAGGTGAGGTCTGAAGCAAAGTTGTAACCTTTGTCGCAATCTTTTCAATGGTATGTGACATGTCACCTATATGCAAAGAAATCAGGGAGATTCCTGACTTTTAGTGGTTAGGAATCAAATTGCCAATTTGACTCATGACCCTTCTTTTGGCCATAACTTATGTGTTAAATACCCAAATGGGTCATGCAAGCCCATTTCAAACATCTAAGTTCCAAGGAACTTTTTAATGATACAAGTAACTTCTCAATCCAATGATTTTTTACCCCTGTAATTACCCTATAAAATTTCGAGAGTCCATTGGGATTCCAACTCCCAAAGTGGGAGTTCATTTCAAGGTGTGGGGGTTCATTCCCTCACACTCTCCTACACTCTTGGGAGCATAAAATGTGATTCCCATGCTTCACTCTTGGTCTATAAGCTTTGCAAGCCTTTGCCTTGATCATAGGCCTAAGGTTAGGGTTGTGACAAATTTTGCCATCACCATTTTATGTTTTATAGTTGAAACAAAAATAATGTGAAAGAATAACTTATACTTAACCAAGTTTGGAAATTTGTTTACCAAGATTACGAGCTACAATTCCCATATTCATTATTTTAGGAAAAGATCCTTTTGAGTGTAGGTGGTAAAAAACTTTGAAGGAATTGCACAACAAATGAAAGAGGTGTAAAGAAGCTTGTGTTGTAAATTGATCAAATTTTGGAATAACTCAAAACAACAAATGGTCGTGCAACAAAAAATGTATTAAAAAGGTGGTAATCTTTAATATAAATTACAGCAAATATTTCATCTCATTCTTCTTTTAACTTTGGGCCTATTTCCAATGAAATATCAAGGGCATCATTAGGACTTGCTACATTTATAAGTACACTAATGGATAGGTTAATGACAAAGTCTAAAATGTTGATGTCACAATCCAATAACTTCACCACCATTGCAAGCAAATTGGAGTCTAATGTGAAGGATTGGAAGGTTCTATTAAAGCAAAGGTGGATGTTAACATAAAACTTATAAAAAAAAGACTTTAAAATAGGTAATTTAAAGGCAACTAAAGAATGGGGAATGATTACAAATGTAAAATTATAGGCTTTGGTTGAAAAGTTACTAGACTTGTAGCTAGTAGTCACCATCTTAACCATGAAGTATTGGATCATTTAAATGCTTGTTAATAATTTCAAATGTGAAATTTTAATGACACCTATGGAAGAAGTTAGTTAATAGTGAGCTACCTTAAAATATGACTATTTTTTTTGTGGAGTAAAAATGTTTCATCAACCTTTTTATTACCTAAAGCTAATGGATGTGCATGTGTGGATTTTGGGTGCACCCATCCAATTGATGGGTTGTTTTGAAGTCTACCCATCTATTTGTTGGATCTCAAAATATGAATGTTGGGTAATTAATTTAATCATGTCTTTATACCATATTTTTTTTGGGGTTGTCACTTGCCTTTTTGTATCATGAGGTTTCATATCACTATGAAATGTCAAAACAAATTCATATGACTAATTTTAAACATGAATTTTTAAAATAAATATACGAATAATTTGTTTTAGTTCTTTTAAATATTATTAAAATGAGATTCTTAAAATTTTATTTGAAAGATTATGAAAAAATTGATTAAAATAAAATATGTCAATTTTTAAATAAATTAAAATTTAATATAAAATTCGTTTTTGAGATATAAATTTTTAAAATTAATTTGATGTTATTTTAAAAACTTCAATAAGATTTTGATAAATATTTAATAACAAAAAAAATGAAATAATTTTTCATTGATTAATTTGTTTGTATTGTTGTTGCATTTTATGTTATAAAAATTCATTATTGCCTTAAGATAGTAGACATGCATGTATGATTTTAGGTTTCACCAAACATGTATGGGACAAACACAACTAGTTCACTTGCACTTGAGCCATCCAATGCCCCATTCCACCCTAATCCCCCAAACTACATGCATTTTATTGTATCCCATAATTATATCTAGATCAATTTTAAGCATTAGCTTGCGCCCCCTAATGTGGCACATCACAAACATCTCCTTACTTATGTAACCAATGTTGCCCAACAAATGTTCAAAGTATTCATTTATGTGCACAAAATATTGCCATTAGTTTTTGAGAACTTTTAACCAACACATGATGCTAACATCATGGTATGACCTAGATACCCAAGATCTAAACAAATTTCATGCAATACATTTTTTTCTTGCCCCTTGAAAAGGAATGTATGTTGTGGAAGTTCAACCAAAATTTTCAACATCAATCTTAACTTTTATTCATACAATTAAATGGAAAAATCTTGAAATTATAATGAAGAAATGCACCAAGATCATCTCTCATAATTATTTGTTTATTTTCACTCAAGGAACTTTGGACCTAATATTTCTCAAATTGAATTATACTTTGAAATTTTAAATTTAAATGTAGTATTGTGTATGTAAATAAAAACTTGGAACTAAAAGTTGATCACCAATAATTAGTTGCAAGAATTATCATGACAAGATCAGTGTATTAATCAAGCCTTTTAAAAATAAATATCCAAAAAAACAACAAAATGAAAAAATATTGTCATGTTTTTGGTGAAACATTTATGTACATGAACAAATATTTTTTATATAAAAGGAAATTTTAAAACTAGTTGCTAAAATGTGAAGGATATTGTCTTATAATGTCATCACATAAATAAAGATGAAAATTTGCTAAATATTTATCATGTCATTAAACCAAATTGAACAACATAATATTTAGTGGAATTTACAATAAAGTTTCATTCCAAATTTATTTATAGTTATATTAATATAGATTCACCATTGACATGGAATTAAATATCTAATCAATTAAAACACATAATTAAATATCTTTAATAACATTTTGGTTTGTTAAAATTGTTAAAAAAAGTTAAAAGTGCTCATTTGACTGAATCCTTACAAGGAGTGCTTAATACTAATATAGTCAAAACGATATGCCAAATATTATGATTGCATGACAATCAAGAAGAATATTTTAAAAATCATGATTTGCATGTCAACATATATTATTATTATTATTATTATTATTATTATTATGACCCAAAAATATGTTATATTATCCTATTAATATGTAAAGGTAGATCAAAATTTCAAATCCTCTATTATATATGGCATTGAATATTAAGATGTTCAAGGAGTCCATTATTAAGTAGCAAATTTAGGACAATGTTGTAATTTACATTAAAACTGCTTTTGGATATTGAATGTTCATTAGATTCTTTTCAAACTTTCATAATCATAATACATTTTTAAAAATATTAATGTTGTGGAAGTTCAACATCAATCTAATTTACATTGTAATGGACATCAAATAATGATATCATATTAATTAAACCTTTAAAGTAAAACTTCAAAAACTCCAGAAAATCAATGAAATGAGAAATTATTGCCAATGTTCTAATGAAAGATTTATGCACATTCAAAGTCTTATATAAAGGGAAATAAATAAAATATAGTTGTGATGTAAATGTGTGAAGGATGCTACAATGCCACACAAACACACAAGATCTATTAAATATTTACCATATTATTATCTAAAATATTAACAATATGAAATTTGTTGAAAATTTCATTAAAGTTCAAAAAGTTCCAAATAAATTGACTACATTAATATGGAACCATTGACATGGAAATAAACATCTAATCAATGTGGAACCATATAATATTACTATTTTAGTTTAAATATGTTTTAAAACAATAACAATTCACCATTTGGAAATTGAGAGGACTTTTTCAGAAATTTGAAACTTTGATTTGTGGGTTAGTGCATTAAATGATGCAACAAAAGATGTTGATGATGGAACAACACCTCCAAAAAGTTCAAGCAAACAAAAAAATGAGAAATTATTGTCATATTAATTGTGATGAAATTTTTACACACCTATTCAAATAATTCTTATAAAAAAGCTTGGAAATAAAATAAAATTTGACATGTCATGCAATATTGAATTCAAGATTTTGTATCACACATATGTCACCAATGTTTTCTTTAACATTTAAATTAAAGTTCCTTACATGTCAAACAAATCAATATATTTACTACTAAATCTCAAACACCAAAGTTAGCTATTGAAAATTTATAACTTAACTTTTTACTTAATTGCAATAAAAAAATTCAATCAATCCTTCGCTGTATAAAGGTTTAAAGACTTCCATTTAAGCACTAGTTTATTTCAAATTTCAATCATAAAATTACAAAACATCTCCGGCATGTAATTATTATTTCAAAATTACTTAAACCTTTATAACCCAGATGAAAATTTGGAAAGAAAAAAGGTTACAAAGCTCTTACACATATATTAATTGCAATGAAATTGATAAGAGATTAATACACCAAACAATGAAAAATTTGAGAAGTTGCATACAATGAAATTGTTACACACTTGTTCAAAAATTTAGATTAAAATAAATACATAATGAAAAGCCATTCTTTTCTTTGAAGGATCCAACATCATGCATGGCCACAAAGGTGATTTTATTAACATCTACCATACATTTTTACGCTTCATAAACACCAATAAAACATGAAAACTATAAAAATACTGGTTTTTTCTACACACTTGCAAAAAACATGGTTACCAAGATGCAATTAAAAGCAACAACCTCCTTTTACACCAAGAATAGAGAATTATGGTAATCGATGTAGCTTGATTAAATAAATCTTTTCTATTCTTATACACAAATTCTATTGATATAAAAAGTAGTTCCTCTTCTCATCAATAGAAGGAATTGAATTCTATGAGAGAGGACACAAATCATAAACCAACTAACTCTTTGAGAAAGAATGCAAACCATCAACCCCACAAACATAACATACTCAGCTGAAGGAAGTGACAAATTTAGGGTTTAGGGTTTAGGGTGAACCAGCAGCACTCACCAGTTGCACCATGAAGGATGAATGGTAAGTGGTTAGGAAACAGTTTTCTGTTGAGTTCCAGTTCCCTAGCTAACCATGGTGGTTAGCTCAGTTACTTTTTTCTCTACCTACCTACTAACAACTCACAAAGCTTGGTTTGTTAATAGGTAGGTAGTAAAAAACAAAACAGCCCCTTACATACGTATGTAAAAACCCATCTACTTACTTACCGAGTAGTTATTTACTTTCCTACCTATCTATATATGAGACCCATTTCCCACAGAATTGGTTACCATGGTGAAACCAAATATTAACTCAAGTTGAGGTTCATCCACAACTAAGTAATAAATGGGCATCGAGTGGATGGTGCACTGGTGGGTGAGAGGCATCCAAAATTGGGATAAAAAAATCCCTTCAAGAGGTTACAATTGTCCTTCTTTTCAGTTCTCTCCAGTGTTTTTTTTGGGGTCAATTTTGTGATGTAGTTAGTAGCCAAAAGTGGTGATGATTGGCAGAAAGATTTATCCAAATTTGGCTATAAGTTATAAAATGAATTTTTTTTATAATAAAAACCAAGCATCCTTCTATATTTTTGGCTACATTGTTGAATCATGTATAGACATCTGGGCATTTGCTTGTGTGGTGTGACAAACATGGCAATTACAAGAGGTTTTGGGGGAATATTTAGCAAATTTAGTGTGGGGACAACAAGAAGCAGCAATTGGGTGCAAGAGAATGGAGTGGTGGGGAGATTTAAGGAACATAATAATACTCTTTACACAAGCAATCTGGGTATAGAGAAATCAGATGAGGCGAAAAAAAAAAAAAGAGGAAGAGAAAGAGTTGGATTAACTTTAGGGTTTAGTGTTCAAGGTTGCATTGAATGTAAGATTGCATTGCATCTTCTTCATGTTGGTTTTTGTATATACTCCTCTTGGCCAGAGGTCTCCTCAGCCATGTACACAGCTGCTCTCAAAAAACACCCCAATATACCATTCCTTGAATTCTGTTTCTCCAAACAGCCTTCAACTCAGTAACCTCCAAGCATCATCACGATATATGCACACAAGTCAGGTCAGAAGCTGTGCCTCCCGCACCTGCATTCATCTCTGAAAAGTAAGTAAGTACCATGTTCGTGAGGAGTGTCAGGTGTCAATAACAAGTCTATAAGCTCACGTACTATTCCCTTCATCAGACTGGAAACATGCACAACCTTGGCCACCCGAGTCGGTCAGAAATCAAAGAGATACCTCAAAGATTGATTGATGTGATGATTCATTCATGCGTTTAACTGTTTTGGAATCATCAACCCTCTTTTCATTTTTGATGGAGGACCACAAAATCGGAGTACCTTGGCCACTTTGACAAATGTTTGTTGAATAATTTTATAAATCATTTTGAGAATTCCATTTCAACAAATGATATATTCCCAAATTTTTCAATCAGATTCTTTATTTTCCTTCAGGAAAAAAATATTTCTGAAATTGAAAAGTAATTTCTTGAAAATTTCAACATCTCTGAAAATAATATAATTAGTGTTGAACTGGCCCAGGTACTAATTAAGTAGCCTGTTGTGGTGCAGCCTAGTAGTATTAGTGCATGGGTGGCTTTTGTGTATCTAGAAATTCCAGGAACTCCAATCCCACAAGTGCTTTAATTGTGTGGGCTCACCAGAAAACCAGCTTTTTGTTGAAGCTTCATCTAAAATTCCCTCACATGCTCATCATCAAAGGCTCAACTTTCTCACACACACTTGAATGGGGCCACAAAGCAGTCCAAGCAATACCCAAATCACTGATTCTGAATTTATACTTGCAACAAGCCATTTGTGTGTGTGTGTGTGTGTGTGTGTGTGCGTGTCTAAGTTTGGCTTCTGGTGCATTCATGAATAACTAGTGGAACTCACTACTGAACTCATATGGACTGTAAAGAACACATACCACTACAGTTTAAAGGATTCTGACAAGTAGCCTTTGTAAATGGCAAATGTGTGCCTCAGTTTCACAGCTGAGAACACATGTCAGGATACTTGTACCAGGATATTACACATACTCCGCTTCCTAAGAGTGTGAGGATCTCATGCATAATATATGTTGGTACAAGATCCATCCCACTCTTTAGAGAAGAAAGTGTGCAAGAACCCTCCCCCTCCTACACCTCCTGTTCTACATATGTTTTATTTATGTTCATGATAACATTAGGAATTGGGTTTAGAGATTTGCCAGTGTATTTGGAGGGTGCCTTAAAATCCATAACATTATTCCCTCCTGACTGACATTTGAAATCATCTTGCATTACTGGGTGGGCTCTTACATTCTTTGCGCAATGAGTATGATCTTGGCTTGGCCATTAGATATGGAAAAAAAACTTTGACAGATTATTGCGCATGCTAATGCCCTTGGATGGTGCATTACACAAATAAGGTGCCTGCCTGAGGCAGCTACCCCAATTTGGTGCCTGCCCTTGGCTGTTGCTTCAGGAGGCAGGCACCTTAATCTGGTAATGCCCCCCCCCCCTTACCCACCACTTTGTTGAGTGCAAGAAGAGGAGAGGACAGGAGAGTCAGTCGATGAAAGGAAACATCAGGCACAAAAACATGGAGGAGAGTGGGAGTGAGTGAAGAAGAAGTGGCAGTAGCAGGACTGGTGTTGGTGCTGGTTCAAAAAGCAAGAGAGCAAGATGATGGGATAAGAAGAACCTTTGAAAGACACAAGAACATGGGGGTAACATTCACTAGTGGTGATGAGAGCAACATGAAAGCAAGGGGTTCAAGAGGAACTTCACACAGTTCAATGTGAGGCTGATCAGGCAGCAGCTTTGAAAAGTTTCCTTTTTCTCTATCCATTTAACACCCCAAGGCATTCATGCAGACAGCAAGCAAGAAGAGAGTGTTGCACAGGATGTTGATGCTGTGGTGTTTACGATGGTTTGGACATGCTTTTGCCATACACAATTAATTGCCACCCACAAAGTTTCCCCTTCTTAGCCTGATGAACAATGATCTTTCACAATGTTATGTCAAGTTTCAATGGAATGTTGTTGTTCAAGGTAATCACTCTCTAATCACAAACCACCTGCCATGGAAAAGGCTATCCCCCCCCAAGAGGGTGCAGCAGGGGTGTTGTCTATAGGCCTGTCTTAAACCCTGTAAAGCAAGAGGAGAAACATAACTATATTTGTGTTAGCCTTGGTGTTTTTGTACAGGCAAAAGGAAAAAAACTTTGAACAAAATGTCTGACCCCCTTTTAAGCTGTCCATGATGCCGATCTTGTCAGACAGGGCTTCTTCATCTTTTTATCTTCTTCCAACCCAATCATACCCAAGTGTGAAGGGTCCTCCAACATCATCTTCGCCACCAAGTAACCAGCAATTGACCAGGTCTGAAACTTCCGAGCTTGTTTCCCAACATAACGGCCTAGCTTTCCATCATAGTACTCTGGCCACCCATCCTTTGATAACCTTTGCTCTACTTGCTCAATTGCACGGCGAGCAATTTGAGGTCGGCCAACCTTGATGCAGGCTGCTGTCAACATCCACAGCAGAACTGCATCCCCAAAACAGAAACTAATTGTTCTTAGCTCAAGGCAGGCCCACAAACCATGTTGGACAATCATGTCAGCATTACAGTGACTAGGGCTGAACAATGCCAGGGACAGTAAATGTATTCCAATCACAGTACTCACAAAAGGGAGGCAACCCCATCACATTTCCATACCAGCCAAACCACTGAGAAAAATTTCAAGCAGAGAATCTGTACCTGGCCAAGAGCCACCATTGTGGTAACTCCACCTGGTGTTCTTTGGATCACACCCAGTCACAATACGCCAGTCATGACCCTCCAGGGCAGGGTAAGTAACCTTGAGAGGCATGTCTCCTATAAGCTCTGGCCAACGCTCCTCAAATAGGTCCATTATAGCTGTAGCCTGATCAGGTGTTGCAAGGGATGAGAGAATAGCCATACAGTTACCAATCGCAAACCATCGGAAATCCATTAGGGCCGGGCTTACATTTCCAATAAAGTAACCACCCTTCATCGGCAAAAAGTCAAACACCCAATCAGGAATGGAATCTGGAATCACGTTGAACTTGTTCACTGCCGTATGGGAATACTCTTCTGTTTTATAACGATAGATGTTGTTGAGCTGTGCATGATCCAACCAGAAGTATTCACGTATGTGGAAGCTCAGTGCATGCAGTCGCTTATCAATTCTCCCAAGGAACTCTTTTCCTTCCCCCTCTGGTTTCAGCAAAATCTTGGCTGACCGCAAGGCCATAAAGAAAAGGGACTGAATCTCAATTGGATAGCCATAGATACCCTGTCACACCACCCAATGGATTTAAGCTGGTGCTAATGAAACATGTCAAGACTGCAAAGACAGTTTTTTATCAGATGAAGGACATCTTGATACCAGTGACTCAGTCGATTTGAATGCATGCATGTTGGAGTTTTTTTCTCCACATGGAAGGTGCTTGAAGCTACCCAGGTTTGATGAGAACACATACCATACGCCGATCAACCATGCAGCATCCATCAGCACACAGGAGGGTTGGAAAAGTGTCAAAACCATCAGACAGACAAAGTGTCAAGATCAGCGTGATTCCTCGTTGGCAGTCAGGCATATCTGCAAGATTATGATCTCCTGTCGATTTCACATATGCCCGGAGAAGGATAATCCACCAGAATCCAGAGTCCACTGGGGCCACTCTGCCAATGGCACTCTCCCCAAAATCTGCTATCATGGTATCAGTCTTGCGAACTGGGTCATGAAGCACCTGACCAGATCAAATAGAAAAAATTCAGGACCTTTGTTATCATTCTCAGAGTGTGTCACCAGGACCAAATGCAATCTGGTGTGACATATTCCTACAATATTTGTGAGATTGAGTTCAGAGAAACTCCACACTAACACTTTGAAGGTAACTAACCATTGTGTTAGTTATCAAAATGAACATGACAAGAATAACCACAGTTGTAACAAATATTACAATGTATCGGACCCTCACCTTCATCATGAATGGCAGTGACTAGCTGCCATTTCTCCCCACTGACAAGTGAATAACAATCTGCTCAGATTTTCAGGCAAACAATTACATGAAAGGCTCAGTTTTGTGTTTTTGTCACACTTCCAGAAGCAATGGGACGACCCAGTCCTGACATCTCCTAGCACTTGAGACACATTGTAGTAGAAAGTATTCTCGTTCAACCTGCAGCAAGTTTGTGAGGGGAAGCTTGATTTCATTTCACCTTGCCCCTGTATAAGCAAGAATCTAAGCCTAAGACATTGAGAGGCTCAAATATAAGGTAGTGATTGGGGCCTCCTACACCCTCCTCCTAGCACACACACAAGTGACTACTCAGATGCAATACATCTACTTTATCCAACAGAAAACATATCTACAACATTGGTGAGAAAATTTCATAAAGAAAACTTTGAAGGTTGCTCCAGATGCAAAGGTACCTTCAAGGACTTACATCACACACATTTCAGTGGGCTTATGAAACCAACTTCTTAAGGATAATGAATCAGTTGAACAGACATGCAAAAAGGCGTTCAAGGTAACAGAGCAGTCACAACAATTCACCTTGAAACTGGCAGGCATTACACCTTCACCGAGAGTGAAACAGTCAATTCGTTTCTCAATGGACTGAAGCCTCAAGGTCTTCAGTAGGAAATTCTTCACAATTTCAGGCTCTCCATTCATGAGAAAAGCCAAAGCACTTGGGACAAAGTCCCTCACAAAGACCTGGGCCAAACAAATCAAGACCAGTCAAATGCATTGAACTGAAAACCATTGTGATGACACTTGACATGTTTCAATGCATGCCAAATGGAAAATTAGAATTGTCATGTGCCAAAATGTGCTGTTTCATCACTTTAGAAGTACATTTTCTATTTTACTTCTAAAGAGATCACCCAACCAAGTTCCCAAGGTTTCCAACATCAGGATCAGACTTTCAAGGTCCTGTGATACTACCTTTCTACAGAAATGTCAACAAAAGAGGTATGACATGATAGTGAAAGAGATGGCTGAAAATATGGGAAGGCAGGACAGAACATTCATTGACTCTTAACATAAACATACATCACAAGGAACTACTGACCAAAAGGAACTGAGAACCAATAACAATATCGAATACCTTGACATGAAAATGAGGGATGCAATTGCACATTATGAATCCTTCCAGAAACTTATAACCTACCCCTGCATTGAAGAAGCTGATATAAAAACCTAATTACAAATACAGCTTTCAGGTGTCGACCTTCTGGAACATGATGTGTTGTTGTATGAGGTCCTTGCTAATTGCATTGCCTTAGATGGTTAATGTCAACAAATGCACTTCTTAACCTACACATGCTACTCTGCTTCCTCCCGCAAAGTGGTGAGTGATGTTTGCAACTGAATACCTGATTGTAATTGAGGGAGTCCTCTGATGGGTCCATGGCAGCAATTGTGCCCACAGGCTTGGATCGAAAGTATACCAAAGATCTTCGCAAGGCATCCCATCCATCTGAAATCATGGGATGCGGTTCGAAGCTGTGATGCATGTTGGGTGTTCCCACCAAGGATCCAGAGCGTATGCTTGGGGACAGGAGGAGGCCCTCCAAGCACTCTGAGCTTTTCACAGTCTCCAACTGTCTGAGAGGACGAGGAGACGAAAGACCGGACGAGATGAGTTCACTGAGAGCTCTTTCATCAAATGACCGGTTTGTGTGAATCGGTTGCATTGGCCGTGGCTTCACCTCGAGCATCTTCGCGAAATCGATGCCGTGATCTGTTGCTGCATTGCAATAGCCGCCTGGATCCACCAGTTTCTGTCCCAGACCTTCTGCTGTTGTAGTAGCAGTTTCCATTGAGAGGGAGCTAAGGCTCAGCATATCAAGAGGCATCAGTGCGTACCTACCCGTGGCAATTGGCTGATGACGGACAGTCGTCCAGCCTCAGTGCACAGACTCCCTCTTCTTCTTCTTCTTCTTCTTCCTCTAAGGTTCTTGTCGTTCCCAATTCCGCACCACCAGCGGTCGGAAACGGTTGTGATTTGGTGGCAGGATTTCGGTAACTGATGCTGCTGCTACTATTCAAGATCGAGACTCCGCGTTACATTTCAAGCTTGATGGAAGAAGAAGGGCTTGAGTCGCAGGGACGTGGACGTTCTTCACACTAGGGTATGTAGGAGGTGCTCAAGATCACTACAGAGAAGACAGAAGAGGAGCAAACGACAGACATCCAGTGATGAGGACAGACAGTTACATTGCACACACAAAGCTTCAATAGTTGTATTCTTGCTAGATACTATAGATGCGACTTTCTTTTCTTTACACGCCGCTGCTCATTCGCTTCGGAAATCGACGTTTTCTCTCAGAACTCCAATAGACAACAAACATAAGACACTTTTAGAATGTGCATCTGATGATTTCTTCTTCGAAGCCACAAAAAATGCACCAGGCAGGCAGGCAGGCGCCTTCGCATTCAGATTCTCCTCTGGCCAACAGGGGACTTGCGACAACGCAAAATCTACAACTCAATGTCTGTCAGTCGATTTGCAAAACTATGATCGAAGGAAGAAGCAACGACGACATAACATTCTGTAGTCAGAACGAAGTGGACACCAGGTGCTTCAAAATGTGTGCAATGCGCGGTCGGTCGACGAAACGGGCTTCACAAAACGCGGCGGGGACCAAGAAGATAGGACTTGTGATCGATCAAGAGTTTCACTGGAACAACAACAACAACAAAGTAATGTGCATCTAAAGAGAAGAGGAGAACGGTAGTAAACCACTGTTTCTCCAGAATTTTCTGACAGACAAAGAAAAAAAAAGAAAAGAAAGATACAACATGCGAAAAAAATCCTAAGGGAGGAGCAAATTGAGAATTCTCTCCATTCTGGATGCGGTGAAATCTTAAGCCACCACCACCATAATCTTAGCACAAGTCTAAGAATCCCGTGAGAACAAGCCTAAATGTAGTTGTTCTAGAAAACAACTAATGTCGTCAACAACATAGAGCGCACAGATTCCACCGAAAAGAAAGAAAAGAGAACACAAACAGAGAGCGTCGTTCTTTTTTACTTTCTCTGTCTGTCTTTCTGTCTGTCTGTCTGTCTGTCTCTCCAGCAGGAAACTAGTCTTCTCAGATGTGAGCGCAGAACGGTTCTGAGAAAAAGAGAAATAGTCTTTTGGAAGACCAGGTTTTATAGCAATGCGGGAAGGAGCACTAACAACATGCCAGTTTTTAGGTGATGCCGATCCCGGTATAAGCAGCAGCCGGCCGAAGAGAGAAGAAATGCACAACGCTCTCACTTCCTCTCCGCATTCTCGTTCCTACCAAGAAAAACCAACCACAACAATGCAATGCCCACAAAGAGACCGCCGCGGCGCGCGCGCGCACAACACACAACACACGCAGCAGCAGCAGCAGCAGCAGCAACAGGAAGCTGACAAAAAGACGGGCAAGACGGGCAACGGAACAAAGACCGAAACACCGGGTGACCCGGACGTTTCCGCCGGGTACAAATCGTCCACTCATAGGTAGGTACCGTTCTCTGTGGGTAGCATAATCCGCGGGTGTTTGACGGTTCTTAGAATCCGGGCAGATTCCCGCCAGTTATCAACCCAGGTATATATATATATATATATATACCCACCTGTTCCCTCGCTGGCTCTAAATAAAACACTCAAACGAAAGTTCGGCATATAACCGTGGTTCCCAAACTAATCAAAAGTCAAAGAACCAGACAGAGAAACGCCGGTTCTTCATGTGGGGCAGGTACGGTTCTCTATGGTGATAATAATAACCCCAGAAATGTAAATATTTAACCAGCGCGGGGGCGGTTCTTAGAAATCGGGACGAATGCCCACCAGTTAGCATCCCGGGTATATATACCCACCCACTTCCTGGTTCTAAAACACTCCAGCAAATGAAGCCCGCCCGGAATAATAACCATGGTTCTCCGAAGGTCAAAGAACCATCCAGAGAACCGCCGGTTCTTTTTTATCTTTATGGTGGGTAAGGCCCTCTTCAGGAGGTTTAGGGTTTAGGGTTTAGCCAAGCAATCCCATGCTTAGTTGTTTGTTGCCTTGTGGAGTCACTTGCTTTTGGTAATGCTCCCCCCCACAAGGCCCTTACCTTACATGAAACAAGGGGGGTATGTCACACAATGTGGCCTTGCCATTTACATTAAAAAATGTATCTTAAAGGCCAAAAAAGAAGAATTATGGAAACTCAAATAATATTTTCACCATGCAAAAATATACCTAATCTTCAAAAAAAATCCTCTAAAAACAAACAAACCAAAATCATTGAAGACATTATTATAACTCTACAACTAATCTCAAGTCTCAACAACACAAGCTAAAATATCATGTTTTAAAAAATCCTCATATAAAAATTAAATAGACCTAGTATTATT
>Ga0209208_10004276_pt1 | contig 20343 bp, 13 predicted proteins | sample S1TSphfallax_3_FD_187694 | JGI IMG/M metagenome (GOLD analysis project Ga0209208, IMG submission 187694) | Host-associated microbial communities from peat moss isolated from Minnesota, USA - S1T2_Fd - Sphagnum fallax MG (SPAdes) (version 2) | ecosystem: Host-associated > Plants > Peat moss >...
GCCAGATTTTCAAGAAATTTTTAAAAATCAAATCGCCAGATTTTCATGCTAAGTTTCAGTAGGTAGCCAAGAATATAGAAGAAGGATTTTTTCAATTTTTAAAATTTAAAATTTTTAATAAAATTTTCTCACTTTCATATCTAGTATGTAACCAAATTTGGCTAAATAATTTTGTGAATGATCACCACTTTTGGCTACATCACAAAAATCCTTGTGAAAATGGCTACATCACAAAATTGAATGTTTTTTTGTTATCCCAAGTGACCACCGACACATATTTGAATTCAAAATGGTTACATAAAATTTATTTTTTAAAAAAATTAATCTTTTTAAAAATATATTTATCTTTCAAATGCATATATATACATATATGGTTTCATGAATTCCTTGATATACAATTTTATTTTATTTCATTATTTTTTTAATAGTTGAAAATTGAAATTCATGTTCTAAAATTAATAAATGGAAATGAAAAATCATTTCATGAAAGAAAACGATATATGATGTATATGATTTTGTCTTGATATATTGTAAAGATTCAAGGAACAAATAAATGAAAATATATTGATATTTTCAAGTTACCTTATGTTGTTAACTTATCAAAACCCATCAAATTCACACACTAAGATAACACCTTTTTGCAAGTTTTTTTTGCTTTTTTTTTGGGTTTTTTTTTTCACTTTCCTTCAAAAAAATGACAAAAATTTGTTGGAAAAAAAGTTTTAAAAAATTCAATGTTTGGAAGAGAAGGAATAGGAGGGTCATTGAACCTGCCTAATATGACAAAATAACCTACCTTAGGATGATTCCCTCTACTCTACTACTACTAGGAGTGACCTCTCTTAGGAAGAGGTATTATAAGAGGTCAAAAATGGTGACAAAACAATTGTGGGAATAATATAAAAATCTTGTCAAAGTGAAGGGGCAATGTACAAGGTGAACACCCACCCATCATGGACCACTTTTAAGGGTATGAATATGATTCCTACCTTCTACACTTTGGGAGTGGGGGGGGGAGGGGGAGGTTTAGGGTTTAGGGTTTAAGGGTTTAAGAAAAAATTGTGCAGTAAAACAACCATTTCTTTTAAATTGAAGCTTTGTTACAACTTGTGTTAATTATTAAAATAGGGATGACAACTAACTAAAGACTCTTATCTTTGATTTTTTCCTTGGTTTAGGGTTCTCTCAACAACCGAGGTTTTGGAGATTTAGGGAGGTTTAGGTTATAAGTCAAGATCTAAGGTCTCTTTGTATTGGAAGTTTTTAATGTTTTGTTGGAATTGTCATTGGAACCTAACCAATCAACTTGCTTAAAATTGCATTAAAACTTGAATTAGAGGTGTTGTCCTCCTTTTAAATAGGTTCATTTCATGTGAATAGATAGGTAAAATTCATAGAAAATAAAATAAAATATTAAATTGATGTTTATAATTTTAAACAAGTTATTGCATTTGATGGGTAGTACACAACTAATATAAAATAATTTATATCTTGAATTGTGTGCATTAATTGAAAATTTCAATATTATAAAATAATTTGTTAATTTGTGTGCAATGAAGATGAAATCCAAACATGATCTTAAAATTGAACCCGATTTAAACTATTTTGCGGAAATGAACCCAAAATCAGAGATTGTAGAAATCCAAAAGAACTAGTTTCAAGACCAAAATGGAAGAAGAAATTCCATAAAATTAAATTCATAAAATTATTTAAAAATTAAAAATTAAATTAAAAAAAAAGGAAAAAAGGGTTGGAGCCAAGATTGAAGGTTCCTTTTGAAATAAAAAACTGGACAATACTGGTCTGAACAAATGGACCGATTAATTATAGAATTTGTGGGTGTTGTTTGTGTGTGTGTGTGTGTGTTTGTGTGTTAAATTGGGTAGCCCAACCCAATTGGCAAAGGGCAAAAGGGGTTTGTCCCATTGGGGGCCAATGATGATGATACCCCGACAAGTAAGCCCAGCCAAAAGCTTGAGCTGGCCATCCCCAAGGGAGAAGAAGGGCTGGCAATTGCTCCGGGTTTAGAAAATGGCTGGGATTCATTCATTATTGGGTGCACAAATGAATCTTTCCCAAAGCGCCAATTCACCTTCCAAATCCAAAGGCAAAGGCCAACAAAAGCACCCAGCAAAAGGGGGAAAAGGAACAACAAAGAAAGAGAGAGAGAGAGAGAGAGAACCCAAGAAGTTAGTTGGAGCAAGAAGCACAAAAACCCAAAGTGAGTTACAAATTCTTTTCAGCAGTTTCTAACAACAATTTACTAATACCTAGCTCAATGTTACAACCCTATTATACTCAAGTAAGTTGGGTGGTTCTTTATTTGGGATTGGAAGATGGTGGTGCAATGAGCATTATTAGGGTGTTGTAAGATTTGAAAATGGGTTTTTGTTGACAAGAAGTTTTTAATATAAAAATTTGTAAGATTTGAATTGAATTGAATTGAATTGAATTGAATCGAATCGATTTAAGAACTTCTTGTCATGAAATTGTCACTAGAAATAATAATGCAATGATGAATCATATATTTGGCCTTTTTAGGTCATGACGGTGAAAGGTTTTGGTAAGTGGAGATGATAGGTACCTAAGTTACTACCTACCTCAAACATGTAAGTATGTATGTAACACGCAAAGTCTCAATATGATGTAACAACTTAGGCCCACAAAAAGAAATTCCCAATTCCTCCTCCTCCTCTTGCAAGTGGGGAGCAACCCCCGGGCTTTCATCCTCTCTTGCAAGTGGGAACAATAGTCCCCCCGTGCTTTAGGCAGGAATTTGGGTAGTAGATCCAATTGCAAGACGATGATACCCAAAGAAGCACGAGCAATAGACTTTTTTTCTCTCATTTTCAGCACGAGAATTTGGCACAAAAAGGATTGGACTACTTTACTTGAAAAGGGTTGGTGAGTTTTGTGTGAAAATTTAGAAAAAAATTCAAACCATTTTTTTGGCTTCATTTGTTATAAAACCCAAAATTGCAAATGTTGTAAATGTTCCACTCTTATGAACTCTTATGCGGTTTGTTTTCCCAATCAATGTGGAGTGTGAAGAAACTCATTTGAATCTATTGATCAAAACTAAGTGTTTAAGTGTTCAACCTTGGTGCAAGTTTTTACAACATGTTCTCTTAAACACACACACACACACACACACATATAGTAGGTATGTACAAAATATTGGAAAAAAAAGTAATGCATTTTCTTGTTTGTACTAACTAAACACCCCAAATTTTTTGGTTATGGATGGGATTTAAACTAACCATGAATGTCCTTTCAATCAATACTTCTTCATATGTTCCATAGATAAATAGGTCGTAAAACTTGGCGTGCCCACAACATCAATTGAAAGTTAAGGAAATTTTAATACATCAAAATTGATAGATTATAATAGCTACGGGTTAAGCCTCAGTTCTGGTTAATTTATTTTTTTAAAATCAAAAATTTCAACTTCAATTCCACCAAGTTCTAAATAGAACACTTCTTTTAAGGAAACAAAATAAGGCTCCCCCGATGTATTAGACCCGATTTGATTGTGGTTCAGTTCTTACCTGCCAAAGCGGGGTACCTAGTCCCCACCCAACATTGATTCCCACCACATAAGTGGGCCACATTAAAATACACGGAGAATCACATATAAGTATCACTTCTTAAGAATCTTATAATAATAATAATAATAATAATAATAATAATCCTATGGGCACCCACAGATTTCAAGTGAATAGGGAATCAAGACTTTCATGGTTAGAGGCAAAGTCTCCAGGCAACAACAACAACAACCCTTAGGCTTTGTTTGTTTCTTCTACCCACATGAAAATACAACACAACTTGTTGTTCTAGTGGCAACAACTTGTTCTTCATTATGTGGGTCCTGGACAAACCATGTTGTTAGACTTTTGTGACACGAGTATGCCTCCATTTTCCACATGGTTTCCCCACCCATATCCCCAAAAGATTAGGTTGTAGACTTTGGTGACATTTGGTGTGTCCCGAATCTATTTCATACTTCCTTCATACCGACTCCATTTGGAGCTACATTTGTTTGTTGGGTCATTGCCTTTTAAAGGCAAGGAGTGCCCAATTCACTTGGCTCCTCAACACCTTAAACATTAGAACTAGGTTGGACCTCAAGGTGAGAGAGAAATAGGTAGTCTTAAGCACACATGTATAAATAAACCATTTAGTAATTGAGAATTGACTTAAAACATTAAGTATTTTGGAGTTAAAAGCTTTACAAGTAAGTAAGTAAGGGTATGCAAATGATTTGATATTTCACTTATTTTAAAGATCTATTCCATTATTATGTATCTCATAGAGCACTTGGAGGAAAAAATTGAAGTGTATTTTATTAAGGGCGCCTTATATTCATGAATTTCCATCCTCAAAAATAAGAAAGATATTGCACATATTCCTAAAAGATGAGAGGGATTTTGCATCTATAAGTAGGTATGAGAAGGCTTGTTGATATGAGATTCCTCTCACTTTTAAAGATTGGGCATGATATCTTTCCCTTTACATATGTTATGGTTCATGACAATATTTGCGAGAAACATTCACAAAATGTGGTTGGCTTGGATACCAAATTTATCCTAGGCCTTTATTTTGGGAATGCATACACCATGGGGTTTCACCCAACATGTTTTATTTTTTTTGTTTTTTTCCCTTTGAATACAATTTTAATTTTGTTTTGTGTCAAAGAAAAGCTTCCAAACTCACCCATCTACATAAAATTTGAAGGACATGATTGGACACAATCTAGAAATAATTAGGAATTGAAAGAGCTTGGGTGGCAACATCACTTTGAAGACAAGTGTTTTCAAGGAGAAACAACTCCCCCCCCCCCATTGGTGCTACTACAAGAGCACCATCTAAATGCATATAATTACAAGAACATGGTCTCCAATATTAAATTCATAGGTGGAACCACACTCTAGGATCTAGGAGTTTACATGAAGCCTTTTAATAAGACTATAGTTAACACCACTCAATTAATCTCCCCCCATCAAGCTCCATTCATGATAGAACAAAACATTATTATGGAAAAGGGGGTTCATTACATGATGCTCCAAATTTTTCATTAAAACAATAGGTATGTTCAATATCTACACAACTCCAACATCTAAAGATAGGACCTAGCTCTAGAGCTTGTTGGAAGAACAAAATATAGTAGTGAAATCCAATGGGTTCTAGAAGGTGATTTCAATGCAAGTAAATAACTTGTTGGTAGCAATTTCAGGGCTTACCATAGCATGAGAAAAAATCAAGATTTTATCATGCCATAAGGTTACTTTCAAGCTAGGAATGCAAGATGTTTGGAATCTAGATTCCTTCGACAATTAAATAAGAACTTCACATTTTATAATGGGAGGCTAGCTACATAATCAATGTTCTCCAAAATCAATTGATTATACATTTATGAAGGAGTAGACAAAAGAGGGGGGAAAGTGGAGACAAAAGTTTCCTTAAGGAACACCTCAAACCAATTATCATAGGGATTACTAGGGCAAAGCTCTTGAACCAAGCAAACCTAATTTCTTTTTTGACATCTCACTTGTTACAAAACAAGAATGCATATGACAAACAATAAAGGCTAAGAAAAATGCCTTAACCTTTTAAGCCCAACTCAATCCTAAACACACTTAGAAAAATGTCTTAGCCAAATGTGGAAATGCAATGCAACAATGGCCAAATCTAGAAGCTAGAAAAGAGGGGAGCTCTTCCACAACCACCTTAAGAAAGTAATCCTAGCAAAAGACTACCTCTAAGTGAACCTAAATGATGAAAGAATGAAGTCAATTCTCTTGGTAGCTTAAATTCAAACTCAATGAGATGATGGAATGTGATTCAGAGGCTTCAGCTAGTGTCACATAATTAGATTTTTGGTGACACATTCTCATTCACATTTTTTCATTTTCACAAGAACGAATAGAAGAAGGGTGTAAACACATTACATAGTCCTACATTTCTTTGATACTTCAATACATTGCATTAATACTTTTTTTTAATATGAAAAAGGAACGCACATATGTAATGTTAGTTCAAAAATGCAAAAAAATCAAAATCCTAAAACTCAACTAAGAATGGACTTTGAATTTTGATAACACTTTTTGTAACACCCAATAAAATGCATGAATATGAATTTTTTATCTTGCAATGTATAAGTCCTATGTATTTGAAACTTTGGAATATTTCATGATTAATGTTTTTTAAAAGTAAAGATGCATTGAATGAATGGAATATGACTATGAATCTATTGTGTATGAACTTTTTAATATAGCAAAAATTGCAATTATTCTACAAGTCCTTTTAAGGATTAAAGATGATTATTTCTTGAACTAACAACTTTTAGCATTTTAAAAAAAATGTTTTATAACATCATGACTTGAAATTGGAAATGGAAAAATATATTAATTTCAATTGGAAATGGAAACAAATGTTAATTCCAAATACATTGAATATGGACTTTCAACAATTGTGAATTAAACACCTTAATATGCTTTCAACCAAAAGGCAATGATCCAAAACCTAATGAACAATTGCAAAGTATTAACAACACACTTGAAGATCTTTCCAACTTCATCATCCAATTATATGCAAACATATATAAGGCAAATCTATATGGGTGAGATAATGGTAGTAGCAAGAATTGGAAGAGAGTACAAACCAAAGTAGAAAACAAATTTGGTGATTGTGATAGTTAAACGACTTCAAGAATCCCCCCCTTGGAGAATCCGGCCAAACCATATGGACTTTGTAAAATGGAAGAACATCAACAATCTTTGCCTAGTTAATAGGCAATGGTTTGGGTTGAAGAAAGTGATCATGACCTTGCCTTTCTACTTATAGAGTTTGGGAAAGAATTTGACATAATTAACCCAAGGGTTATTGTTCTTGATTCTTGAAGCTCTAATGGATAAAATGGGTATCAACATTACATTGGGGCATCACCTCCATAAAAATGGAAAAATAAGCCAACCCTTATGTCTCCCTAGGTCCATGCAATAAGGTTGCTCCCTCTCCCCATACCTATTTTGTCTTTTTATGTCCTAAGTTACTTAACAACCCAAAGTATGGTATCCAAAGTTTCTCCTTGCTAGGAGGAACAATCATGCATGACCAATCTTTCACAAACAATACATCCTTATATGAATGGAGTGAAAATAAACTTAAATGCAACAAAGAATACCTTCACATTTTTTTGTACAACAACAAAAGTTAAAGTGAATTGGGGCAATTTTTGTCACAATATGGGCCTCTAAACAAGACATATTGTGCAAATGGGGTCAAGACAAGGGCCTAAAATGTATACCAAAATGCCAACTTGGTATCTACTATCTTGGGTCTCTTGTTGGCTTCAAATTCCAAACATCTGCCAATTATCACAAAGTTAGGTTGATTACTTAATTTGTCAACGAGTTTTCCTTGACAAGCATGTATTTCCATGCCAATATGAGCCAACCATGCACCTTTGGGTGATTGATTTTTTTAGACTATTTTCAAAATATCCCCATTTGTAAGTTGAAAAAAATAAGACTCCTCACAATGCTTAAAAACATTTGTTGTAATGTTTAATGAATGCTTTTAATTTTTTTATCTCCATTAGATTCAATTCAAATCATACTAACACATGTTTCCATAATAGATTAGAAACATTGAAATGAGTGTTTTTAAACTTGCAACATTAATATTTTTTTTTACAATAAAACATGAAATTACACATTGGTTACAATTGATTTGGTTCATGTTAACATGACTACATTCAAGCAAAATCTTAGTTGTCAATCAAATGTTTATTTCTTTAACCTAGTACACTATTGCCTATTGGAGCCCAACACCAAAGATCATCACAAACTTAGCATTTTACGATTTAATAATGGAAATTGTGAAAAATTTGCTCCTTCATGATTTGTACATTTCACACGTTGATATTGAGCATTGAAAATACATTTGACACATAGATTTGTAGGAAGATGGGGAAATTTGCGTGACATTTTTTCATTCATAGTTTCATATTTCATTTGTTGACACATTTATTCATGTGTCAAACGTCTTTTCAATGCATGATATTCATGTGTAAAATGTATGAACTTATGAATGAAAGAAGTTTGCACAATTTTCATTATTAATTTGTTTCATACTAAATTTGTGAGGATGTGCATTCATATGAAAAACTTCATACATGACTTTTACAAGGGGAGGGGGCAGAATGAAAGAACATAAGAAAAGGTAAAATGGGAGACAATCATAGGGGTTTAAAACCTTGAAGCTCAAACATAATCGTTCCTTACAAAATTGTTTGTTAGAGGACTCATGCTTAGGGTAGCACCTTTGAAATGCTTAGTGAAATGAAGGGTGGAAAACACCTAACCCAAAAGGATGAGGTGCATTGGAAACCACCAAAATCCATCTTGCTTTTATCAATTGAAAACTTTCAATTATCTCTTTCATAGAACATTTGGAATTCCATCTTAGGGGCTTGGAGGAAAGTGAAGCATGGATTGATTAAAAAAAACTTTTACAACTTTTAAAGGAAGTTTCAAAACAACCCTTCTTTGGCAACCTAGTTATCAATCACCAATCAAATAGGTCTACCATTTGGAGTGAGTACACAATAGGTTTCCTTTTAAGATAATTTGGAGCAAGATTAGAAACAATCAAAACAAATGGGAATCAAAATAAAAAGGAGCAATGCATTAGAATTAAGGTAAAGAATCTTACATGCCATTTCTTGCAAACCAACAGCTTGTTAAAAAGCAAAAACCATTTGAATTTTTGAACTATAGAACAATTTTTAAAAAAAGATTTCCCTTTTGGTAAATAGGAATAGGTTATAGAACAATATCCTTTTGAAGAGTTAGTAAGAATTAATAGGAAATCAATAGGAGGTATCACATTACAAACTTACTAGGCTGTGTAAGTTTGTACAAATTTTGTGTGAAATCTAGTTTTCATAGCTTTGTACAAAAACCAAATGAATTCCATGCATGGTTGATATGAACAATATTTATACACATTCAATATCTTAAATATTCAAATGGATGAGATTTTTTTTTCAAATGACATAAATGAATATTCATGTTTAATATACCAAAATCACATAATTTTATAGAAAATCATTATAATTATATGAATTCAATTAAAATGTAAATCATAAGTACTTCACATCTAGAGATCATAAGTCGAAAAAACACATCACTTACATAAAAATAACATATATATTTTTCATGCCATTTTTACATTTTGAAGCCTACAAATTTTGCATAAACATATTTTTTAATGATTTTCACATGGATTTATTGAAATATTGTGATATTGAAAGTTTGTGATGCAACCATTTATTGGTCAACACTACCTCTATGAAATTTTCTTCTCAATATAGTTATGTGGACAACACCAATTTTTTTCAAAAATAAAAACCCCATTTTTTCCATATTGGAAAAAGATATTTAGAAAGAAGTTTTGAACTTTTCAATTCAATAGATCAAGATTGGATCATTTTTTTTCTTGCATTGTATTTTTCATAAGGAGCTTTTCGGTAATACAATTGAACTTTACTAATAACATGTTATTGTTTTTTATTCTTCACATACTTGTCTTTCCATGATTTGATTATTGTGTATAATTTTAATTTTGAGAGAACAAGAAGCAAGTAGAAGAAGAGAATTCCATGAAGAGATATAATAGAAATTCATTTTATTTTTGAAAACTTGTGAATATTTTCATATCCTACTAAAATAGATTCAATAAGAAGCCACTAAACATTTGGCTACAATTTTTTTTTGGAAACTTTGGAACTTAAAAAATATCATTTGATATATCTTTCTTATGAAAAACTTTTTTGTCACTTTTAATTCACAATCTTAAAATTTATTTAGTAGACAAGTTTTATTCTTCATTTTATTTTCAAATTCCACTTAAGCATTTTCCTTAATGATCTTACACATAACCATGCAAATCCAAGTCATGCATGTCTCATTGCAAACTTCTACAAAAGTCTCTTGACTTTGTTTTGGGCCATGGCAACATATTAACTTGAAATCAGGTAAGCCCAATAGCTAATGAAACCACCCCCCTCCACTTGCCCCCCATAATGGATCCACCAAATAAAGGGAGTACACATCACATTTTGTTGAGGCCCTCAAATTCCATTGCCCTAGTAGTTCACCTTTGTTAATTCTCACATCTTCAACCATTGCAAGATTGGTAACTACTAATTTAAAACATGTTAGAGTATTATTTCAAGAGCACAACAATGCACTATAAATTCCCAAGGAGGGACCACTCAATAATAGTACATTCAATTTTTAATACACAATAAAAATTCCACGCAAAAACTTTCATGGGACCTAAGGGAGTGGCAATGGAAAGAAGGCAACGAGTTTTGTTGAACCCCCTTCTTTGGATACACATCCAAAAGAGGATACATGCTATATATGCATCATTGCCAACATCCTTTAATGTTGTTGCAAGATCTACATAATCAAGAGATTGGATTCAAAAAAATGTTGAATCAATTAAAGTAGAAGTCAAGACACATCAAGGTCATGACACTCATATGGGTTACCCTCAACCATGGACTCCTAATTAGTTCTAGTTCCAAAAAATGGGGCTAGACTTGAACTATGGTCTTTGTAACAACCAAGTACTTGAAATCCCCTCTCATTTCTTACTTGAATGCTCCTTTGTCCATTTTTCTTGGGAAGCACTTTCACACCATTTGGAATATGTATGATGCCCCTCTTGGTTTGGTGAGTTCATGGATGCAAGTGCTTGTAGAGATGCATTCATTCAAACATCAAACAAAGAAGCCCCCTTGCACAACAAATATTGGTGTAGCTTCATTTTCAAACAACAACCACTTGACATCTTTTGCAACTTCACCATTTTTTTCCCTTTACACAAAAAGATGCACCTTGAAAAACTCAAAGGCCACTAATCAAACAACTATGCATTTCATAATGCTTACACCTCAACCAAAAAAGCTAGGAGATGGTCAATTAGTGAGCACTCCACAATGATAGGGAAGCTAGGCACTTAACTATTTGGACTAGGATTGAATAGAAGTTTATCAAAACCTAGCTCTCCAAATATATTTTTGGGTCAAAGAAGGATTCCATTAAATGGACAATTGTTAAACCCTTATATTTCATGAACTTAATTCAATAAATGGGGTTTTGTCTTCCCCTCGCCACTTTGGGTTCCTTCACAAACCAAATGAAACTTGTTTTTATTGTAAATGTGTCAAAGTGGTAATACCATGTTCTTGAATGTCTAACAAAATCTACATGGGATCCAATTTGCATGTTGCATTTTACTTTTGAGTGACACCTCTCCCCACAAATCATGCATCATACTTGCCAATTCCATACAATGTTTGTGTTGGTTCAATTATGGATTGATTGGCAAACATTCAAGAAAATGAGGGATGCAAATATGAGACTTTAGTCATATTTACGTTCTATGGCACAAACATGAATCATAAAGAGTTTTGTTGCACATCCTTTGATGTTACCGAAATAATGAGTTTGTAGGATTTTTGCCCCTTATTATTTTCTCCTATGAAATAACTAAAGATTAAAATGTTACAAAAAAACCTTCAAGTAAAGAAAGTATAGTGTTTACAATTTACATTTGACGTGTGCTACAAAAGGGTGAAAAATATTTGGCTAAGGTCACCTTTCCCCCCTCCCCACCCCTTCCAAAAAAAACATTGGTTCAAATTCAATATGAACTTGCTTTTGAATTATAAGTTTTTTCTTTGTATTGAAACTTATTGGTACCCATATGTACATGCCAATCATTTGCATAAATCCTTTTTGTTTGGATTTATTTGTTCCAAATAAAGTCACCATATTCCATCAATGACATTAATTTTCCATCCCATCTAGTGCAATACAATGCTTAGTAGCAATGATGCCCTTCCAATTTTACTAACCAAAATTCATTTTCAATGGTTGGATTGCTTGAAAAACAAAACCCATATCCAAGATTGTTCTCAAGGGGTGAATGCAATCCAACCTCTTGAACAAACAACCCAAGTGATAAAACCAATGACTGAGAAAACCTAATTTTGTTGTTCTTTGGGATTGTTGAAAGTATATTCCTATGTCCACCATTTCTCAAACAAGGCAAACATTTGGGTGGCAACATGGCAACCTCCCAACTGAAGGCCGTTGAAAACTTTGCTGTTATGCATTAGCTGGAGAGAAGTTGCATACATTGCATGAGAATCGCACAACAAAAATTAAATTTGTGTTACCTTGATTACAAGTTTATCTCAGATGTTGAAAACTTGACTTGCAAATGGTTCATCACAGGTTGTGTACTAGACTTCTTTGGTCATGTAATTGCTTGAGGGTGAATTGCAGGGATCCTGCAGTCTTTCACAATTTTACTACCTTGGTAGAACTCTTATCTTCCCATGCCTTCACAATCATGGTTTCTGCTCGACACATGCATTCTGGCAGAAAAAGTTGCCCCATGTTTTATCCCTGTGTTGACTGATGAGATGGGGCAAAGCACAACTCTTTGTCATTACAGGATCCACCTGGTTTGACGCCACATGAACAGAGGACATCAGGTATTATATCGTGGTCTGCAGTTGTTTAGCAAATGAAAAAGATTGTGAACTTCAGCTCTAGTGTGAAATTACAGTGACTTGGGGTCAGCACATGAAGCTTAATTAGGTACCACTGATCCCCATTTCTAAAGGTCAGACACTTCGAAGTTGGAACCAATATGGTAGGTTGCCTTTCTATTCACTCAACGTGCTATAACATCAAAACAGAGGCACCTCAATTATCTGCAAAGGGTCATCAATACCTCTGCTGATACCTACAATACTTGCATATCAAGTCAAATCTTTGGTTTGCAGTTCTGAAGGAAATCCAAGTGGTTTGCAATTCTAAAGGTAATCGAAGAGTGAATACATCCTCAAAAACCTATTATATCCCACTGTCATCAAAATATAATCAGATAAATTCAAAAGCTCTTATGATCAATAAAGCATGCACAACTTGCAATGTACATAAATTGATTGGAAGGATCTTTGAGATTAAAGGATTACAAGGTCAGCAGATGTATAATCTCATACCTGGGGTGTTATCAAAGAGAGGGATACAGCTGCAACCTGGCTCCTCTTGTTGCCTCCTTCAAGTCCTCCTCAAGGTAAGTTAGCAATTCCTTCTGCCCACTTAATTTTTCACCACAGCTCTCACTGAGATTAGATCTTTTGACTAATACAACAGATGTCTTGGCAATAAAGCCAGAATCATATCCACAAGATGTAACTATGATGACACAGCACTTGTTAAGAGGGCCTTCCTGGTTCCATGCACTGCAGGGCACTTAATCCATATTCCACATTTCTAGTGTCACAACATCACAACATCATACACAGTATGCAGAGGTACTGTGTTGCTTGCTCTAGATATTGACAACATCTTCACAAGTATTGAGAATTTATCAATACTAATGATTTAAGGCAAAACTGAATTTTTTTTGGGGATGACCCTAGTATAAAGATAATGAATATTTCAGATCCAACCAAAATACCAGCACCCACCAGCACCCATGGGAAAAAGAGGAACCCCATCCTATGGAAAACAGAAAACCAAATTGAAAAACAGAATTAATGATGGGTTTAAACAATGGAGTCAGTCATATGCATGTTCAGCAACATGTATGGCATTCACCACCATAAACACCCTTCTTGTGCAGGCCTTTGATCTACAACAACTTGTCATGAGCATACAAATGTCTAGAAACCATAAAGGACAGCATAAGCTGTTTTAAGCCATGGGAAGTAAAATTTTCCACAACGATGCAGGGTTCTCTTGCCCATTGAGAGATTGAGCATTCCAAAGAATAGTGAAACTTCAAATTAGATGTAGGTTTACAGTATACCTACCTTCTTGGTGCTTTGCAGCTATCTGCAGTTTATATGACCACCGAAAAGAGTCCACATGTGCAGATGCTATCAAGGTATCTTCAAACATGTTTAACAAACTTGAAGTTGTCATGGTTATGGCTAAAGAGCTTGTGTGATAGGCTTGATCTAACAGAAGACTGCATAAGACCTATATATATTGAAACATAGGAAGGATTCTCAACAGATTTCTCAAACAATGACATGTCAAAAAGGTTAAGGTGGAACAAGCTTGAGACTCCGCATCCACTCACAAAAGCTTGACTCATCAGTCTGGACAAAACTGTTCTTCAACCGTGCTCTCTGCTCTACACTCAAAGACCGAAGCTGTGGAAACCTTGCATCCTGTTACAGTCCACCACAGTAGACACTTTGTCATTCCCCTATTTTAAACTTGAGACATTAACCCAACAGCTGCTTCTAGCTCACCATAGAACTCAAGTCACTCCCATGCCAATAGAAGGGAGATACATTGTTCTGTACTAAGGTTATGATCACACCTGTTCATAGGGTGGGTCTTTGTGTGCGGGTATCAACCTAGCCTTCAAGTACCGTGCCTGTGAGCTCCCCTCCTGAAACACAAGTCCACCAAAGATGGGCATCATAAGAAATAAAAACAACTTGAGAACCCAGGGCAGAAATCAAACTGCACCCATAGGTCATATTTTGATACACATCAAGCTACAAACAGAGAACATGGAGGACTGAATTGCTGAGAAAATTAAATAACTGAAGGCAGAAATAAATTTCTAACCTTCTACACGCAAATTGGGACAAGATTTCAGAACCCTCCACAACCATTCAACTTCTGAGGAGCATAAGGAGCAAACCTTGAAGGCAAGCAGACGGGGTGCTGGGAACCGCTGCTCAGTGAGCTCATGGGCCAGAGTGAGACAGGCAGCCTGAGATCCTGCACTCTGGGCCTCATCAGCAGCAATATCCAATCCCTGTGTTCAACAGTGCAAAAATTCTTCAGAATAATCACCACACTTCAAGGTGCTTTGTGAGCAAAGGCACTAACTTTTGTTTCTTCACAGAATGTATTGGACATATACTGGCAGAGGAGATTAAAACTAGTATAAAAGGGTTAAATGGCTCACTGTGCAAATCTCTTTGCCAAAACCACACAAAACCTACAATTTCAGAACCCTGCATCATCCAGTACAAGATATGAGAGCTTACGGTCCAGATAAAGAAATCAGTGCCATGATCCAGGACAATGACAGCATTTGATTGCAAGGCAAGATCATGAGCAGGCAGCTCTTCAAAAGTGCCTGCTCCCCGGTGCATAAGTAGACGTGGTGCCATCATCCGTAGTGACAAATCAAACCCAGCCTGCATAATAACCCCACCCAGTCATCTTGAATAATAAGAACCAAGATCACAAAACACAATTGTGGACTACCAAGAAAATTGTGAATGAAAAATGCAGTTTGATGTACTTTTGACACTTGCAAGTGAAGTATATATTCATGTCTTCATAAAATTGCAGAAATCTCCACAACAGCAATTTGAAGGTCAGCACAGAGGGCAGTCATAACCTTACAAGGGTCACTCACAAGGTGTCAGACCATCACTTTCATCATGAATAACAATGACAAGCTGCCATGATTACCCACTGACTTCATCAGCTCCCAACTGATGCATATGTTCGTGTATTAATGCTTTCAACAAAAAGTGCAGCAACAGCACCTCTCATCTTACCTGCAAGTAGAGACTCCGGTACACAGCCCTCTCATCTTCATGGCCAATGATGCTGCCTAGCAGTGGACCCCGCCTCAAGTGGAACAACAGCTCTGGCAATTTTGCCAGACTTGCAGGAAAGCTCCGTAGTTTGGATTTAGGCAGTGTATTTCCAAACTTCTGTGCAATGTCTTTAAGACGCTCATCTACTGAGGCCCGCATGTCTGCTAAATCCCTTACTGATTTTGCCTTCAAGACTGTCTTTTTAGCTATTAGCACAGCTGCTACCTGCAAGAGTGCAACATCTTGGTGAAAATATCCTGAAGGCCACATATCTCTGAAACACTAGTGTCCCTTAACTAGGTTTCAGGTCATACATGCAATGGTTCCTGCAAGGTGAGAAACTCCTTTGAAACTTAAGTCAAAACTGTATCCATTTCTACAAGATCATAGAGAAAACACCACATCAACACTTTGAAGGAAAGTGTTGCATTAGTTCCAGCAAAACCAGAACAAACAAGACTGAAACTCCAGTCAAACTGTATACACTATGCAAGACATTTCATCTTTGATCATAGATTGGTTTTGCTTATTAGGGCAATGCATTGCACACCAGAATCCAGATAGCAGTTGCCCTACAGAAAAGTAAGGACAACAATACTAGACACTATCCAGATCCTGCCAGAACCTGCAAAGTTTACTGGGACACCACAGGCAGCAGATTTATACCTCATCATCAACACTCTGCAAGTAAGTTGAAACACTAGTGGTTGTTGGCAGACGAACTGTCACAACACGGGTCACTTGAGCCTGGTAGAGAGTGGAGTAATGAGCAGCAAATTGGAAGTAAACATGGTCAAGATCATCAGTCAAGTTTTCCTGCAATTCCATCATAATTGCAAAGGACTGGCTGTCTTCCACACTTGGCACCTGCACAGTTGTTGATATGTCATTTCTGAATTGCCGCTCTAAAACCCCATCACCATGTGGCTGTTCTCCAGGTCCTGCAAAACCCAGAGTCTCACTTATTGCACACCTTCACATCCTATAGCCACAAAAGAGAGAAAGAATTAGCATGACAACGCATAAAGACATGTAAGAAGATGCACCATGGTCATTATAACAAAACCTCACCGATAACATGGGTGACAGCTATGTCACCAGAGCAGCGAAATTCAACCACTCCTCGGAAACCTGACAACCTTTGAACAGCACGCTGCAGGTTTAGACCAAAAGCCTCCCCAAAATTGTCATGTAACACAAGGACACCTCCTGAGGCCTTTGCTAAAGGCTGTAGGGTGGGGATTCGAACAGGACATGTCCCAGCACACAGTATATCTACTGCAATGTCTAGAAGCTGGGCTTCGTGGCCTAGATGCTCCATATGTTTGATTGCCTTTTTTTCCAGGTATGCATAGTTGGGATGACTTTCTGACAGTGGCAATGAGCCAGGCCCCAGTGTGGTGGGTCCCCCTGCACAAACCAGTACACGACTTCTCCCCCCTGGCCTCTTAACTGTACTCCCAGGAAGCTCAGCTGATGGACCTTGGATAAGGGCCAGGACAGCTTCAACAGCTGCTCCCAGGCATCGCTCCCTCCCAACCTCAGCTAAATCCCCTTGGTATGGCCGTAGGGCAGACACAATACCATGTGCAATAGAGAGGCATGCATGGATGGGAGCTAGGTACACCCCAGTTCCATATATCAAAACCTTAAGATGCTCCTCACTTAGGGCTGCATCCCCAGGTAAGACATCTGCTGCTGCAACTCCAGATTCTGACAAATCATAGACAGACACAGTTCTTCCATAGGTCACAATACCAATGCGTGTTGTTGGAGAAAGGGAATCTAGAAAGGAGTGCAAAGAGCTCTGCAAATCCAAAAGATGAACTTCATCCAGGCTATCATCAATCACCAGCACCAGCGGTGCAGTCCAACTTGCATCAGCAATTGAAATGAGCCCTGGAGGGCGTGTTCCTGCATTCAAATTTTGCAACTGTTATACAGCTCTTAGTCCAGCTGCAGCATTTGTGGACTTGCCGTGGACAGTTGCTAAGCTAAAGTCAAAAACATTCCCAACTGAGCCACCAAGATGCTCCTTACAAATATGTGGAAGGAACTGATAGGAAAGTGAGTAGTGCTGTTGCACTAACATCTTGATCATCACTACAGACAGATACAGGTGCACAAAATGCACATGCAGCATCAGCAGATTATACTTGATGCCAACAGAAACCACATGCGTAGCTGTCCATTTAGAAATCTAACATTCCCTTGCATGTAGATTGAGCAACATTCTTCTGTTAGAACCTTCACCAACTCTCTGAGCTCATTCACTGAAAACAGTAAAACTTGGTCAACCTCCTTTAGTCCTAACTTTTTTAAAGGACAGCTCAAGCAAAAGATCCTGCAGGAGAGGGCTGAAAAGATGAACAATGTGGAGATGTAGACATACTTCTGACTAAGACAAGACTGTACCTGCATCAACATAATCCACAACACTCGTCACAAGCTGTGGCCAGTTGTGCATGTCCTCCCCATAGCCAGCTCGAAATTCTCCATTACTGCCATTCAATTTATTGCAGAAAACACATTTCCACTCGCCTGAATTCTGCACCCTGCAGTATGGATTTACACATGCCCCACAGTTGACACAGCAAACAGGCTCCTCTCTAATTCGGAATGGACTCGGTGCTGTTTCCCTGCCTGGACAGACCAGTGCTCCAAAACCCAAACTTGCTGTATTCATGATTTTTTTCTCTTTCAGAACCTGAAAGCAACAAGAGCTAATGGGTGGTGAATTCAAAGTTTTAGCAAGCACACACAGATTGCAAAGAAGAGGTTATGGAGTTTCAAATAACTTCAATCCCAAGAGGCGAATTGTCCCATTTGTTGTTAGATGGTGAAGACAGTAAAATCCTCCTAACTCCACTCCAGTACCCTGTTGGAGTATATTGCCCTCCACAAAGTATGTGAATATCAGGCAGCATTTGATGGTTGATCCATGTTCACCATCATCAACAATGTAACAATGCAACCCTCTCTGTGGAGACCAGAGGCATCCTGATTCAATAGCTAGACAAGGTGCCAAGCTACAGCTGCAGGTTTTGGACGCAGAGAATGATCATTTCACTTGACAACTCCCATGTGTTCCTGATCTCTCTGGCATCCACTTGGCTCAGAGTCCATTGATCAGTCATCACATTGTACCACAAGTTTGCATAAGACCTAATCAAAGGTTTGTTTCAAGGACTAAACCCTAATCAAAGTGTAGAGGATTCTGCTACAAAGTTGGGCAATCGTCCCCACCTTTTCCTCCACAGAGCCAAGCCAAAACTGCTTGCTTGTTATGCAGTAACGCACACTGAGCTAAGTGTTCAAACAAAGTTGGCTAAGAACCTTGATCAGATGTGTAACTTATGCAATAGAAGAAAATGATTCCAGACAGCATCGATGCGATGCCAGGAAACAAACCAATTGACATGTGGCACACATTCCTTTTGCATACAGACAGAAGAAGTGAATCTACTGCACAGGCTTACCTATGTGTTCGTCCCCTAAAACTTGGCAAGAGGATGAAGGCTCATGTGCCCTAGTTCTTCATCAAGTGGCCTTGAAAACCCTAATACAACAACTTCCTCAAGGAAACCACACAATCTATTCTCAGAATTGCACAGGATCCGTCAAAGGAAATGAGAGAGGCAAAAGAGTGACAATACCTTCTGAGCAGAGAATAGCACAAACGGCGAGGAAGCCGATACTCCATAGGGATCGGAGACATCCTCCCCGACACCACCTGCTTGTGACGCAGCGGCAGCAACAGCCCCGCTGTTAGCGAAAGCCATTCCTGGAGGTGGTACCAGAGTATTCTCAGAGAAGCTGCCGATTGCCCCGGAGTTTTTCACAGGTGTTGTTGCTCCAGGGTAAGAAGGCGCAGGTCTAAGCGGGCTGGTAAAAATAGGCGGCCCAGGAGGGCCTGGCATAGAGAATAGAGAAACAGGGTTAAGAACCCCGTCCGTTAAGCTGGACGAAGGAGGTGGAGGAGGAGGAGGAGGAGGAGGCCCCATGGGGATGCTGGGCAACGACTGCGTCCGCAATGTTGCTGCGGCTACTGCTATCCCTGGGGTGCTGGTCAAGCTTGCTCCTGCTTCAGAAGAACCAACAGCAGCAGACGACGGCGGTGGAGATGCCATAACAGACTGCTGGAAATGAGCAGAAGAGTTGCCATGGAGGTGGATCGGATACGAGGACGATGATTCCGAGCGCGACTGCACTGATGTCGGAACCATCTCGTGATTCTCCGATCGCTCGCGCATTGTCGAGGAATTCACGAGACGTACTCGAAGAAGAAGAAGGAGCCGAAGAAGACGACGAAGAGAAACAGAAACCATTATATATATATATATATATATATATGGTTGCCTGTTATATCCTCCGGTTATGAACCCGAGCCCCCACCCCCCAGATGGTCTTCTTGTCCATTTTGTTCGAATATCAACTTCTCCAGTTGTTTGTTTTGTTCAGGTATTTCCACAGTTGTTCATTTTGTTTGTTCGTTTGTTTGTTTGTTTGTTTGTTCTCTGCAATTAGTTGCATGTATATCTTTCCGATATGTTTTAAATGGTAATAAGACTGGCAAATCTGTGATGATAAATCGGTGATGATAAACAATGTAGTAAAAAGGGTGGCTGCTGCAAGGAATAGAAAATCTAGACATCTTTATTACGCCCCCACTA
>Ga0209208_10004277_pt1 | contig 20341 bp, 15 predicted proteins | sample S1TSphfallax_3_FD_187694 | JGI IMG/M metagenome (GOLD analysis project Ga0209208, IMG submission 187694) | Host-associated microbial communities from peat moss isolated from Minnesota, USA - S1T2_Fd - Sphagnum fallax MG (SPAdes) (version 2) | ecosystem: Host-associated > Plants > Peat moss >...
CCCATGCATTAACATCATCTACAACACATTTGTGACATTCGATGTATTGAATTTGGTAAACAATTGTGTAAGGAAACATAATTGATGTTCTTATGTGACATTTGTCAATATACATTCATGTTAATCATAAAATATGGCCCATGGGAGCAATGATGATGTTTGACATAGAAGTAAGCACAAATACATAGGTTTTGCCAAACAAGAATGTTAACCATGAACCAAGATAAATAAACTATATAGTTGGCTAATTTGGTTCCATGTTGAGGTGGATTTTGATTTGATTATTTCTTCCCATTTGCTTGTAATGTTCATCACATTGTTGGATCTTATGTAACATATGTATTTATATGGTCAAAATAAAACCTTTTAGGCATAAATGAATTCTAAGGAATACATACTTACCTAGGGCATATATAAAACAAATGAGACACCTTTGAGCTCCTCAAACCACTAGTTGTATTTTGGAGTGCAATGTGATATTCTTAATAATCTTATTTATTTGTAAAGTGGGTAATGAATTTTTAAAGCAAAATGATTTTGCAAGAATCAATAATCACAATTGTCAAAAAATGATACACAACTTATGAAAGGATTGAGAAGTAAGAGCACATATTTTGATCCTCTTTCAAGAAAATTTCAAAAATTTACATTATCTCCATAAAATCATTTACGTGTTGTTCTTTATACTGAAAAATTTGAATACTTCACTAGGATATCTATTTTTGTTTTGTTTACCTTACCATGCTTTCACCTTTTATTCAATGTAGGTTGTCATCCATGGATGAATTTTATCTATGAACATCCATCTAAAATATGACCTTTTATTTTATTTTGGTTCAATTTGTTCACGTTTCTTTTCTTCTCATATTTTCTTGCATGTTTTATGACCTTGTTTTAACTTATCATGTCCTATGGTTGTAATTAGATGTAGGCTAACTTTATTATAATTTGTTCTAGATTTTGTACTCTTTGGGAATTGCTTAGATGGGGTAGTCTTCATGCCCATAACATTCATACCCATCTCATTCAATGAATTTGAAAGCCTTGAAAATTTTCTTAAATTTTTCATTTGAACAATGACATTATGATGTGTGAGGATGTGTAATCAATGCACTCTTCAATGCATTTTTTAATTCATTATCTTCAATTCTTTCTTTGCCATCAACTTGGGTTACATTGGGATCCCTTTGATATGGGCAATCCTTTACCAACAAAAAATGAGATCTTAAAACAAATTTGTTTCCCCAATTCATGAGACCATATCTTGGTTATGTTTGAGCCATAAAATGCCTTTTAGCCGATTGTGGATAACCATATATTAGTCCATTATCTAGAAAATTCGTGAATGGTCCAAATTATGTAAACTTTCAATGACCTAGTGGCTTCAACATAATTGACATCTTCTAATCTTTCCATATTAATATTAGTTATTCTAACACAAGTTAAAATAACCAATTTTTTTTTTTTTATCATAATTGATTTTGGTCTAATGAATAAATTGTGATTAACACATACATAGTTCACAAATTAATAAGAGAAATATTTATATTTTCCTTAAAGTCTTGATGTATGATTGATTTATATTTTTTCATTCAAAGACCTCAAAACATTCAAAGTATTAAAATATGATTGACTACACTAAAAGTAGCCAATTCCTAAACTAACAACAGAGAACTTCTTCCCATAGATTTAACAAATGGATAGCAAAAGATTTAAGATGTCTTTGTGATTTGAAATATAGTTTCAATATTGTTTTCACAATAATGTTGACATGTTAATTAGCCCTTTATACATTCAAACAAAGATCAATGATCATCAACAATTGTAAGTCGTTGTGGATTCACACTTTTTAATATGCTTACTCATGTACTTGAATTGCCTATGACATGTCTCTTTACATTGTCATTGTATTTTTTAAAGGTTATATCAATTGTTAGGTGATTTTTCAATGGATGTATTTTCTTGTGCTAACCTTGACAATGATGATTTTTGAATCAATGTAAGTATGTCAATGGTTGATTTCAAATCATTGACATTTCCAAATTGTGAATTGTTGGATGACCAAGTTGATTTTGTGTTTTTAGTTTTCAAATGCAATTTACTTCATACAGAAAAAATCCGTATCTTGAAAGAAGATATGTTAATAAATATTTAAATGTTTTTGTTTCATGGTCTCCATATTGGTTTTATGGATTTTTGTTAATGTGAATTGTATTTTGATGGATTCTTGCATGATTAATCCAACAACTTGTATGAGGAATCAAACTTTGGCATAACCATGCACTTAACTTGCTTCAAGTTGATTACACGTGTCTTCAATCCATAGACGTTTGCAAATTGACAAAGTTTTATTAGAAAAACGTTCCAGCAGTTTTATGTCAATTTGTTATTAAGAATGGAAAAGAATTGGTTTGAGTGTGCAAATGGGTATACAAGTTGGAACTTGTTTGAAGACTTGCCATGAATGCATGAAAAATTGGTAGACAAGATTTGCTATTTAAATGGTGACATTCTAATTGATCATTCACATTAATACGCAACAAAAAAAAAAACATAATCACCATTTTCCAATTATGGATATGATCATCAATATATTGCAAAAGATCGTATCCATGGAAACTAAGTTTTGCATTACACTAAATTTAATTTACAAACAATAACATGTGTTAGCTTGAGAAGGACTATCACAAGGGGTCATAATTTGTTTTTACTTTGTCCAATAGAAATTGATTAAATGTACTCTAGCACAAGCACAATGGAGAGATGTCACAACAACTATGTAATAGAACCACAACAATGTCCATACGGGGCAACATAGGGCTCAATTACAGATGGTTATGAAAGAAGGAAGTTATATAGATGTGGATGAAAGATGGACGTTAGTCCACAAGTGAAAACATCAATGAAAAAAGTGGTGGAAAACCATGGATGATGATGGAGTTGAAGGCAAAGGAGACTAGATTGTTTTGGACTGGCATGGGATCACAAAAGAGGGGAAATGAAAACTGGGGGAACCATGGAAGTGTGTTATGCTGGTTGGAGGTTCACTTTTAAAATGTATGATGCTAAGAGGGAGGGAAAAAAAAAGCACAATCAAATATGCGGCCCTGCAACAATGTTTCTCGCATCCAAGATTAGTTATTTACTTTTTCCCAACCTCACTCATAAAACTGAAACTGGCGGGGAGACTAGTAATAGCAACCCTCCTGGACCAATCGACCGTCTCGATAGCTAATGGAAAGCAGGCATGTTAGGCTTTGCTGTACCTTTTGGCAGCCTCAGCATCCTGTGCAAAAATGCCAGGCCAAAACCATTATGCTTAGCCAAACTGGCATGTTTTGAGTTTTTCTTCATCCAAAATTTGCTTTATAGTGCAACTGTGGAGTTGCTCTAACTTAAATCTTTGTGGGTAGATTAAGTTAGAGAGCAATTTCATTACTTTGCGGATACCCATTCTCGCCCCCTAATCGCCTGACTTTACAAATAAGTTTTCTATCTGTGTTAAGTTTGACATGGTCGACCATGATATATTGGGCCTACTCTTCTTTGTCTATCATGGGCTCTATTTTGATGCTTGTCAGTATGCAATTGACTGAATCTTGCACTTTGTTGCAACTAATAGAGCTGAGAGAATGTGCATGGTAACTATGGCACAAGTTTCTTTCTTCTTTCTTTTCTGAGAGTTCTCTTGTCAGAGATTTCTAAGTTTTCAGGGGTTTTCTAAAAGAAAATTTGAGGATAAACATGAACTCAAAGCAATGCACGGATTATTGGCTCATTCATGTAATATGGGCTATGAAAATTCTAAGACTATTTATTGTCACTCCAAGCAACGTTTTTGTTTGTTGAGCTCTCATCTCATGAATAAGCAAGGATCCATGGAATGCAGTCTCACGGGATTGTTGTTGCCACCAGCAGTTCACTAATTCACAGATTGAAAGCTTGAGCTTATATGCACATCTATTGATGGAGGTTTTTAGTATCTAATCTTTATAATCTGGTGGAATTCAAGATGCACAGAAGCTCAACTTGATCAGATTTTGGTCCTTTGTAACCATAACTTCTGAAGAGGTAGGTATCTGATGAGAAGATGAACTCAAAAATGAGGTATCTAATTAGAAGATCAACTCCAAAAAGGGGTATCTGATTAGAAGATCAACTCCAAAATGAGGTATCTGATTAGAAGATCAACTCGAAAAAAAGGTGTCTGTTTTAGAACATTAAGTGCAAAAAGATGTACCTGAATAGAAGATTGACTTCTCTTGTAATCATCTGGGTTAGATTGCAGATATTGGGTCCTTAACCAACCCAGAAAAGTTCTGGCATTCACCTTGTAATGATTGTCGGTAATGCTTAACTTGACACTTGTTTCAAGCAATTTGCACCTGTGTTATATTTCCATGATGCTGGCAATCATACATCAAATTCACAACAGTCCATTTGTAGGTCTTTTGTGCATTGTCTAATCATGGTTTGCAACATGGCATCTGGTGCTCATTCCACAATCCTCCCACTCTTCAAGTTTCTATCAACACCATTGATCAATCTCCATTCGGAAAGCCCAAAAGAATCTCAACCCAAAAGACACACTCCCCAATTGCTGTATGCTTAAAAGAGCAGCTGACATTGATAAAAAACGATTCATAAATCAATTTGTAATTCAGATCTGAATAAGTTTGCTTCGAGTCATTCATATATCAGCGAAAGAAGTGTGAGGTTCTGCAGTTCAAGTTGGACCTTCAAAGAATTGATGGTGTCAAAATTGAAGCTTGAAGATTGTGCAACAAAAGTGTACTCAATTTCATCAGCAACAAATTATCATGGGTTTTCAAGAAACTTGGAAGCCCAAGAAGCTCTGCATGGAAGCAAGGAAAGAGGAAGAAGAGCCAAAATGTTTCTACAAATCTGTGATTGAATGAGCACCAAGCTCATGGTTGACTTCATGTGCATACTTTCATCCCACAACTGCTAGTCATTCTTGGTGTTGCAGGAAGGAATTTTGAGTTTGGTTCTTCACTATTCAAACCAGCAAGAAAACCTTGCCCAGGTTGTGTGTGGTGAAGTATGCATTGGCCAACAGTCTCCTCTCACCTTAGAAGGGGAGAGAAAACATGGGAGGAGCTGATTGAGCTTGTGAGCATATCAGCAACAATGAAGCATCTCCATGTTGCTGTGAGGTATGGGACTTCCAAACAGAGCAGAAAGTTGTAGCCTGCTGTTTCCACAAGAGAGTCACACAGTTTGCAGCAACTGCAATGCCCCAATGAGCACCAGATTTGTGGAGAAGCAGGTGCACAGCTTCCAGAGTTTCTGCTGTAAGATTCAAAGGCTCAAAGGATGCCATCTGCAAGCGCCTGGCCCAGCTGATCTGTGGCTCACATCGTTCAATGCGTACAGCTCCTTCACAGGCCACATTGTTAAGCATCATTCTGCCAACTTCATCCTCAAGGATTTGTCGTTCATCTACATCCTGTCCTTGGAATGCTATGTGCAGAGAATCAAAGAATTTCCACCAGGGACTCATCACACTCTTGAAACGAGTGAGGAAGTCATGTGATAGGTGGTCTATATCATTCTCACCAAGAATCAACACATGAGGTTGTAGCTGAAACAAAAAGTTGAGAAAGCCATCTCGAGGAGAGAGTTCATGCCTCAATCGACTTGTGGCATGATCGCTAGTATGTGGTGGTGCAAAAATAATGCCTGAATCCCTCTCATCCTCTATGATCCGATGCAGACGAAATTGGGCACAGATTGCAAGAACCTAGTTTTGAAGAACACCCACAACAAGTCAGAAAGTTTAGAGTTTAAGGGACAAAGGGTCTCGGGAGCTTCAAGAACTAGAGAACATATTGGATTCAGGAACATGCAGGGGTGTAGCTTGAAGATGGCAGGTACCCAAAGCTCAAAACTAAAACTTTGACCGTACTGATCAGGGTCTAAGGGACAAGAGTTTTGACAGCTTCAAGAACTAGAGAACATACTGGATTCAGGAACATGCAGAGGCGTAGCTTGAAGATGCCAGGTACTCAAAGCTTGAAACTAAAGCTTTGATTGGAATGCCTAAGAATTAGAGGCGAAGATCGATGGATTCTTGAGATTCTGATGATGATGAATCCAGACTGCGGAGAATGATTATAGCTGCAAAGAATGATGCAAAGCACAAAGAGTTCTTTACCTCTCCTTCTCTGAGTTGGAGCTGCTGGCGCGTGACGGATTCCAACGGTTCTGTCAAGATGCTGAGCTCAACGTTGAGGCCCAGAAGACCAGCGAACTTCACCAACCGATTGAGGTTGTCTTCAAAAGATGGGTCTGACTCCTCGCCTCCAGCAGCAGGCTCCACGCAGTGAGGACGCTACTCCTTCATGGTTGTAATCCGAAGCAGTGCCGGAGGTCCGGAATCACGACTAACGAGCGAGTCGATGAGCAACGGCCATTGCAAGCCTTGCGACACTCCGATATCGATCACGTGCAGATGGGTATGGCCTTCAAACACTTGCAGAAGAGTTTGGTTGGAGACAGTGTGGATGAGTTGATGCCAAGGACTGAGTTCATGAAACTTGATGAGAGTACGGTGCACTGTCTTGGGTCCTAATCTTCGCACTTGCAGCCGCAATGGTCCCAAGTAGCTCGCAACCGCCGAGTCCTTGCGACAGGTGACGCGACAGTAGAGAGATCTGAGTCCGTAAGCTGCCAGTCTCTGATTTGCATCTCCCGTGAGAGATCCCAAGTCGTTCAGAACCGACATCAAGTGTTTGGTCCTGGCCAGGTTGTTGCTTGCAATTGCTGTTGCACACAGATTCAGCAACTGCTCAGCCCAATTCAATTCATCTTCCTCAGGAACTTGGCGCAGCTCCTGCTCGCCGATCCTCGCACTCGAATTGACACGCTCATCAGATGATGATGCCCCGCGCACGGGTCTTCGCCCCGTGGATCCAGCATCCTGCATCATTGTGTCTTATTAGTCGTTGCTCCGGAAACAGTCGGAAAACCAGTAAGCTGATCGACAAGCTTCAGCATCGGAGCAGCAGAGTAGTACTCCATCGGAAAGCAAGCTATCTACGATGGAGATTTCTACTACTTCTCCTTCATCCCAAAGAAGAAGATCGGACTCTAGACTGGATCAAGCTTGCGAATTCCCGCTCCTGCAACGGGCGTGAGAAGAATCGGATCCGAGACGCACAAAAATTTGCAGGAGAATGAAGGAACTTCCAATTGCTGGTGGCAGGCGGGAGGGAGTGCGCGCTTGAGCTTGAGGAAATGCGCACGTTCTTTTTAATGCGCGCATTGTTTTTTTGCCCATGTGCGTGCGCACCTGGTGGTGGGGTTGGAAGAAAGAAAGGTGATCGCAGTGGCGCGCAGCAACTGAGTGAATCTTCCCGGGTTTTTGGGCTCTTCCCCAAGTCGTCGTCTTCTTCTCTATTTCATCAGCGTCAAACCCTAAACCTTCGAGATAGGTAGGTACAGTGTTGGAATCTTGCCACCTCGCAATTCGCGATGTTAGCAATTTCTATTCTTCGTGCACTCATTCATTCAAATCTGCTTGCAAAAAAATTGGTCCTGTACAAGCAGGGTGCGGGGCCACTCTGGTCGAAGGGTTTCCATTCTGCTGCAACAGAAGGGAGTGGCTAATTTTTTCGTTGCATGCGAGTTCTTTCTTTCGTCTGCCTGCCACCAGAAGGAAGAAATCCTTCGCCATGTTTTGTCTGTGCGATCATGGAGATTTTCCGGCTGTTTGTAGTTCATGTGTTAGCTTAGAATCTGAGTGGAATGGAACAATTGCGAGCTGCAATATTGGCCAATATCGACTGCTGCTCTTGCGACAGACAGATTCTTGTGGGTGCCTCGATTTCATGCACATTTTCAACTCGCATCTACTGATTGCCAGAGTGACTCGAAATGCTTCGATTCGTCCGCAAAACCAACTAACCAGTCCAGTCTTTTCGCTGAGAAACTTTACCAGCGACAGCCATCAGCAACAACAAACACCATCAAGCATGCTGCCAAAACACTTTGCTTGAATCCTTCATCAACACCAACCGACCAGTCTTTTCGCTTGCAACAACATCAGCGAACAACAACACTAGAAAGCATACATTATTACTTCATTTCATTTTAGTGAGTGCATTATGAGAAAATTGTGTTGGTTACAACTTGTCTGATGCAATTAAAAAAATGTTTGATAAATTACAACTAAAAAATGGACGTCATTGATGTCTTTGATGCTCTTGTCAAGAAATAGGTACCATGAATCTCATTCAAATTATAATGAGTTCTTACCAGTGTTGTGTGGTTATATGATTTTTTAAGTAACCAGTGGGTTTGGGTGCTTTAAACTTTTCAGAATCAAAGAACCAATGTTTCCAGTTCTGGAGGAAAAAATCAAAATGAGAGAACCTTTGGTTATGGGTACTTCAGCAACATCAAAGAACCAGCAGTTTTGGTGAAAGAACCAGCAAAAAAACACTGGCTGTTTGAAAGGCAGGTTTTTGAATTTTTCAAAAAACATGAAAACTGAGACTCTATACCGAAACCAATTTCTTGAATTTTTCACCCTCCCTGGATAAGTGAGTATATACAGATGGGTGATTCTGATACCTGCACAACACTGGGTTTTTTTTCCCCCTTGTAGACATGACACAGAATCAAGATCATTGTGAAGGACCAACAAAACAGTAATTACAGAATCAGAGAACTGCTGGTTCTATATATTTCAGAAACTTCAAGTTGTAGCAAAGAACCATCAGTTTAAAAGTGATTTTTTGAGTTTTTGAATTTTTCTGAGAATCAAATACCAAAACCAGTTTTTTGAAGATTCACTCCTGCTGGGTAATAGGCTATATACCTGGATTGGTAACCATCTACACCAGATTTTAATTACCGCACAACACACTGGTCTGCACCATTTCACACATTTTATTCCTGCAACAAACGATCTGTAGCAGACTAATAATCTAAAGTGGTTGAGTGAAACAACAAATTAATCAAGGCTTCTATATTGAACTTTTACTATGTACACAAAGCAGCTCATGACCTACTAGCTCTGTCGCTCATGGGAAGTTCAAACCAGCAACAATTAAAATGGGAAATGTTCCATGAAGTTCCCGCAAAAGGAACTCACCGCATCGTGGCTCTGCCCCCTATTGCAAATTCAAATCAACAATAGTTAAAACAGGATATGTTCCATGGAGTTCTCAAAATATGAAGTCACAGTTCACTCACTGGTAACACCTGGTGCACATTCCTCAAATTGTGGGACCACATGAACTCTTCATCATTCAATAGTCTCTCCCTTGAGGGGCAGAGCCAACAAACAAAGAAACCATGTCAAAGTTTGCAAACCATTCTTCATCATCATCACATGGGATATGTACTCTCAAGCCACTCGAACTCTTATTTCTAGCAAAGTGTTCCATCATACAACTAGTGAGCGCTAATACTCTCATGACATAAAAATACTCAAAAAGCATCCCACTCAAACTGAAGTTCAAAAATCTCTAAGCATTGACTCATCATTTACTCCTCTTGTTCATCTCTTCTCTGATTCCTCTCCGCAATCAAATTTACAACACCACCACCATAGCTTTAACCATTTCAGCCACAAACACAGCGCACTGGTATCTATCATCTAGATTTATAGATACCAAACTATCAATGAAGATGCTTATGATACATCATAAGCACTTTCAATTTTTATGTTACAGAGTTATCTCAGCATGATATTGCAATGTCAATTATGATGCATTTACAAAACATTTAAGATCTCTGCTACAAAGAATTAGCCTCTCCTCAACAGCCCTTCACAAAGTCTTGGATTCTTATATTCCTCACTGTGCAGCATGGTCAGCAAGAAAAAACATTTTGCATGTGTTCATTTCCCAGCAATCTCAACATAAAGGTTTGTAGCTTAGGTTCCAATTTTGTTTCTCAACCAAAATATTTGGACTTCTACTCAAGGTCATCTTCCAGCTGCAACATACACATATATTACAGTGCTAAAGACATTCTTACATTGATGTGTAATGTGTGAAGAACTGAAGGGTATTCATGCTCCACAACCAATAAACTCTGACCATCAATGAAACAGAAGCAGATTATCCCAGAATGAAACAAGGAAAATCCAAGCCATTCTAGACACAGGAAAGCTCAAAATTGTTTGGCAAACTTGAAATGACCATCAGTTTAGCACTTTCATGTCTCCGAGTTAGTCATAAGAAGGCAAGATTTTTCAGAACCCAAATGAAATAGAATAAAACCATAGCCAAATAGGAGCCTTCCATTAGCTTACTCCTGGTTGCTCGTGTAGAAACAAAGAACCAGCTCTAGAAGTGCAACCTGATCAGCATCAACTGGAGACCAAAATCTCAGTCGCACCTGACAGTACATCTGCTAATTGCTCTTATGAAAGAAGTTCAGAGGACATGCTCTGCTTGTGATTCTCCATGCAGAATGAGACAAATTCTAGTGACAGAACCAAGGTACTAGCAAACTTTTCCAGCTTCCAAGGGGATGAGTTATGAGAAACATCATGTATCAATCACCATTGGCTCTGAAGTGCTGCCATCAGCTCCAACCGAGGATGTGCCCACCATACCCACATCAGGATCCACAGGGTTTTTCTCCTCCTCTAATGTACTCTGCAACTCATCCACCTGACACCTCCAAATACACTTCTGTAAGCAAGTGGGATAGCAACAGATCTCAAGTCCAAATGAAAGAAGTGTTTTTTGCTGACATGATTGATGTTGTGGAATGCTCCTGCACTACTCACAGGTTGAAAATATATATCACAATCTACTACAAGGGATGTCAGTAGTTCTTTGAGTGATTGACAAAACAGTTCATACTCCAGCTACAAGTGATGCACTTAGCTCACTAATGTTACAAGTTGTATGTGCGCCTATTCCATGTTGTTGCATAAGTCCAACAGTAATAGGTGTGCATATGCTCCATCAGTGCATTGGTAATGACATCATTATAGGAGGTATTTAGTGAAGAAAAGTGCTATGCAGTGTGACCCTGCCTTCTGCACACCAAGCTAAACTGCAGTTTGACCACCTACTCTATAAAAGATTGTATCTACAGTGGGAAACTTTGCAGTGATAAACACCATGGTGAAGTTGACGACACTCACCACATGCAGAAGCAGGCCAAATTGCTTTTTGCGCAGCTCCAGGGTGCGGGATGCTGCAAAATTCTCAGCTTCCATCCCAACAAGTTCTTTCTCAAGCTCATTCAACTGCCGCTGTGTCTCAGCACGAGGTGGCTGAGCTGCTATCAATCTTCTGATGGCCTCACACTCTTCCTTGTGTTGCCTCTCAATCTTTGCCTCTTCAAGCTGTACCTTCAACACTTCTATGTCTTTTTGTGCCTGCCAAAGTCCTCACACCCATTATGCAGAAGAAGGCATTGTTTGGTAAAATGTAAACTGAGGCATCTTTGCAGTGTGGCCAATATGACCACTGCCAAGCTTAGATGCACATTATTTCCTTCATTACAGAATAGGACTGTATAATGGCAATTATATGCACATGGAAAATACTCTACTCATATATCTCAAATAAACAACAAAAAGTCTGGCAAGAGAGCCACAACCACAACTTTAATTCCATTGGGACAAAAGCAAACTGTCAGAGACCTGATCAGAAACAGGATCTGGATCCTAATGTGAAGATTAGCAACAACTGCACTATCGCATTCCTAAATCATGAACCATCTCATGCCCAGTAAATTCTGCATACTATAGCTCAAAGCTGACCAAATGGAACCTAATAATAGTCCAAAAGTGCTGTTTCAGGGAAAGCAACACAAAACCTAGAGCTGAAAACCCTAGTATCCAGATTGGGGCAACTTCCACAGTTCTCTTCATTAGCACAAAGCTCTGTAATTAAAAGGATGAATGCTCCAGAGTATCAAAGCTACCACAAAAAAACACAGGTTGAAAACCCAACAGCATCAACCCTTGAAACATAAGTTGCAGATTGCTGTAGCATTCTACCCTCCGCTACCATTAGACATCACAACCATGGAACTGTTGAAGAAGAAGAGCTCGGCACAAAACATAGATTGTACCCTAAGCACAGCTACAAATATCCTATTTTCCACAGATTGGGAAAAAGAGATGATGGGGTGCCCACCTGAGCTATTTGGTTGTTGAGTTCCACATGCAGGTTTTTGAAGCTCTCCTGCTCTCGTCTGTTAGCTTCAATAACTGCCTTTGTCTTGAGAAGTGGTAGTTCAAAGGTGGCGAGTTCTTGCAGAAATGATTTGTACAGCTTCTCACAATCATTGAAGTTGTTCCCCTCCTTCTCTATCTCCGTTGCAAAGGCTATGAACTTCTTGATCAGCTTCTTTAGGGGGGGCTCCCCTCTTGTCGTGGTGGTACGAGTCAATAGCCGTTGTTTTATCACCACATCATCCTCCATGGGGCTTATGGCATAGTGTGCAGCCATGGCTGCTGCTGTGACTGCAAGTCTGACAGCCGCAAAGATTACCTACGGCTGTTGACGCTTCAATCCCACAACTCCAGCAAACAAGCGCGGTTCTCGTACCAGAGACACTAATCTCACACACTGGGTCACGGGCTCTGGCTCGATTCCTCGGCAACAGCGTCTGCAATCTCCGACATCATCTTCATTGCTTCACAGGAAAGAAACTTCCTACATCCCACATTCTATCATTTCTCCATCGCAAGAGCTACTTATTATCACCAATTCGCCGAGTCCAGCTTTGCCAATATTGCAACACACCCTCATGCATCCCTCCCTCGCTGCGAAACGAAATTCGAGTCCCTTGTTTGGGGTTCACCCAATACCCCAACCCTACAATACGAAACTCTAACTCTCGCACCCGACAGCTGCTTCTCCGCCTTCCCTAATCCTCCTGTTCAGAATGTTTTGGTAGTCCTGGTGACTGAACACACCCGTCCCTCTAACGCTCACACGCGCAGAAGTGAACTGGTCCCGGTCTCGGTGGACAGAAGACATTTTCTAGAATCCTGCTATGTTTTGGCGACCTACAAGGACCCAGTGTCTAAATATGGCGGCTTCCATGCTGATCTCATCAAGATGTGAATAATAAAGCATCTAAAAGTAATCTTGTGATACTCAAAAAGAAAAAAAAGTGTTGTGTAGATGTAAAATTTCACACAAATTTTCTTGGCTCCTACCAGTGTAGGTGCTGGTTCACCCAAGGCCGGCTAGTGTGACTACCTTGATTCCATTTCTCAGTTCACCATTCTGCTCTGCCCATCCTTCAAGCACAAATTTTCCTGCTGCAATATATGGAAAAGATTGTGAAAAAAATGGTAGGTCCTGTAGTAACTAGCTGATTCCTGGTTTCTTCTTCCAAATCTTGTTTGTCTTGATTTTGCATCTACACAATATTGGGGAACTCTCAAGGGACCAGGGTTCACTGATGTGTTTTGGTGAAGGTTTGTGTTGTTTGTGTGCCCCCAGAGATCCAAGGTAAAGAAGCACATTTCAGCAATCTCTGGAGTATTGGAAAACATAAATTGAATGTAGTATTCTGGTTGGTACCACCAGAGGGCCTCAGTTTCTTTGTGTGGAGAGGTTGTTCAACAGATTTCAGTCAAGGTATCACCATGGTGTCTATTCTTTGCTCCGCTGGTGTACAGGTAGCATCTCAATTGCACTTTGAGGAAGTTGAAACCATAAGCGATTAAAAGGTTTCCATAAGCCTTGACCAGAACCAGTGGCTAGATGCCCATTCACTCTGAATACTTAAGTCTATCACTCTCTTGTGGGATTTCCAACTTTGATGGTAAGCAAGAAATTGACTCATAGACTGAAACTGTGGCTGCACTATAGGTGGTCAAAAAATATGGACTGTCAGAAAGCAATTCTCACCTGGGATAACAAATTTGTCCAGGAAATATGAATACTTCATGTCTAAGCCAAATCAACCACCAAAATTCAGAATCAGCTTAAGACTAAACTCAGCACTTAAACATGCTATTGTTAGATCAACACTATGCATTTCAAATGATCAATCATCATTCAAGTCCCTTGCAGAGTCTATCCTAATTTTAACACTTGAAAGCATGAAGTCCCATGACTTAATTGGAGGGAGTTTGATCCTTAACTTCGTAGTGTAAAGCAAATGTCTTTGGAAATATTCAAGGATCCTCATTTCAGATCAGCTTGCCAATTCCCTGCTGGAAAAAGTGGCCAGTATGTGATCATGTTTATGGAAGATGGCAGTCCTTGGGGCCTGGTAAGTTACATTCAATCTCAATATGGGTTGTATAAACTATGGTGAAATACAGAACTCTCAAACTCATGTGAGAAAATTACAGTGTGCTAGTTCTCAAAAGATGGAGTAAAGAATCATCAGACTGAAGAGGGTTGACTCAAATGAGTTTGAAGGAAGAAATAATCTGCAAACAAAGAAACCCAGGTTCTTGATTCAGTCCCTTTCAATGGAGAAAACTCAGTAGGTCTAAAAGTGGAAGATAACTTTGCCATGTTCCTGTGGTAAAAGTCTCAAAGAGGGCCATAACACTGCACTTCTCTTTTCTGTGACCACAATTATGCATGATGATGTAATAGGGGACTGTATTGTCTGGGGTTGCAATCAGATCTTTCGCACAGATATCTGAGACTTAAAAATGTGCACATTTAGGGTGGATTGAATACCTTCTCAAGACTTGGTTTATACTTGTCTGCATCCTCTTCCCAGAACTGCCAGTGAAGAAATCAACAATGAGTTGCACTGCAGACATTTCCCAGCATCCTGGGGACAACTAAAAGAGCTAAAAAATAATTTAACCTAAGGTGGAGAGCTTCCATATAGCATCCTAGCTGTGCACAAAATAAAAGTAGCAATAATACTATGTTGACCTTAAATAGGGGGTAGTTTTGTTGGTTTAGGGTAGACATTTTGAACAGAGCTCCACAAGAGAAACTCAGGCTGGATACTTATCTCCATTACACTCTGGTTGCAGGAATTATACTAATTTTAGATTAACCACCTAATACCCAAACAAGTGGCAACTTGATCAAAAGTTTATCCATCTCATTTGAGGGGGTCCAGATAGAAGTTGGTGTACCTGGCCAGATACAGTATAAAGGCGATTTACCCACCCATTGGAGCCAATTCCCACAACAGAGAGGAGGTGTCGCTTTCTCTCCCCAGGTCTTTCAATTGTGTACTCCACATAGTACATTCCTGGGCATCAAATCACAGACCCAGCATTTGAGATAGAATGACTATCAGTTACACTTCTGATTGCCTGGAGGTGTGTTCTGGTTGAAGTTTTGTACACAGATTCATGAAGCCCAACAGAAGTATAAAGGAAGCCACTGTATTAGGGTAATGCAAAGGGCATTGCCCAAACTAAAATACAAATCCTTTGTGACAGCCCTTCAATCCCCAGGACTTGCATGATTCTGTGGTCCACTGACACCTATCACAGATGTGTTAAATCCTACCAGTAAAAGTTGGAATGTATCCACTGAGTTTAAGCCCACAAACACTTTTAAGGTGGCTGTGAGTTCCCATAGTTAGGTTATTGACTTCATGCACCCAGTATAGGACACCAGCAAGAGCTAGCAAAACTGTGAGGCATGATTATGCATCTGGACAAAGGTTAATGAAAGGCCTAACCTTCTCTTGAGCGAGAGTTGATGAGCTTGGCTGCTTGGCCTGGAGGTTTCTTCCAGCTTCTGTCCAGACTATTCACCTGCCACCCAGATCATGCAGCCTTAAACCTTTATTTCTACCTTACTCCATTCTGGCTATTGTGCATACCCGTGAGCGTCCAACCACTCGAACCAAAATCCATCCACTGAGCAACTGGTAACCCATATTAGCTCAAAACTTGATCCTAAGTCAACTGAGTGGCAGAGTAGTATAAAAGAGGTGGCAAATTAGAAAGCCTTAACAGCAGAGCCTATGTGACAAATAATACTCTTCCCAAAAGGTGTGCAAGGAGTACCAAGTTTTGATTCCTCTCTCTTTCAGTTTCCCAAACTGTGTGTTAAGGCACTAGGCTTCACTCCCAGGCAACAACTGTCAGTAGAATTATGCTATTACATGTTCATTCCTGTTCCTCTACTCTTGAGTGATTCTGAAATCAACCAAGTCTTACCAGATTTTCTGCAAAAGCATCAACTGTGCCAAAGGAGCCCAAACTTGTGTAGTCAGCACCTAGACCTGTTATCACCACATTCACTGCCATTTGCAAACAATGAACATCTTGTCAGGTGTACAGGGATGACTGATTGGGTGAAAGGAGAGAAGTGAAAGCTTTCTGTCCCTTCTGAGATCATACAGTCCAAACAGTTGGATGTCTATGAGTCAGTGAATAGAATGTGTGGCATACCATTTGTGAATGAGTCATCAACAGGGAAGAAAGCTGTCACCTTCCTCTGCCCCGAAGCCAGGCCCTCTCCTTTTGACCACTCTGATGAAAACAAACCACAAAACAAACAAGGTTTCTATCAGAGTTGAAATTGGACTCAGTCTAGACTTTTTAGTTCTAAACTCCTAGATCTGCCTGTGAACAACATTCCTGGCATATTTGAAGTTACCCCAAGTGATCAAACAAGAAAGGCCAAAAGCTGTGTGTCCAGAAATCCAAAGATATGTGATAACTTCTCTAAGGTATAACATTTGTAGCATGAGACAAGTATGATTTCTACAAGAGTGCTACAGCAAATGATGCCTGTTGAAAAAACTTAGAAACAATCCAGTTTACAGAACTCATTTACCCTGTGGTACTAAGAGTGAGAATTTGTCTCCAGAATCTTCATAAAGTTTGAATGCAGCTGTTGCATCTGATAAGAAATAAACATCACCACTTTTCATCAGGTTTTGGACATCAATTAGGGTTGGCTTTCTCATAGATTGAAGTCTTAAGCTTCTGAGGTCTTTGACACAAATGATCATAATGAGGATCCCTCTATGTCCTCAGAGGGATCCTGAATCCATAGCATGATACACAGAACAAACTTATCTATGAGTACATTGTTTCAATGAAGTGAAGCTACAGCTTTTCAATCTTGAAACAAGTTAGAGAGATATTCAAGCTTACCTACTTCAGTGGTTGCAATTGCAGGAAGAGGGAGAGTTGAGAGACACAGTGAGAATAAGGCTTGGCTCATCATCTTCCTTCTTTGCAGCGGTTGATTTTGGCAAGCACTTGACCTGCACACGCACCTCAACTCTCTTCAGGAGAAAATCACAAATTCTCAGCCTGTCTAAACCTCAAACTGGAGTTTGAGCTTTCAGAAAGACTTGGTCTCTTATGAGGTCTCTTCAAACCTTTGGACTGACCTTCAGGGTTAGGGTTTCAAATCAGAGATTGGGAATTTTTCTTCCAGATGTAGCTAGCAGAGCAATGAAATTGCCCAATTCTTCCCTCAAGGTCATGAAATTTGAGTTCTAACACCTGTGACATCGAATTTCCCAGGATTACAGCTTGATTACGATTGTAGGCATCAATTGGCATGCATACAGATGGGATTGGTGCCCCACAACGACTTTCAAAGCAGACAAGTGCCATGACTTTCTTCTATACTATGGTCTTGGAATGCATTGCCTCCTGCAACAACATAGAAATGAATTGGAAAAACAGCAATGGAAGCTGCAATCACCTCCTGCACCCTTACTCTGAGGCCTGCCCACATCGAATACCTCCATCTCCAAAACGCACAATGTTCCCTGCCCCTTTACAACAACAACACACATACCAGAAAGCAGGTTTGTAATGTCTCTGTCTCTCTGTTTCTGTCTCTCTCTTCTCTTCTCTTCTCTTCTCTTAAGCAAAGTTCATGAAGAGACTCGAGAGCTGGTGCAATTGCTCACCCTTGGGAAGCAGAGGAACATAAGCGACTTGGAAGTTGACGGAGCCCCACATCCCTGCTGATGAAGACGAACCCAGTGTGCAAAGCGGAGATGCAGCTATACTAGCCATTGCTGTAAAACTCTCTTCTGTGTTCCTGTGTGCGCCGTCAAAGTGTGTTGTTCGTGAGCAAACGGGTGCTTGCTTTTGTGTGTGCACTTCTTCTGCTTCTTGAAGAAATTTGTGTCAAATTGGGTGCAACAAAATGCAACGAATTTGGTGCTTTGAAAATCGACGACACAGTTGAAGGGGGGTGGGAGTTTTTGCGCAGCACGATCCCAAACTCTCTTATCCTAATCCTATGTTGTGTGACGTAAGATTTCATAGTTCCTCATAACCTCCAGGTGTTACTCAATGGGTATGTCCCAGTGTTGGGCGGTTCTTTCCTTTTCGCAAAAACCTCTGCTTCCGGTTCCACACAGAAATGAAACTGAGAATTCGGTTCCAGCCTGGTTTCTCCCCCGCCCCCCAAAACATTTGGTCTAGTGGGACAAAAAACTAGGGCGCAAGACAAACACAACACAAATCATATACTTACTGTCTCAGAGTTTCACACTAGCATGAGCCAGAGACCCCCAAAGTTCTGTCCACATCTGCCTTCTTCATAGAAAAGAGGCTTGAGGTTTCTAAGGAGGCAGATTGCATTGATCTCTCTCTTGAGCCCATTGGCCTTCTTCCTTCTTCTTAAAGTCTTCATACCCACACAATCCCAGGACCACATTGGACTTCCACTTGATAAAACATAAAAACAAGAAGACAACACATATTCACTTCCCCCAATGATTGTTTCAAAAGTCTTACAAAGAAACACAATCCTCCTTTGTATGATTGACCCTATAATTTCAATGGATTGTTGCAATTCTTTGGAGTTCCCAAAAATTAGGGTACTCTCTCATGATATGCAAGCCAACAAAACCCAAATACAAATCAACTCAAACAAACACTTTGAAAAGAGTTTCTAACTACTCTTGAAACCTCTAAACTTTTCATCATCCCCCTCATCAACCATCAAAACCAACCCTTAGATAGAAACTTTGCCTCCTTTAGTACATTGCGCAATGAAGTCTCTTGTACTTCCATTCGATAGAGAGATTTAAAACCAATCTTCCACAACCTCCCTGAAAGCTAAAAGCCAAAAAAAACCACACTACTTATATGCACTACTTCACATCTTCCATCGTTGCACCACAAGATTTATATCAAACATACTTCACTTGTAACTCCCTTGCCACACAATCATCATGCATCCAACAATAACACACACATACCAAACAAAAGAAAACAACACAAAGGTTTCAATGTTATCAAACACCACCGCATCTTGATTCGGTGATCCTCCTTGTCTTCACTCCGTTGAGAACAAACACTCCCAACTGCCAACAAAAAAAAAATGCTTCTTTGAAAAACCTTAAAACCACTTTCTATTCACATTCATAACCCTAAAGTTTGAAACTTATTACACATGTGACATGTCTTTCCTTGATTTATTTGTGTCCGCACAGATTTCAGACTTAATTGAACACGTACAAATCACGCCTAACACATTCCCATTGCTTGCCATCAACCCCTTGTAGGACATAGACTCAACAACCATCATCAAATTCTCTACAACCCTTTTCATCTTTATACTTCACAAAGGCACATGGACCTTCCCAATTTACAAGTAGTGCTCCTTTTTTCCTTGGCTTTCTCATCTTCACCATGGTTTTTCCTTCCTCCAGTCTTAGGAATTCTTGTTTGCCTTTTCGTGCAACATAACTTCTACATTGCCTCTTCTGTGCTTGGTCCACATTTTCCAACACGGATGAGTGCATATCATAAATGAGCTTGAGTTTTTCCACCATTAGTTACGTCATCTCATCCAAGGTGAGTTCATCCTTTTCCACATTAGTGAATGCAAAAAGTCCATTGTCACATGTGAGCCTTGGGGTTCATCGAGTGAACACCATGAAAGGAGAGAACTTGGTGCTAGCTTGAACACCACATCTATAACCAAACAGAAACCATGGTAACTGGAGGTCCCAATTATCCAGATCAATAGATGACACCACAGATAATCCACTATTCAAGGTCTTGATCATTCTTTCCACCATCCCATTGCATTGATGTCGCAACCCTAACTTTGGGCTCGCGACCAAGGCAAAGGGGTTGCAAGGGTGCGGGCCAAGAGGAAGCCCGAGAGTCACATCACATACTCCTGGGAGTGTAGGAAAGTGTGAGGGAGTGAACTCTCACACTCCCAAGGCAACTCCCACTTTGGGAGATGGAGTCTCGGGGGACTCTTGAAACTTCAGAGACCAATTTGAAGGGTCAAAACTCAATGGCTTGTGACGTTCCTTATATCATTGAAAAGCTCTTGGACCATAGATGTCTAAAATGAGCTCGCATTGCTCATTTGGACATCCGAAACACAAGTTATGGCCAAAAGAAAGGCCGAGAGTCGAACTGCCAGTTTGACTCCCGACCAGAAAAAGT
>Ga0209208_10004278_pt1 | contig 20338 bp, 13 predicted proteins | sample S1TSphfallax_3_FD_187694 | JGI IMG/M metagenome (GOLD analysis project Ga0209208, IMG submission 187694) | Host-associated microbial communities from peat moss isolated from Minnesota, USA - S1T2_Fd - Sphagnum fallax MG (SPAdes) (version 2) | ecosystem: Host-associated > Plants > Peat moss >...
CATTGGTACATCATCTTTAGTCTCAAGCCATAAAAGACCAATCGGGTTGCTTAGTCTTATTGTCTCTGTTATAACCTGCAATTTTGAAATGCACACCAGAGCTTCATATTCTTCTTGACTAGTGGTCTCTGCAGCAGACTGCATACTTTGACAAGGGTGCCAGGTAGTCAACATTGATACTTTTGCACACACAAACAGTAAAAACTGTGCCTGATTTTTGGATGGTATATGGAATGGTGGGTTTCCAGTTTGTGAGAGTGAAATGGAAGGAGAGAGCAGTGCCTGAGGACTTACATGCTGTGTGAGGTTCATTTTCTTGAAGTCATCCCATGTAAGACCTGATACTGCGTCCTTGTCTTTGGATTCTCGAATCACATCATGCTCCGCCTGGACATTTGATGACCTTCATTGAGGTTGGTTTCTAATGACAGATTGTGTTTTGACAGATTGCATTAAACCACATGGTGAATTTTCTTTACAATGATGCAAGCTGATGATGAGCAAAAAGGAGGAGGAGCAAGTCAGCTTTTCTTTTTCTTTGGGTACCTGGAGCGCAGCCAAGACCTCTGGATTCTCAGAGATGTACTTGACAGCAAACAGCATAGTGCTTGCTGTTGTCTCATGACCAGCAAACATCATTGCAAGGACGTGACAATGGGTTTGTTCCAGCAATCTTGCCTCTGTGGTGCCTGGCAGATTCTTGTGTCGCATGTGCTCCATGTAGTCATCATATCAGTCTTCATCATTCTCAGGCCTTGGCTTGCTGACCACTTCTCATTCAAGTGTCTCCACAATCCTTGTTGTTGCCTGCAAAAAAGATACACACACACACACACACACACAAGATTTCAATATATCTGCATCATGATGATTATAAAGACAGAGCTCCTCCACGGCTGCAGAATGGATCAATGCTCCTGAACAATTCTTCATGTGTGAATGCATGCATCATGTCTGTAGAAGTGTATACCACCTACCTGCAAGGCCTACAAGAATTTGGTTCCAGGAAGCTTGATAGGCATGGAAAACAGTCCCTCGCTCATGATGTAAAAGTCTGGTTTCAAGCTCTCATTCATAGGTCCAGGTTGTAGTCATGATCCCAGAAGAAATTGTGTGATTGCATTGAAAGCCAACTGCCAAGTGATTCAATCAGACTGGGCATAAGTATAACTCTCTCTCTCTCTCTCTCTCTCTCTCTCTACGCTACCAGACTCCACAATGCTACCTTTGCAGGTTTACAGCATTTCAACTTTTGCACCAATAGGAATGCTTGAGTTGAGTTGAACATTGGCCTTGACTCCTAGTGTAAATTGGGCCTTAGCCTCTGAGATTTGACTAAGCTATAGGACTTGGAGAAATCCACTCCTGAGAGATTATGCATCAAATTCTCATCTGCAGTCTGGATTCATGGTGCAAATATATATATATATATATATGTTGTGTAGGGTTTAGGGTTTAGGGTACAAGAATTGTAGCCAAAGTTTATATATACCTACTAAGCATGCACAAGATGGGTTCTTATTACCAATGATGCTCATATCACTGCACAAAGTATAGACCAATGTAATGTAGTGTGGGTACATCTTTTACCCAGTTATACAAGCTAGGTATATATCCCTTACCCTAACTTATTTTCCTAAAACTAATATACCCTAATGAAGCACATACTTGGAATATATATATATATATATATATGAAAAAATTATGATACCATTGGGTGTATGTAAGATATGCCCACACAATTAGGGTTTAAAAAATTAAAAAGTAAAATTCTATTGTATTTGGAAAATTGTACTACCTAATAGTTTCAAAGTGTGAACATTTTTTTAAAATTCTTACTAAATAATAAAATTAAAAATACATACTCGTGTTTTTAACCCTTAACCCTGTGTATACGATAGGGATTTATCTACCTGCACCCTACCCATCTACCAAAAATTATAATGTTTTATACCCAGAACCTAACCATTTTTTTCTACACCAAAGATGAAAGTAATTTTTTTTAATGAATCCTTTTATATTTTGGCTACGTGTTTAGGGTCATTTTTTCACAAAAAAATCCTTTGTAGCTCAAACTACTAGAGGATTTTATTCTCCCCAATTTTCCATTCCTGATTTAGTCACGAATTGGAAATTCTCTCCTTTTGGGCTATAATTGAGAACTTCAAGTAACATGTGCACTCTTGGTTTCATTAAGCTCAATCTATGTACGCCCCCAACTTCATCACCTAGTTTGTTTTGTCATGTCACTCGTGGATGTGAAGTTCATCCATGAGCATCAACATTTCATCCATAAAATACTCCAAAGACTTATATCCCTCTATTCAAATTTCCATTGCTTTTACATCACTAGCATCAAGATCTAAGATGTGTGACCAAATATCTCATTTGGTACTACTTTCTTCTTATACAAAGATCAAAGGAACCATTAATCGAGAAGTTAGGCCAATTTTTTTGCCAAGGGAATATTAAGCTCAACCCATTTTCAAATGTCAAGTTTGTATAGATCTAATTTAGAGAATTTGGGGTAGAGTGATTGCCACTAAAACCAAACCAAGGAAATACTCTTCTTTTTTTTTGGGGGGTTACTTCCCAAGTCAAAAACCCAAGATTTTCAAACCGGCCATAACCTTTGGGTGCAAAATGATTATTCACATGACCAGATGACCAATTCCCTAATTTTCAATTTTTTTAATACATAACATTCAAGTAATCCCAAGGTGTCAAAAAATTTGGTTGATGCCCATTCTATGCAGAAACTTAAGCATTTTAGGTCATACCATAGCTTAACATTACTATTCGATTCTAATCCAATGTTACTATTAAGCTATTAATAATGGATTCTAGTTTCTTTCACACTGAGTCTTAGGGGGGGTTACTTTCTTTTTTTCCGCAAATTTTTTATATCAAAAAATTAGAAATTTTTGAAAACTTTCCCAAAAATTAGACAAATTAGTCAAATTAACACTTTTAAATCACATTTATCCCAAAAAAATCCCTTATTTCTTTGCAAAAATGAAAAAAAAAATTGTAGAAAAACATCACGGACACTTCTTTCAATAAATATATATTGACCCTTTTTTCTATAAATATATCTCACACTATTAGCAACTTTAACTCACACAAATCCAATATTTTGATAGTCTCCATTACACATAGAAAAATATTCATCTTGAAACCAATGTCACAAGAGATGTAAAACTTGTGAAAGGTGCCAGAACCTTGTGTGTTAGTTGCAAGGTTGAAATTGTATATAGAAATGCTAGGGTTTGTGCACCCCTCAATATATATATATATATCAGAGAAACACATCTTAAAAATTGAAATTTACTTGTTAAAAAGTCCTTGCAACATTTAAATACTAATTAAATAAAGGAAATATTTAAAGCAATTTGAAGGCACCAATTTGAACAATTCATTCACCATATTTGTTTTTCTTCACGCCTAGACAAAAGCTTGAGGCTATTGCAACATGTATTTTAATTCTTCTAATGACAATTAAACATTAAAAGAATATCTAACTTTTTCAGATGCCACACACAATTCTCACACAAAAAAACATGCCATGAAAGAGTATGTTGATTGTTTCATACTCAACTTGCTACTTAAAAATCTCTTAATACATTCGTTTTCCAAAGTTATTTGTCAAATGTATTGATCATACCTTTAAACTCTAAATTCTACCCATTTATTGAATCGACTAGGTTTGTATTAGGCAACCATTGAATGTCAACCTACCATTCACATACTTGAATGAATAAGTAATGCATCTTGTTGATGTCTTGGACAATATAAAGTATAAAACATGGATGAGATTCATTTGCACCATAATAATGCACCCTTCATGCCTAAAGCTAGGTAGGGTAGAATAGATGTGTACCTTTGTCAAATGGTTCCATCAAATGTTATGCAACACATGATGAGGTGATTGCAAGTTATCATGGTTCATTTTTGGTGACTCAATGGTGCTAAAATGATAGTTTACTATGGTGTTATTGGTCAAGTGGGGGATTACATGATTTTAATGAACTAAATAAAGTCCATGTAAACAAAAGCTCAATGTTTTAAAAATTAGCATATATGTCAAGAAAAAAAATTAAAATCCAACAAAAATAATTAGGATATGAACTTTTGGAAATAAGGCACATTTTAGGCCATTCACAATTCATAATTTTTTTAAAAATTTAACAACTTTTTATATTTTTATGTTTTTTTAGTATGTTGTATGTTAAGTACCAACAAGATGTTGTGGATAAAAGTGGTAGACAAAATTGCATTTATATAAAAATGCAATTACAAAATTAGTCCATAAGATTGGATTTCAAAAGCTCACTACATATGTTGGTGGATTTTTTTTACAATTTTTAAAAAAAAAATCAAGTTGACAACCTTAATGCAATTGTAAATTTGGCACATTGATGATTTTATGGCATGTCAATGCATTACACTTAGCAAAAAATTGCATTGTGATGAAAAAAATGAACCACCATAGTTTGCAATCCACCCGACAATGATTGGTAATAACTTTATCAATGTATGTCATTCAAATTTGAGGAATAATCATAGATGCCACCATGAATTCATTGTGATGGCATCATATCACACATAAAATCATCATTAGTTTTCTATTTTTTTAATTTAATTATTTATCCATTTTGGCCTTTTGTGATTGTTTATGTCAAATGAATCAAAAGGCATACTCATTGCTTTCATTCTTTCCTCTTTCCTTTTTTGCACTTTTAGTCATTGCTTTCCATTTGCTTTATCATGGATTCTCTATTCTCTTCTTTCACTTGTTCTCTTGTGTTTTTCTTTTCCTACTTTATGTTTTGTTGTGAAAACTTTGGTGTAACTTGGTGTGTGTTTTCTACTACTAGGCATTGTGTTTTCACTATTTCATGTTGTGTTTCTACTTGTTACATTTTGATTTTGTAATGAAAATATATTGTCAATGTTATCTCTTTTCCATTGCAACATCGATGATGATGTTACTTGATACCTCAACATTGTCAAAGTTGCACTTTAAGTTGTATCATTTTAGTTGGTATTTCATTTTAATGTTATTATTTTACTAGAGGAAATCAAGGATTAATGATTGGCTTTGGAACTATTCTTTAGTTGTAAGAAAATTTTAAGATTAAAATCTAAGTAACAACAAATATAAATTACAATCATGACCAATTGCAAGCTAATGATCTAATTGACAAGTTGTTGAATGAACTTTTCGACCATCCTTTACATATACATCCATGACACATGTGTATATTATTGAAACCCTAGCTTTCAACTCACAACCAATCCTAACCTTTAATTTGCAACCAAGGCTAGGGCATGAAAATGGGAATAAGCTAGGAAAATGCCTTGGGATTCAAACACACTCCCACAATTGTGGAAAAATGTAAGGAAAGCAATCATGAACACTTTTAAGTGAAAACCATTTAAAAAGATATAATTGAACATGAATTGTAAATCTTTGGGACAAAAACATAAATAGTAAATATATTCCATATTGGCCCTCAATATATCATTGGAAATTTTTTGAAGCATAAACTTCAAAAGTGGGTTTGCATTTTCCATCTGAAATTGTGAAGTAGTCAAAGGTAAAAGCATGGTTAGGTGGCTCACTTTTGACATTTTGAAAACTTCACATCTTACACTAGCTACAATCTTTGCAATCGGGTGAAAGCACACCACGGGGCCACTTTAGGCAAGAAAATGTATTTTTTAAAATATATATTTTGGTTTATTTTGGGGGCAGTTTTTCTTTGATTTCATCTAGCATTTTGATAAACATACAAAATGGATTTTGATACAAAGGCCTCCAACATAATTTTTTATCATTTTTCAAATGAAAATAAATTTTTAACAAATTTTTTTTTCCAACACACTTATGCTCATTTGAATGATAAACTTGTCTAGATGTTTTTTATGAAATCACATGAATCAAAATTTTCAATTGAAATTGAAATTGTACAATTAATTCATATTCATTATATAATTAAATATTTCATCAAGTTTTGCAATTATTTGAATCATTTTTAGAATATATTTGCACTTTGCAATACATCGTGACAACATCTAAATTCTCACAAATAATTTTTTTAATCATTTAATATTAATAAAAAATGTAGTTTCCTTTGCAATTGCATTTTTTGGCTATTGAACTACCTTATTCTGAGTATAATTTATGAAAACCTCTTTTAATATTAGCTTGGTGAAAGTTGAAAGTTGCACAATTTCAAAAAACAATTTTTGAGACTATAATTTTTGGCCACCATAATATGTTTTCACCCAATTATCAAACTATAAATCTTATAATTATCCCTTACACTTTTGGTCACAAATGTTGGTAAGCCACCTTATATATATTCTTAGACATGTCATTGGTCAAAAAATCCATGTGAAAGATTGAAAATTTTCAATGTGAAATGGAAAATTTTGATGAAAATCATGGTGTTTAAATTTTTAGATGAATTTCTTTTGTATTGTGAAACTATTAATGCATCTTATTTCAAATCTTTGTTTGATGGTGGCCCATCTTATTTATTTTTGACACTACTATGATATAATTTTGAATCCACATTTTTCATTTTCTTTATGTGACAAATGTAACATCATCATTTCCAAAATCCAATATGAATCTTTTTTTTCCTTATAACTCAAATTAATTTTTAATATGATTCCTATTAGAGTCTATTGCAACATGGATAATTTAAAATTTTAAAAAAGAAATGTTCAATATGGTTTTATATTTTAAGTTCATTTACAATATAAAAAAACTACAAATGTGATCATCTAAATTATCCACCTAACTATAATTTCACCCTTAAATGGCCAATCCAATCAAATTGACCACTAAAACTTGAAAGCACATATCAAATGACCTCCAAATTAAACATGTGATACAATATTAAAAAGTTCTTTCAAGGTCTATAATTTTTCCTTTCAAAGTTCTTCAAGCAACGGTGATTACCAAAGAAGTCAATATGCCTACTAATTTTGTAGATGGTTGAAACCTTTGACTAAAAGGCCACCTCCAAAATATTCTTGGCATCAACAAAATTTCTAGTTGATTTATAATCGAAAGGTTGATTGGTGATGTGTCATCAAACATTGTGCAACTATTGAATAACCTAACTACATGATAGGTTGTTTGTTCGATTATTTTGATAATTTTGTTTTAGGGATGGAAGAAAAAATTCAAACTAAATGGATGAATTGTTGTGCACATTGCAATTTTACATCCAAATAAACTTTTAAAAACTACATGTATACCTAGAATAAGCTACCTATTACATAAGTATACATAAATATACATAGGTTTATATTATTTTACCTAATATACCTAACTTACATACTTATGATACTCATTTGTATATACCTAGCTAGGTATGTATGTGGTTTAAGTTAAACTACTTACTTAAACAACCCAATTTAATATGTATGTAAATAACTTAGCCCAGCCACATGGCCTGGGTCTAAACCTAGCCTTAAGTGACATGCAATATTGCTTCTAGGTCTAAGCCTAAATGCCATGTGGCCTATGTGGTCTAGGTTTAAGTGCCATGTGGCTTAGTTGTGGATCTAACATAGGTGCCATTTGGCCTAACATAAGCAGCATTTAAGTCATTTAGGTCTAGGTCTAAAATAGGTGGCCTAGGTTTAAGCCTAAACTAGGTGCCACATGGTATGGCCTAAATTGAAGACTAGCCTAAATGCCACACGGGATGGTTTAGGTTTAGGCTTAGGTTAGGTGTGACCTAGGTTTGTGTCTAGTAGAAGTGCCATGTGGCATAGGCCTAACCTAGGTGCCATGTGGCCTATGTTTAAGCCTAATCTAAGTGCCACATTGCATGGCCTAGATCTAAAAGTATTTTAATTGCCACATCGCATGGCTTAGGTCTAAATCTAGGTCTAGCTACCACATTACATGGCCTAGGTCTAGAAGTAGCTTAAGTGCCACATGGCATGGGCTAGGTCTAAGTCTAGGTCTAACTACCACATGGTGTAATATAAATGCCATGTGGCCTTCTAAACTTGCTTAAGTGCCATATGGCATAGGTCTAGACCTAACCTATGTGACATGTGGCATGGCCTAGGTTTAGTGCCATGGGACATAGGTGGTATAGACATAGGTGCCATGTGGCCTATGTGACATCTAGCCTAGGCTTAAGTGCCATATGGCATATGTGGTTTGAATATAAATACCACATGGCCTAGGAGTCACCTTGCCTAGCCCTATGCCTAGGCCTATATGCCATGTGGATTAGGTTTAAACGTAACATAGATCAACATCAATAGATGAAATCCATCCACTTTAAGTTTATAGTTGAAAGCAACCTTCAACTATAATGGTAAGTGTCATTTGCAATTAAAGTAACTTAAAATAGTTATTGACATGGTGTTAACACATGGCTAATGTTTATAATTGAAATGTCATCTTCAACTTGTATTTGTCGACTTTCAAGATTTGCAATTGCAAATAATCTATTACAATTGCAAAAAACATTTTTCAACTAGGTTTGTTGTTTTCAATATTTTTAGTTGAAAATGTAATATGCAAATGTGAGGTTTTCCTCCTAACAATATTGTTGGTTGTTCACCTTGGCTATTGCCCCAATTTTCTTTCATCAAACTATATTAGGTTTTCATATTCTATCCTCTGCTATCAAATAATGCCAATTAAAAACTTTGGTGTGCTTTGTTTCAATTATAGTGGGACCAATGTAAAATAATATATTTTAAAGCTTATGTTTACTTACGAACACATCATTGAACACATGAAAAACCATCATGATATAATCAATATTATTACGCATTCCCACAATTTGTAATGGCACTCAATTTTGTTTGAAGATTATTTGAGTTATGGTGACAACTTAGTGAAAAGAGATTTGAAATGATTTTTACCATTTTCATTACCAAACTTTACATTTTTCATTCTATATATTCTTTCAATATCCAAATTGGAAAATTTTACAAACCTACATACCTTCACCTAATGGATATATTAAAAGAAATATATATCACCAACATTTACCACAATTTTATGAAAGATATTTGCAAATGCACAAAAGACAAAACAAGATATCTAGGCAAAATGTGATCATGCCAATGAAATCGTTAGATTTAATATATTTTCTCAACTATTTTATCACTGCAATAAAACCAATCAATTTATGTTTTGAGTGATCTAAATTCCCACCCATTCTTTTAATTGCATTCCCAAAGATTCAATACTTAAATTTAAAATGAAATTATTTTACATCTATGATCTGAAACGATAAATTTTCATTTGCAAATTCCTAATAAAACAACCAGGGCCCAATGATATATTTTTTCAAATTTCAGATGTTGCATCATTGGGTAGCATCCGAAGAAGGATTTAACATTAAATGGCAACACATTCTAGAACTTGTCTAAACACTTTTTTAAAAACTACTACCAAACTAAAAGCATAGTCCAAATGGCGAATTGTTTTCAAAAAAAAAAAATCCTCAAAATTTGGCTTTTTCTCAGAAAAAAGGAAATGTTGTGCCCAAAATATTCCCCTTTATTTGTTATTTCTTGCATTTTCGCAAAATTTTGCGCCAAAAAAAAACACCATTGCTAGGGCTATATGTTGCCCCAAGAAGGTCACTTCAATTTTTTTTAAACAATGTGCAAAAATAAAAATAAAAGTGTAACTAATTCACAAGGAAGTAAATTCTGTAATTTATATATATAAATGTAAATAGGGTGCCTAGAATTCATAATGAAAATATAACTAAAATATTTTCAATTTTAATGAAATATTTTTTCAATATAATCCATTATTTCATAGCACACTAGAAAAAAAAACCCCTTTATCTTAGGTGTTTTTGAAAATATAACTTTGCCCTTTGGTGAACTAGATTATTGGAAGGTAAGCAACAAGAATCCATGCATGATATGATGCCATGGATGTTTATAACTTATGTTCATAAAGTAAGACATACATGTAGTGTGCATGGTCAAAATGTGCAAGTGGTTGAAATGGCAAAAAAGATTGTATTGTCATCTAGTGGGCCACCCTATACGAGAGGTTTACCGCAAAATTCATTATAACTTTGCTTGCTTGTTATGGTAATGCCAGTTTCATGATGACAAACCTCGTATATACTACATACTTGCAAGGGTGAGGCACAAGAAAGCAAACAATTCAATGGACTTAAAAGTACACAGTATAGATAGATACATAGAAAGTAGTTGAATATTTTGATTGTCCTTTGGTTGTTGTTGTAGATGGATGGGAGGATTTTTGAAACTTTTCCAAAGCTTCTGGTTCAATTTCAGGATGGTGGGTGGGGTAGCCATGTATGGACCTGTAATCTATCCACATTCTTGGTCATATTATTTTGTACCCACAAAAACCATGAAGAAGAAACTGTAGACAATGAAAAACTTGAAGTTTCATAAGCATAAAATGCAAAAGGTTACCTCCAACAATCTAGTCAAAACCAACTCCATGCTTGAATACAGAAAACACTCAATGAGCTTGCGGCTTTTGGGACCATGACCAGTAGACTTATTGATGCTTGTAGCTTTACAGTCCACTGGCACAGATTGTTGTAACAACAGAGCCTACTGGCAACAATTTTTGTATGTGAACCAACTTAGTCAGAATAGCATGGCAGCTCCAGAATGTCTGGTTTGCAATTCTGGACCAGAAATTGCTCACTGCAAGCTCCAACAGAAACCATTCATTTCACACAAAATTTGAAAGAAGAAAAAATGAATTAAGATACAAAATGCAGCAAAAGACTACAAATTAATTTGACCCACGACTTTTGATAGTCAAATGGTAGAAAAGAAACGAGGCAGGCGCTTTACTTGCTGAATTTGGGTTTTACCAATTACATGATATTAGTTCAATAATCACCCAGACTCTTAGGAGTGCACAGAAACAATCTGTGCACACGTACAGAATTGAATCTCCATACCCATTACTAGCCCTCTAACAAAACTTTGTTGACAGGGTACAACAGATTATTCAAAGCAGATGATTGAATCTCAGATTTCCGAGATGCAAATGAGATCAATTTGTGCATTGCATTGTCAAAAACCTCAGAATTGAAGCTTTGTGAATCAATGCACAAGTCAAAAACCTTAAGCCATTTTGAACTCAAAGAAATGGAAGTGTTGTCATTCATTAGTTGCTGCACGAGATTCTCTTGTATCTTTCAGCAACAGGGATATCACTGGCAGCAAACCAACTGTTAGTCCTGTTGTCATCAAAGATCAAGTCTGCAATGTCATCTCCATCATCAAGAGGATGAAACCTAATTATCTCAGAGAAATCCATCAATGGCTTTCCCAATAGATCCCCACAACTTGACATATCAAAGAGGATCAAAGCTGATCATGGAGAAAAAATCCATCAATGGTTTTCCCTGTACATGTCCACAACTTGACATATCAAAGACAAAGTCCACATCTTCAAAGTATATCTTGTGAGAGATCTATATTCTTTATATTCCTCACGGGTGTTGTTTTCTGCTATTTCTTCTAAGTCTGAATCGAATGCTTCCCTGAATGCATGGTCCATGAAAAGGTCCTTTGCACATCAAGTAATATGTGCTCAAATGTTAATAAGAACTGTTGACAAGTTCCCTCAACAGAGATGCTATCTTTTGAAGTAAATTAGTCTAGAGATTTCAAGAAGGAGCCCATAACAGAGGCCACCATAAAAGAACAATCTGCTGGCAGAAATTCATGATCTGGATCTATCCACAAATGCAGAGATTCACACAGTCAAGTTTCTTCTCCCTCAAATTTAAATTCCTCAATTGGCTTCTACATCAGCAACCCGAAATAGTGTTTAGGGTTTTAGGATAACCCTATAAACCCTAAACCCAAGTCTTTGGTATCTGTACATCACCCTTCAACTGAAAGGTTCTGTCAGTCCTCCATGATCGGGCTTTTAGAGTTTTTCCTTGGAAAAGGATGGATATCTGAATCAGGTTCTTTCTCCAGAAATTTGGGCTCTCACCGTTGCAATTTACAACAACAACATTTTTAGTGATTTTGAAGTAATTTGCCCTAGTGAATTTGTGAATAACGACAAGTGAACAACAAGTGCTATGAAATCTACAAAATGCTAACTTGTCAAGAGATCTCATTACAAGGAAAGATGAGTGCAAAACACTACTAAATAGTTCATTCATTTTTGAGTGATTTGGAAGAGAATCACTGTAATGAATTTGTAAATGACAATAGTGAACAAGAATTGCTACGATTATTTTTTTCAAGTAATAAAAACTGAGTTTTATTCTCAAGTGTAGAAATGTGGATCAAGCAAATTTCTTAATACTATGAAATTACTTGATATAACTAAATGAAGGTCACATTATTATCTCTCCAATTTGTACGTCAGATTTTTCATTTATGTTGACTATGTGGATTTTGAGGCTTAAATGGGTGGGTTTAGATTTGTGTTAGTTCTCAATTAAAGATTGGGATTTAGATTGTGTTAATCCTAGATCAAAGAGCTTGTGTTTTCTTTAGAGGATTGACTCTGAAGTCACATGGAACCACCTGTTTCATCTGCCATGTTGGGATTAAAAGACACGTCCACCAATTTAACACACAAGAATCATTCGGCTCCTCTCAGAACCTATTTAGATCCACTTGCAGGAGAATCATCAGAAGGTTGGTAACATTATATCATTTGAATGACAAAAATTAGTTCTGCAAGTGATGAGTGTTTTGCAGGGTGAGAGATACTCTTTTACAAAGAGGCTTCCTTGCTCAAGAAGTCTCACATAAAAGATCATGTGCAGCAGCGCTGAAGGTCCACTGATTGCAGTTTCTCACAAGACCCAAAATCCATATGTCGTACAGTTGAACTTGGCAATCCATTGTTGAAAATAAATGAAGTGTTACATAAAACAGGTTTAATCAGCTAACAATGTCAGCTGCTCATATATGACTGTCTAAGGGTATGTGAAGAATGGGGACCAGATCATTGAACTAGTTTAGCTGATCTTCCTTGTGGTCTTTTGTAATACTACTAACTGGTCCAGGTGGTGTACAGAGCCAGTCTATGTAGCATCAATCAATGACTACTACACAAGAGGTCAAAAAATTATGTGTCAGTATATGTTACTAAGTGCTTGATGATGTTGCAGGTGTACACATACAGAGAGTGCATCACAAAATATCAGCTAGTTGATTTTAGTGCTGCACCGAGTGTTTTAAATCAAACATCTGAGGAAAAATTTGAAGCTCATTTCTTCATCTTTTGCTGGTCAGAAGGGGGGGGGGGGTTCAAAATTCATTTTCCAAACCTGCAGTTTGGAAAATTTTAATGACAGTTTTGTTATGATTTATAGAGATTTCTCAAACATGGTGTCTGTTGACTTTACACATTTCTTCACGCGAAGCTGAAGTCCCTTGCTCAGCTTTGGCAATGGGAAATATGACACTTCATCTCCTCCGCATAGCTCCCATTGAAATTTTGTAACAAGGTGGTGAAGGAAGATGGATATCTCCAGCTTTGCAAAATCGGCACCTGGGCACAAACGTGGGCCTCCTCCAAATGCCAAGAAGGGAGGTTTGTTTGCTGGATTGACAATCTCCTGTACATAATTACAGAAAGACATAATAAATTTAGTCAGACTGTCTTGCTGGAGTAAGATTGAGGACATGAGCACAAAGAAATGCAACCAAAAAAACACTCATGACCAAAAGAGAGAATTTTCTTATGTCCATCTTATTCTTGCACATCAGATCTCAGTACATAACTTGTTGGCTACTGTGATTAGTATGTGAAGACCTGACCAAGTAATCAACCCTCCACCCCCCCAGTCTGATCTCTCACCCAAATTTCCTTTGATAATCAGCTGTTGGTGATATTCTAGTATTCTGAGTACAATGTTTGTGGGGAATGGGGGATCCAAGTCAGTTTATATATACGTACCTTTTGATGGCGCCATGGGTTGAATTGTTTGGGATTTTCATAGAAAGCAGGGTCATGGTGAACTTCCCGAAGTGCACAAGCCAATTTGCACCCTTTTGGAACTACATACCCTGAAGGAGAAAAAAAAAGCAATGCATCAAAACAATGAGTACCCAATTACACTCCAGGCAAGTTCTAACTTCTTCCTGAATCTCAATTGAATCTACTACGCAGACTGAATAATTCTTTTTTGCAGCTTCCAACCTTGCTCATAAATTGCACAATTAGAGTCATTTGTGAGAGAGAGACTGATATAATACCATGCAGTGGAACATCTTCGATAGCCTCACGCCACAGAAGAGCAACGGGGTTGCTTAGCCGCAATGTCTCTATTATAACCTGTAATCCATTCATGCATGCACACAGGAGCCCTGTAATATTAGAGTACTTCCTCAAATTATGTACTTGTGGCCCACTGGCTGTCTGATACAGCAGCACCAGTGCAATGCATTCACCTGACCCATGTGATTCATCATGAGGTCATGTCTTCAAGCAGAGATAAAGACATAGGCTGAGAGAGAGCTTTGAGGTGTTTCTTACATGCTGAGTGAAGTGCATGTTCTTGAAGTCATCCCATGTTAGCCTTGAGTCACTCCCATATTTAGCTGCTTGAATCTTTTCATGCTCAGCCTGGAAGATGACAATCAGAGAGATTCAGCCTTCAACATGTCAGCAACTGACCATGTTGCTTAGGAGGAGAAGATTCAGGGACAGTGACTGTGTCTTCTGTGACACAGGTCTACAACTTTTGCAACTGATGATTGATGTTGAGCCAGAGAGAGAGAGAGAGAGAGAGAGTTTCAGCTTACCCGGAGCTCAGCCAAGACATCCGGATGCTCTGAGATGTACTTAACAGCAAAGAGCATGGCACAAGCTGCTGTCTCATGACCAGCAAACATCATCCCAAGCATGTGAGAGCGTGTCTTTTCCAGCAATCTGTCTTCTGTCATGCCAGGAAAATTCTCACGTCGTGTATGCTCCATGTAGTCAGCATAATGGTCTTCATCATTCTCAGGCCTGGGCTTGCTCACTACATCTCTTTCAAGTGTCTCAATAATCCTTGCCCTTGCCTGCAAATCCCAGAAACAAAAGAAAACCCTTACAAACATAAAAGAGCTAACCCTAAGTCCCTAATGGAACCATGCTGCAACCTTAAGTCCTGAATGGGACCATGCCACTCTTCTCAAGAATTCCTCCAATTCTATCAATCAAGCACATGACTGAAAAGTCAAAACAAGATTTCAATGTATTGAAATTCATTGCAACTCCTAGTCCTAGACTTTGCTGGTTTTTTTTAATCTTTCTCTACCTGCAGGGCTTTTGAGAATTTGGTGCCGGGAAGCTTGATGGGTATGGCCAGAAGTCCTTCACACAAAATGTAAAAGTCTTCTCTCACTGCATCATTGACTGGTCCTGACCGCAAGCGTGATCCCAGAAGAAATTGGGCAATGACGTTGAATGCCAACTGCAGCAGCAGAAGAAGAAGAAGATTCAATAATGTCAAATTGCTGAAAGAACATGAAGAAGAAACTGAGTTGCAAAGCTTGGGGTTGAGAGAGACACAGAGAAAGAGAGAGAGAGTGCTACTGCTACTCACACTCTTGGTTTCTTCTCGGACATTGACAATCTGTTTGGTTTCCCAGGAATCAAAGCACTCAAGGACCAGATCCTCGACGACAGAGACTCGGCTCCTGAGATGCTCAGTACGAAGACCATTGACGACGAACTTGCGGGTGCTCTTCCACTGCTCGCCGACCGTGTTGAGTGCCGTGTCGCTTCCTAAAACACCCTTGAAGGACTTGGGATACCCAGTCACGAATTGTTTGCCATCGCGAGCCAGCACCCACTTGATCATGTCAGCTTTTGTCGCTACCACGCACAAGGCGCCCATCAACTTGGACTTGAACATATCTCCAAATCTGTCAAGAAGAAGAAGAAGAAGCAAAAACAATCATTCCAGTGCCCACAGAAAGACTTCTTCATAAGAATCTCAAGAAGAAGAAGAAGAAGAAGTGTGTGAGGATTTGTCCCTGGGGCTTACTTGATGCGATGCTGAGCCATGAAAACAGGATTCGAGGTGCTCATGCTCTTCATGTACTCCAAGGTTTCTCCGATCAGAGGCAGACCCAATGAGCCTGGAGGCAACAAGAATGAAGAAGAAGACTTTGAACTAGTCTCATGTGAGAAGTTCTTGTTCTTCATCTCGTCTGCAGAAGAAGATGATGATCTCCGTGACAGCAAAACAAACAACATGGAACTTGCCAGTAAACATAGCACACATGCTGCTACTACTTCGCTAACAACAAAATGCTTCTGCTGCTGCAACAACAACAACATTTGTAGGGGCGATGAAGCCAAAATCTCCATGATGAAATGAATCTGTTGACCCAAGTTTTCAGATCCTACTGGCTGGCTTCTGTGCACAACTCTCAAATCTCTTCCCTGCAAAGATTCTCTTTCTTCAAATGGAGGGATTCACGAACAATTGATTTCTAGCTGGCTGGCTGGCTGGCTTGTTTAGCTTAACTGCTGGAATGCTGAATTTTTTTTCCAGCTGAGTGAGAGTGAGAGACAGATCAAGTCCAACTAGATCAGCTGCACCTGAAAATATATTCAATACTCTTCAGGCACAGTTACAATCACTCAAGAAAGACTTCATCACAAGAACTATTGATGTTCAAAATTATTGCAAAAAGTCCGATAAAGATCAACACACAAACACACACACCATGAAAGATTTGAGTTTTGAAGAAGACCCACATTCTCAATACCATTTATACTAGTGTACTGCCTCTATCTTCCTTCCAACAAGAAGATTTGGAGATGATTGATCGCAGCAACTTCCACCACCACCATCACCATGAAAGAAGCTACTCCATCAATTGTGGGGGGGGGAGGGGAAACAACACAATACAAAACAAAACAAACAAACCTACGTCAATTTTGAAAAAACTTATGTCACAATTTTACAATCTGGAACCGCGTAGGCCATTCTACACCAATTGGGGGAGGGTGCAATTCTTGCATCACACTCTTTTTTAGTCCAAATTCTCTGCTTTGACATTCCATGTTGTTTGTTGTTACTGTTGAATGCCGAGTAAGGACTAGTTGTTGTTTGGGAAGATACCAGGTTCGAACCTTGGCCTATCTATCTATAGGTCAGGCCAGCCTAGGCCAGGCCAGCCTAGGCTAGGCTAGGCCTGACCTGACACAACAGGGCTATATCGATCCCAATATCAAGTAAACTTGGTATACCTCAGTACCTTTACCAATTTCGGCATAAATTAAATTAAAGTATTTTATTCGAAAATTTGAAATTTTATTTCTTATTTTAAATATAAATTCTATAAATAAATATTTTACATTTTTATATTTTTTTAAAAAAAATTTAAAAAAAATATAGGCACCTGTATCAATAGGTGTGTTCAAAAGTTTGATATTCACCCAACATTGGTAAGGATCCAGAAGGGCGGCTGTTATGGAAATGACGGCCCCAGTTGAGGGAAGGAGGGAGTCAAAGTGCACACCCAAATTCCTTAAAAGAGAACACCTTATGTTCAAATTTGACACTTAATGAGTAAAAAAGAGGATACTTCTTGAGATATTTTTTATGTAAGGGAACATTAATGTTTTTCCCTCTATTATTATTATTATTATTTAATATTCACATATTTAAGCCACCTTATAATTAATTCAAGTTTTTTTTATAAAAAAAAGATTGCACTAAATTTTGGATAATTAATATTTAATATTGTTTAGGGTGTTTTGAGTACCTAAGAAAAGAAGCAATGCTTTTTCTTTTTGACAATTTTTTTTCATGGACTGTCCATAAAAAGGTTAATTCTAATTTGGCTGCAAATGAATTTATGAGAGTAGAAAAATTATTAAGTACTCTTCTATATTTTTTGTCTACATATTGCAACCTGATGTAAAAATTTGGCTATTTTCATGAATTTTTTTTCTCAAAATCTGGTGACTAAGAACTCCCAAAAAAACCCACTTGTCTTTCGAATTTTATTAAAAATAGAATTACCAATTGACAAAAAAAAAATTCCCATAAAAAAAAGGTTTGCTAATAAGAGATGAAAAATACTACAAACATATATCATGAATTTCATCCATCACGGCATTAGTTCTATTTGTGTGTGTGTATGTATGTGAGTGATTGATCCCTCTTCAACTAACTAAACCCTAAACCCTAAACCCCACACACTAATCTAATTTTGGTGATTTTTTGCTATTTGGAAAACAAATAATGAAAAAGCAAACAAATTCAGGTTTGTTAATTATCAAATTTTGAAGAAAATCAATTGAAATCGGAATATTTCTACATTAGAGTTCCAAACTAGTAGGTAGCTAAAAAGATGGAAGGACAATTAATTTATTATTATTATTTCATATCTCATTTATAGCCAAATTTGGCTAAAATCCTCTTGTGGTGAGGTTTGATTATCACGTATAAAACAATTTAAAAAAAAAAAAAATAGTGATTGCCGCCTCGTAATGTAGGTGGATCATGAGCCTTAACCCCACATCATGCTCGTTCGTCATGGGAATGAATAATAATATTGTCTCTCGGCTATGCAAAGTTGCCTATTGAAATACAAAGTCAGGGCCAAAGTCCGTTGTTGGCCGCCCCTACTATTATTATTATACTCGTTAATGGATTTCAATGTTTTATATCCCTCAAAGGCACTTTGCTAGGTCCAAGTCTTCTTTGTTCCTTTAGGTCTTTGTTGTGCCCAAGGAAGTTTGAAATTTCGCAGGTTGGGCGGTTCTTTGGCCGGTTCTTTTCTTTTTCTGAAGAAGAAGCCGACCCAAACCAACTGTTACCTCAAAATTCAGAAGCTGGCCGCCCACGAGAGATGACGGGTTGAGTTGGTGGGCAATGGCCGTTGTCGGATGGGTATTAGAATTGCACCAAACCCCCAACCAGGTATCAGGCTGGTTCTTAAGGTTCCTAACCATGATTCTCAAAAGAAAAATCAAATATCCGGTTCGGATACATAAACCACAGTTTCCCGAAATTTTGAACAAGTCAAATAACCGGCCAGAAAACCAGTGGTTCTTGCCAGTGTTTGACGAAATCTGACGGTTCTTTGTCAATTCTTTCGTGAAACTCGACGGTTCTTTTCCAGTTCTTTCATGAAACTCGACGGTTCGTAGTCAGTTCTTTGCCAGTTCTTTCATGAAACTCGACGGATCTTAGTCAGTTCTTCGCCAGTTCTTTCATGAAACCTGACGAATCTTAGTCAGTTCTTTGCCAATTCTTTCATGAAACCCGACGGTTCTTAATCACGTCTTTGCCAGTTCTTTTGTGAAACCTGGCGGTTCTTAGTCAGTGCTTTCATGAAACCCGGAAGTTCTTTGATTCTGCAGAAAAAATCAGAACCGGCAATTCTTTGATTCTGATAAATTTTTTCTCAAGCACTTGGAACCAGTTGTTCTTCGATTCTGAAGGTTTAAAAACAGGAACCAACGAGGAATTACAAAAATCAAACACCCCACCCCCCCCCCACCAACACTGGTGGGGACCCATGGCAGACTTGGCAATGGTCGTGAGTTTAATTGACCACTAATAAGCCATGTTCGACGTTTGCTTGCTGCTGTGCACCACCCCGCCTGCATGTTTACCGAGTTAAAGTGAACACGTGGAATGGCAACGAGGGTAGCTTTGGGGTCAAACTCCAAGCACTATTGATTGCTTCTTCTTCAATCCAAAAAACTTGACCTTACCATCAAGTCAATCACTTACTCCTAGTTTTTACAACCTAAGAATTTCACCGTTCCTTTTTCCAAATAGCTTTTACATTGGAAAATCCTTCCTTTGTGCGCGTAAGTGAGTGAGTACGTACGTACTTTTGGAAAAGTTGGGTGGGGACCTAAATTTCCAATATACATGTTGTTGCATGGGTGTAGGATTCAGCGAGGCAGCAGCAGCTAGGTTACGTAACTACGGAATGGGTCCGATAGGGACCCATTCCACCTAGGAACATGGTGAGCCTCTTAGTGCAAGCCGTGTTCCAGTAGGTGGTAACCGGGAAACCCTACCAGGACCTGTTCCAGGATATCACAAATGGGTTAGCAGGTCTAAAGAGATCGGTAACCCTAGGGTAGGGGTGGTCTAAGGGGTTTCTCCAAGCTTGGACATCCTCAGCACCACCATATAAGTTAAGTTAAAACCTATTTTGTCAATTGAATAGACCTCCTCCCATCATCATTTTTTAAGGTATGAAACTCTTTTGTTCTTTACACTTTGGGAAGGCCTCCTCCTCTTGTGGGCCTCCTTCCTTCTTTCCTTCCTTCCACCCCTAATTTTCAAGTCTACCACCTCCCCTAATTTTCGGGTCTACCTCCTTT
>Ga0209208_10004279_pt1 | contig 20334 bp, 15 predicted proteins | sample S1TSphfallax_3_FD_187694 | JGI IMG/M metagenome (GOLD analysis project Ga0209208, IMG submission 187694) | Host-associated microbial communities from peat moss isolated from Minnesota, USA - S1T2_Fd - Sphagnum fallax MG (SPAdes) (version 2) | ecosystem: Host-associated > Plants > Peat moss >...
GACCACAAAAAATATAACATTTTTCTTATTAATATATGTAGATGTTTTCTTAAATACTTTTAAAAGTGTGTAGTTGGATTTTGGTAATGTGCAAGTAGATCAATCTAGAAACAAACTTTTTTTTTTTCTTTAGCTTTTTGCACCATTTCCAACTTTCAAGCAAAGATTAATAACCATTTTGTATTTTTTCACAGGTTTTTGAAAAAGCACATCGATGTGTCAACGATAGTAAGAATGGCAATGTTGTTGTGGTTGTTGTGCTTGATGAAGTTGGGCTTGCAGAAATTTCTAGCAATAACCCTCTTAAGGTACATATTATAAGCACAATTTATAAACAAACCCAAATAAACACTTTTTTCATATAATTTTATTTTTAGATTAGATGGTGGTACTCATGATTTTTCTTTAAAAAAATCTTCGAACTTTTTTTTCCCCTCTATGACTTGAAAGATGTAATCTAAAACATTGTGAATATTTTCTTGTGATAGGTATTTTCATACATTTAGATGTATGATCAATTCTAATTGTTTCATAACAAATCTCATTATTTTGTAGGTTTTGCATGGGCTTCTAGAGCCAGACGGGGAACAACAAGTTGCAGTGGTGGGAATAAGCAATTGGTCACTTGATGCTGCCAAAATGAATCGAGCTATCCATTTGTCACAACCAGATCCTTCAGAAGATGATCTTTTTGTCACTAGTGTTGCCATCCTTCAAAGCTATGGGAGTTGGCTTGTGTATGGGAGCTTGATATTAGAGCTTAAAAGTCTTGTCAAATCTTATTATGAATACCAAGCATGTCAATCACATCCAAACTTCCATGGCCTTCGAGATTTTTATTCCCTCATCAAGTCACTACATCATGGGAAACAAAACACTCAACAACATTGGAGCCGAGAAAACCTTGCAAAAGCTGTGTGGAGAAATTTTGGAGGGTCTCCAAATGACATTATCACATTTTCTCGAATTCTTCACGAAAATTTACATTATGACATTTTGCTACAACACCCACCCCAAGTTCTTCAACTAGTGGAAAAAAATCTCGATGATAAGGAAGCTCGACACTTAATGCTCATCACTACTGTAAGCAAACAACATTTTTAGTGGAAATCAAATAATAGTGTTCTTGCAATGGAAATCTTTAATTGTTGTTGTCTTTTGATTATTTGACCATTGACAAGTGAATGCCTATTTTGCTTTCAATTTTTTTTCACATTGTTAATTAATATTATATGACTTTTTTCCCTTTGCTTTCAAAATCAGGGAGACTCTGCGATCGGGATATTAGAACATAAACAAAGGCATGATGAGAATTTTGTGATGATTTTTGGAAGCTCGTTCAAGGATGATTGTAGTGACGATTATGCATATATGATGCTTAGTAACATCATTTTGCACATGGAAGCTGGCAGGTACATATGTACTCTAAGTTATTTTAAGGTTTTTATTGGGAATTTGTCATTTTGAGTTCACATTTCATGCCCATGGTCTTATAAGCATCTAAGGCTTGTTGATTGGCAACGAATTTGTCATAAAAGTTAAACAAGATCAAATTGTTGGAAAGATGATCATGATGATTCTTCTTGTGATAGATTCTAAACATGGACATTTTTTAATTGCGTTTATTTTGGGTATCTTTAATGTGAAGGTGCATATTGCTTAAAGGTTTGGAGCGCATATGGTCATCACTTTATGATATGTTGAACCAACACTATAGAGTAGTTGGAGGGCGTCGTAGTTGTCGTATTGCAATTGATGCATATAGCAACCCCATGTGTTTTGTGCACGACAACTTTCGATGCATCGTTGTGGTGGATTCAAATCAAGTGCCACACCTTGACCCTCCTTTCCTCAACCGATTTGAGAAGCAAGTCCTTACTGATGAAAGCATGTTATCCAAGGAACAAAATGAAATGGTTGAAATTCTACAAAAATGGGTGATCAACATGGCTGACATTGTGAGTAATGATCACGATGATTCATATACCCAAAACATGCATGAGTTCAAGGAGAAAGATTTGTTTGCAGGTTATTATCCTGATATCTTGCCATCTTTGGTTTTACACCACTTCAACGACATGAAGAACAACACATTAGACTACAAGTCACTTGTTCTTGATCGGTATGATAATCTTCACACACCTACATGCAAAATGGGAATGATGCAAACTTTCTCACAATGTTTGTCAACTTGCATGACATTATTTTGTATTGTTAAATTAAATATTAGCCTATGTGTTAAGTGTCTCAAGATGGATTTTGTTAAAATAATTTTATAGGTGCAAAGAGGATTTACTTCAAATTGCATATATGGATGGTATGGTGCGAGCACATTATTCAAAAGCAAGTCGACCTAATGCACCAGATGCAGCAAAATGGATACAAAAATATTTTGATGAAGAAAGAGACCAAAAATCTCTTCAAGATGTCATCCATGAATATGTAAAGACCTTTTTGTTCTTTCATCATTCCTTTGAATTGAAACCAATCTTTTGTGGAAGGTCCATGTTAAAATTTGCTTAGAAATTATTATATTTAACTCTTTAACATCTAGTGCCTAGAAATTATAATTTGTCAACCCACATGGTTGACAATAGTATTGGACACATCAATGATGTTTTTGATTGATTGATTTTTTGCAGATGGGGCAAAGGGAAGAATTATGGCATGATGAAAAGGGCTTCAAGCTTGTCATTAACACATGCTCAAATATCCATATGGACATCAAGAATGATATTTTTAACAATATCAAAAATGTGAATGTGAGTTTTATTTATACTTTAACCTACTAAACTTGAATCATTCATAAAATTTATTTCTTGGGATGGTAGCTTCCAATTGAATTTTACCCAAATTATAATTTTCATGATAATAAAAAAATTTATGTTTTTTCACATTTTTGAAATGAAAATGACATGAAATGTTATATTATAAATGCAGGCACAAATTTTGAAGTTGGGTGACATTAGTTCGGAACATCAACTTCAAGTCCAACTTCAAAATTGGTTCAAAAATGATTCTTCTAATATGTTAGTCTTACGAGCAAATGATGTGTTGGACAAAGACCATATTCCTCTTGTGAAAGCTCATGTTGAAAGAGGTCGAGCTGAATCTTTACAAGGGAATAATGGTAATGCAAGAAAACACATTATGTTCATCATACATAGCCATCGTAGTGACAAGGAAACACAATCCAAGTTTTCATTTCTTAGTGGATGGCAACAAATTACAATGGATCAACTTCAAAAGGAGAAGATGGATATTAGGTATGAAAACTTATCTTTTTAAAGCCTATTTTGTATATGTACCGACCATATATCATAATAAGTATAATTGATATTTGCAAGCACATTAATCCTTGATGTCATGGGATTTTTTGCAAAATATTTGGGTTGAAGATCCTATTCATGGAACAAAAATAATGTTTGTTTATGTGTTTGCAGAATTTTTCTAAACCATACTATCCCCGAATTATTGGAATCAGAAATGATTCCATTAAGTGGAAGCTTGATGGTGAAAGTGTTGACATGGAGCTTCCTTTGTATCAAGTACCCAACGGGGATGAACTCAGCTATTCATTGCAAAGAGATGGTACAAAAAATTTGTGCAGATGAACATTTGTTGAAGTGCTTCAAGCAACATGCAATTCAATGGCTCAAGGTCAACACTGAAAAAGATTGGCAAACTGCAATTGTTTACAATCGAGGTCGACTTGCTCTCACATCAAACCTCCATCATGCATTTGGACAATTCATAGAAGAACAACTCCGTCAACCAATTGCAAGATTGATCTACATTTTGGAAAAGGGATCTGCACTTGGGTCATACTTCAACATGGATAATACAAAGAAGCATTACTGGCACATGATGGTAATGGATCCATCAATCATAAATCTTGAAATCGTTCCTGTCCCAGTTCACCCAGAAGGTTATAATATCAAAACGCCTCTTCATCTCTTGCTCCCTTTTAGCCCACTATATGCCAACCATGTGGAAAAAAAGTTTCGAGAGCTTTATCAAGTTCGATGCATGACACAAAACAAGGAAGAACAAAATTCACTACTCACTTTTCCAATTAACATTGGACAAGATATTAAAGTTTCCATGGATGAATCGATGAAGTTGGTTTTTAATTGCATTGAAATCAACTTGGAAGATTATGTTTCTGATTTTGCCAAAATTTATGCTCCCTACAAATCAGATGAAATGCATGCTTCTGAAGCAAAGATTTTTGAGTGGATACTTAGAGAAAATTTGGCAGGGCCTATTCAAAGTCCTGGTTTTGAGATGCATACACTTATGTGGGAGAAGGGAACACGATTGGTTGCTCAAACACACTTAGTAGCGACTTGTTTCCCTATGGAGTATATTGTCAACGAGCTTGCCGAGATCAAGAGACACAAGTCTCCAAAAAAGAATTTTGATCAAACTCTTGTGTTTGAATGTTGTAAGAGGATTCTACCCACCAAACAAATCATCCAACAAGCTGGAGGCATTCATAGTTGGACTCACCAAATAAACATTTCAATCAAGTTGGCATCTTCATTAGTTGCAAGATCAAAAGGACCAAACCATGAGTTGCTCATGCTCATGTTGTGCACATTGCGAGACTTTGCAAATATTGTGATCATCCCTCTTGCATCAACAACTGAAAGTCTTGAAAGCCTTGCAAAATGGTTCATAGATCATGACATGGTCTATAGTCCATTGTCACTAATAGAAAGGGTTTTGAATATGACACTTGACATCAATTCTTTCAAAGATGACGAACCCCAAAGGGCAATATGGTTTCGCTTCCTTGCTTCATTTTTCAATCAACTTTTTGATATTCAAATCTTGATCACAAGCAAAGAGATTTCAAGGATGGCATATTTCCTATTTGATTGCATAGCCCCAACATGCTCAATGAAAAACAATATGTTGCGTATCGTTCAAGCAAGTTGGTCCTGTACTATTGGTGGTGTTGTTGATCATGAGCCTAGATGCCCACAATTCATGAATGGTTATTGTACGTTATTTGTGAATGGTGGTTATTGGAAAACTAATCAACCATATATCCTTCTTGGTGATGCAATTTATGAAGCCATACAACCAACGATTATAGACAAATTAATGTTGGGAGAAGACACTGAAGATTGGGCATATGAAGCTTTTGTCAAACGTTTAAGTGAGGCAAAGGATGAGCTTGTTGGGAATGTGCCCTTGAGTATTCATGTTGTTTGTTCAATTGCTCTTGTTCGAGCAACTTTAGATTTTGTTGCTAAAGAGTTATTTGTTGTCCATGGAAACAAGCACACAAATTTGCATCATCTACAAGTGGGAAACAACATTGCTAGAATTCTACATGAAGGATTTAAAAATTGTGGATCACCTTACATCTTGGCTTCAAAACAATACTTGTTGAAGGTGTTAAAAGTGCACTATGGGATGTCAATACTTGATGTGAGCCATTTAGCTTTCAAATGCCAACGAAACAAAACATTGGAAACATATGCTTGTATGTTTGATTGGGAAATGCTTAAGGAAGTCACAAACCCACTCGGATTCAACCCATTCAATTTGGCATCATCTTCATCTTCTTCATCAACAAGTTTTGAAAGTGTTAGCAAAACTTTGTGGGACATGATTTATAGCCAAGATGAGAGCCCTCGAGCTTTGATCAAGAAGGCAAACGTGTTGGAGCAAGCACACATAACTACCACTATTGCTTCAGAACTCTATCTTGTCCAAGCTATTCGAGAGCTTAGTCCGCAAGAAATTAGTGGTACCCAATGGCTTATAAATGCGAACAACTTGCAATCTTGGCTCCCCAAATGGAGAGAAGCTATTCGCATTTTCTTGGGTACACAATTTATGGTGCTTAGACCTGAAATGGACACCTATGAGTTAAGATTCAAAGTGCTCCTTGCGCATGTTCTCTTGGTAGTGACTTCACTCCCAAGTGATTCCCCTTTGCAGGTAAATAAAATTGACTAAACTTTAGTTGCATTTTTAAACTACAAATCATTGTTTAAAAAATTATTAACCCTATTATAAGTTGTGATTTTTGTCTTTGATAAAATAAAGATTTTGAAACCTTGATCTTTCAAAAACCATATCTACTTAAATAACTTAAATAGGATTTTTTTTAAAAAAATTAATTACTTGCCCATTACTTAGATGGATGTTCATTTATGCTTCATTTTTTGGGGGTTTTTTTGGGTGTTACAGGGTTACATGACACTCCAAAGTAGCCATTTACAGGAGGCATTTGTGTTGACATGTCCCAATAGCTTGATAGCAGCATTGAGAGGGCCTCTTTTGGTTAAAGAAAAATTGGCCGAGTATAAATGCAAATGTGGTTATATTTACACGATTGGAAATTGCACTCGACCTGCATCAATTACAAAATGTCCTGAATGCAAAGAATCAATTGGTGGACAACATCATAACCTTGTGTCTGGAAATAAAGAATTATCAATCAACAATGCAGATGAAGGTGTATATAATATTCTCCAACTTGTTTTGCCTTTTGGTCTCATATGCATCATTGGGGGAGGGGGCAGGGGGGGGGAAGGAAGGGCATGCATGATTGTTCATGTGTTCTAACAATATTTTTTATAAAATGCAGGCTATATTATGGATAGTCAAGCACCGTATGATGAATTTTACAAAGTGCGTGGCTTGGATTATAAAGGCTACCGAGCACTCCGAATTGTTGTTCATTATTGCCTTTTAATTGGTGCACAAAGGGGTCAACAAGATTTGACATTATTGGCTAAACTCTTGGAGCTTCCTCCTCATGTAGAAATGAATAAGGTCATTGCATTTCTTAAAGATATGATCGAAATGGATTTGAAAAAACTCGATCAACTCCTGCATTGCAATCGTGAAATAACATGTCAATACTTGCACATTCTTATTGCTTCTCTCCCCAAAGTTTCAAATATGGGTAAGTTGACAAGTCAACAAGCAAGAAAAACTTGGGAGGATGAATTCCAAATGCGAGTGAAAGTAGTATCCTCTGAAAATGTTCATGACATGGCAACAAAGTATTTGCACGCACATAGTGTGCGGCATAATTTAACTGAATTATTGGAGGAGAGGTTAACGTCACCTTTTCCATCCGCTATAGCAAGTTTGACACGTATTACAGTCACACCATCAAGCCAAAACTTCAAGTTTGCATACATGCAAGATCCAAAGAGGATTTCATCTTGTCCTCTTCTTCAAGTTGTCTTCAATCACCAAAAAACATTAGTTGATGTGAAGCATTTGGTGCCACTTGTTCGATTCTCAAGCGTTATGCATGAACTCCTTTCCTCAAAAATTACACGACTTGAAGCCACATCCATCACCATGGGATCTTTGGTCAAGGAAAAGAAGTAAGTGGATTTTTTTTCTCTTATGTGAAGGCTTGTTGTTAATTAGTATTGTTTATTTTTAAAATTATTAGAAGTTGCCACTCTTTTCAAAACATAAAATACATTGATTATGGTTGATTGATCACATATGTGCATTGATTATCCAAATGGGGTGGGATGTAATGAACCATACAAAGCAGAGAATTAAAGGACTTATTTCTTAAGTTTGCGGAAGCATGGAATATTGTGCGGGGCAAAGTTAGTGGCTTTGAATGCACAGAATTCAAGCACCCGATTCCAGTTATGGGTTTAGAAAGCCCCATTTCTCTTTGCCTTGTGGAGCCTCGTGACCAAGGAATTTATATTACAGCCATCCTTGATTACCTCCGTAACCATCAAAACATTTTCTTGGAAGAGGTGGCAATGCTTGAAAGTTTTGACAAAATTGATATCCATCATCAAAATGAAGAGCATGGTGCATCATCAATTCAAGTCCAAATGTGTAAGGTTAGTGCATGATGGTGGTTTACAAAATTTGATGTGGGATTTTTAAATTTTTGATTTGATGTTTCCTTCACCTCCATTATCAACTCATGGGTTTTCATGGAAATAAATGTAGGTGGAAGATGTGATCGACTTTGAGGATAGTTGGGTAGAACACACGATATGTAAAGCAGCCATGGCAGATCTTCGTTATGGTCATGGCCTTGAATCATTGTATGATGATTCCACCATCCAAAATCAATTTTGTGATCGACTTGTATTTGGGAAAGCACATTTCAAAGCGGTTAGTGAAACCTTCTTTTACAAAATACGAAGTGTTGGGTGTGGTGTACACATCTACCTTTCAATGAAATTAACATAAATAATTTGAGTTGCTTAAAAACCCTACTTCATGTGCTTTAAAAAACCTATTTGCATAGTTTTTTACATCTAATAAGATCACCTCAAAATTAGGATATGGAAAATCAATTATAATCACCATGGGTCAACAATAATACTGTGCACTCAATGACTCATTTAAAAAGAATGATATTTATCTCAACCAAACTTTTAAAAACTCAAATTGGGTAATTTTTAAATTTTTATTATTGTGGCTAATTCTTCCATGGTGTGACTATAGGAGTGGTTAGAGTTTTTGTTCAAGCATGAAGCATTCAACAAACATGCAACCATTCTTGGAGATGTTGCTAAGAAGATAAAACAGGAGCCATTACAACTTGAAACAATGCAAATCATACAAAGGGAAATAAACTTAAGCGTTGTGGGAGTGGGGCAATACTTGGCAATGTTCGATCTCCTTCTTGGGTTTCTGTGTCGCACAAGTGGTGATCCATTTGAACCACTCGCCAAGTATTGCCAACGTTGGTTAGCTGTAGATGCGCATTTAATCACTGAAATGTCAGTGTTCGATGAAATCCAACTTCGACATATTGTGAGCTTGTATGAAGGCTTGGAAGATTGTGCAAGTGTAGGTGTCCAAAGCCTAGTGAATTCTTGTTACAGGTAATGCATGCATCTTCATCACCAATCCATCTATTTTTATAAGCATCTACCGTCAATTGCATTCAATGCCATGGCCTTTATATATAAACATTTTTATTTAAAATGTTGATTTGTCAAATTTGGACTAAATCAATGAAAACAAGAGAAATGCTAGTTGGTAGAAGCCTATTTATGTGCTTGGTGATGATGATGATGATTATGTTTTGAATTGGGGATGTTTTTTCAGGTCTCCATTGACTCCAGAATTGATGGAGGAATTGGAAAATGCGGTGGAAGTAAATAGTCATCAAGACGAAACAACAACTAGCTACAATCACAAAATTCCTATTCAAATGTTTCAAGTAGCATTGCGAAGGTTTATGTTCCGATACTTGATTGCAGACACGTTGAGACCCAACTTACAACTTTCAAGTTATATCACCGATGAGAGATTGATTAGATGGCCAGAGAATGTGATTGATATTGTGGATGATCTTTTCCCAAGTAGTCTTCTAATGGAACATGCATCTTCCACTTATGGGTTTCTTTGTGAGATTTGTAGTAGGCAAGAGAATGTGAATACAATTTTGTCACAAAATGTTTAAAGATCCCATTTGTACAGCCCAACCCAAAAACTTTACAAAGGAAAGAAAAAAAAACTTTGTAGAAAATTGGGTTTCTTACTTTGGCCCAATCATATATTGGGTGTGTGGGAAAAGAGAAAATTCCCATTTTGTGAAATTTGTAAATTGCAAGGCCATGTATATAATTCAATTGTCAACTTGGAAGATGTCAAACTTCCAAATACTTGTGCGCAACCAAATTGTTAATAAAAATTGATGCGCTCAAAATTCATTTCAAAAAATCAGTTCAATTGTCCGTGGTCTTCAAACAAGCAAAAAATGCTAGACAAACCTTCCATGAATTAACTAGGTTTGTATTTTAGCCTTCAACATCTTCCAACTCTAGTGGTGGTTGCACTGTTTGAGAAGAGGTAGGTGAATTCTAATGCATATGCAAGGAGATTGATTGATTTAATTGTATGAATTTTTTACTGTTGGTAAGAGTTAGGTTGTCTACACTAGATTTTGGATACACTACCCATGGTCCAAAAGTTTTTTCAATTTGTTGAGTTGTGTTGTTGTTACAAATTCTTAAGCTTATTTTTTTTCACTATTATTATTGTCACAATTAATGATAAAAGATAACAACTATCCTTTTGCAATGTATTCATCTAACTTGACCTATAACAAACATTTTGAGCAATGGATCAAGAAAATTTTGTATTTTCATAGTTATATATTTAGATCTTCTCCAAGCTTATGATTTTAAGTCAACTTGAAAATAATCTTCAACATGACCCAATAATAATATATAATAAAGATTTTAGATTTGCTTACCAAAAGATAATTTGAACAAGAAGATAGGTAACCCACTTAGTGTTTTTCTTTGGGTGAATTTTCACCACCTTGCGAGACAAAAGAATTGGAAAAAATTGGATTTAAAAAAAAAATTCTAAATTTTGAGTTTTTTTGCCATTTTTTTAAATTGAAAAAAGGAAAGGAAAGGGAAAAGAAAGAAAAGTAATAATTTTAATATCAACTAAAATCAAATGCATGCTCAAAGGCCTTCAATACTAACATGTAAGGTAATCAACTAGTATTGTTAAACACTTGGAAAAATTGTTGAATTAATTGATCAAAAGGGAAAATAAAACCTAACAGTTGTTAATGTCTATGCCATAAAGAAAAACATGGATATAAGAACAACCAATTTATCCAAAAACCTTCTTAATTTAGCAAGGAAAATTTGCTTACAAATAATGACAAAATACTTAAACTTGATTAGACATCCAAGAATTTGAACTAGTAGTTTGATATTGACCAAACCTAAAGGAACAAGTTCATTACTAAGTAACTAAGCCAAAATTGTAGGTGTGAAGCTTTTTCCAAAATATTTTATGTTGCCTCAAAGCCAAGGAGTGAGTCAAAAGACCTTAATTTATGGTATTCATTCTTTCACTAATATTTAAAGTCTTGTGACAAAACTTTAAATGATTTGTTGTAACACAAATTTTTAAAGTGAAAAGATGGGATTTAAACATCTTATTAAAAAAACTATTACTCATTCAAACTTTCATACTAGCCTTCACATATGAAAATTGAAAAATAGATAAACAAATTATAATAAAAAGGGAAATAAATTTGTTGCAAGAACTTTAAAGCTTTTTTGAAACAATTTCAACAAGCCTTCAATGCCCTTAAGGTAGAGTAGCCCTTTGTCATTCAGGGGCCAGTGGGAAAACACTCAAAGAATGGTTAGTCAATATCTTTTCATTATTCACTAATGTATTTATTATCAAACATTCAACAAAAAATTATAGTGTTTTAATTTTTGGCCTCTGGTATTCAAGGGGGCTTTTCTTTGATCGATGTAAGGTGTAGTTCCAAAATGTTTTAAAAAAAATTTGAATGCCTTTAAGGATTATGGTGTGTGCTAGAAGGTATGAAGATGAATAGTTGTGCATGCTTACTTGACCCAAAAAAGATACCCATGTGTGTGGTGTTGGTTTGGCCATTTGGAAATGGGTGTTTTTGTGAACAAATTTATAAATTTTTTTTTCAATTTGCCTTTGAGCCCATTTTTTCACTTTGCAAATTTGTTAGGGTTTGGTAATGGTTGTTGTATGGAACATTTACAAGGGTTTGAGGGTTTGCTTTAGGGGTGGGGGCTTGCACATTTAAAGAATTACAATTCACCATTAAAGAACACAACCCTAAACCCTAAAATGCACATTGGGAAACAACAACATTTATTAACATGCCAAAGGAGGAGCTTCCCCCCAAGTTTGACATTTTGGTTTTCCCCCCCATAATTTGGACAAGGGAACAAGTTGGTTGTAGCTCTAACACAACTAGGTAGAACTTTTAAATAATATCTTTAACAAGTATGTAGACTCCTTACCAAAACACATAGAGGATGAGCCATGTTTTTTTTAGAACGTATAGTTCCTAATGCAATTTTGTTATGATGTCTGCATGTAGAACATGGAAAGGAACAACATTGAGCAATTGCAAATTAGGGCGGATCGTTTTTGGCACTTCAAGACTCCATAAAAGTAAAAACCTTGGGGAAAAAAAATTGAACAAGAAGTGACAAAAAATTCTCAATCATCGAATCATCTACACCCAAGGATCTTCATCGTCAAGTGAAACAAGTGGGATTTTCAAAATACTCAAAAATGTGCTTTAGGTTTCCAACACTTTGGAGATTGGCATCACTCTACATTGTCTTGCACGATCACACTCAAGGGCTTGGTTTTGGAATCATGTGGGACCATCTGCTCACTCATTGTGTCAGCTACAAATATGGTTGTAACTCATAACTACTCGAATATAGTAAAGATTACTAAAAAAGAAAGCATGTGCCATGGTGGGTAACATTACAACAATGTTTACCATTGTGCCTATTGTCAACACAATATTTGACATTTCCAAGAAGAAATACACTTCAACCAGTAGTGGAAGGTGTGACATTTTCTAGAAGGTAAAAGTAGAAGGCTTTGAGCATTGTAATAGGGTAGTGAAGTTTGGGTTTGCACCTCCACTATATGTAGAGGTCCTTGAGATTGGAGATGGTGGTGCAATATCACAAAGACAATTCACCAAATGTTATGGGTTGAGCTCTAAAGGGCCTAGTTTGAAATGTGTGAGGGTTCCTCAAGACATAACATTAAAGGAGGTTAGCAAATTTTTTGGACCCATTGTGAATAGGAATGGGTATAGTTATGTTCATATTGAGGACCCAAATTTCATTAAGAAAGTAGAGACCTTGTGGATGGTGGTTCATCAAAAACCATACCTCCCAACATCAAGGTTGATATCATTAAGTATGGCCCAAGGATTAGCATTTGGAAAGATCCATGGTAAGCCCATGAATTGGGCACTGTATGTAGAGTGGACCAATCAAAAGCAACAATGACACAAGGTGTGAGTCGAGTAGATTGAGTTTTTGAGTGATGAGGAAGAAAACGAAAATGTTTTTCTTCACACAAAAAAGGAAGAACGCAATCCAATCATGAATGTTGCAAGTATTTTTTTGGATTTAATCACAATATGTCAAATGTTGAAGTTCTTGCATTTCAAGTATGTTAGGTTTTGAGGCTTGCAAAATTTTCAAGGTTACATTAAGCTTATGACATTGTTAGTGTTGTTGTTTCTTTTTTTTTAGTGGTCTACAGTTCTTGTAAATCACATTGATGACTTGAAGTGTTACATTGTTCACACTAAAACAAAGTTGGTTGAAGTTCAAGAGATTTTGATTTCATCTAATTTCAAAAAGCAAGTAGAATTTATGTCTGCCATGAAAGCTCATAACCAACTAGAGGATCAAAATAACCACCTTCTTGAAGTTGAATAGGAGCTTTAGAAGATGATTTCAAAAGTTGAAGAAAAGAATTGTGAAGATAATGAGGTTGTGTTGAAAAATATTGACTCACATAAAAGAATGATTGATTATTTCCAAAACCTTGTTCAAGTTGGAAAATTTGTGTATGAGAAAATGAATAAATTGTCAGAAGGGATGGGTTCCAAGATGTTCAAATCAAAACAAAATGTGGTTGCTTCAAAGTGACATCATGATGCAGCAATTTTGCTTTTGAGCAAAGTGCGAATAGGTTTAGGTTTATGCAAAGTTGTTCCTTTGCCATCAAACATTGTGGAAGACAATGTTGTTGAGGACCAAAGTTGTTTACAAGTTGAGCATTGTCCTTTTTGTGGCTAAGGTTTTGAATCATTATGGGCAAGACAAATAACATTTTGCAAACATGTTTATCATGTTTGGTGTGCGCATGTTCATTTTCAAATGTCTACTAAATGTATTGAAGCTTTGTGTGGTGAAGAGATGCATGATGGATGGTCAGTAGTTGCTAGCATCCAAAACCTTGGGAGTGAACCACAACTCCAATAGCCTCAAAGTCTTCCACCTAAGTGGCAAGGTATGGCATGAATATCTTTTAAGTCCATTCCTTTGATTTCTAATCATCAGTTTTTGCACCTTATGAGCATTGAATTCATTCTTTTTTAATGCATAACAAATGGTATGCATTTGTGATGTTTGTAAATGGTTTGAACATTTCCATAAGTACTTCTAGATTTGTAACTTACTAAATCCAGAGGGGCAATATTATAATAAAATAACAATTTACACATAAATGCTTTAGTTGTTCCTTGGAGTATTTGGTTTTACATTTGAAATAATAAAATTGTTGTAATCCCCTTGAATGAGTGTGTCCTAAGTAAGTATGTAGTAAGTTTGTGTAATAAGTTATAAGTTTGTAGTACTTACTTAGTACGTAATAAGTTTGTAGTATTTAATAAGTCCAACATGAGTATGTTTTAGTTATATTGAAGTCTGCAATTGTGCATTTGAAGTCCTTCTATAATACTATTGATCTCTTACATGAGTATGTTTTAGTTATGTTTGAGTCTGTAATTGTGCATTTGAAGTCCTTAAAAGCATTAAAAGAGTCTTAAATGATAATTAAAACTTTGTCTAAGTTTCCAATTTTGCATTGGAAGTCCTCAAAATCTTGTTATAATGTATATGTGTGTGTTACATGTACATAGAAGTTTTTTTTTAAAATTTAAAGTTTTGATTCATTTCAAGAAAGTCCATGGCCAATTATCTTCTAATTGACTTAGTTGGGCATATTTAACAAACACAAGTACTATTCAATATTTAAGTGATTTTGAGAAGGTTGAATTTCAGTAAACTTGAAGCAACAAATGTATTAGTTTTGTTATGGCAGGGCATAGGATAAAGAAGCCAAAATGTGCATTAATAAGCATAATAAGAACTCACCCATTGCAATTTGAAGGTATGCCATTATATCCTAGCAATGTTCCTATGCCATGTTGAGTACATTGGACACCTGATGTCAACCCAAGTGTTGGCAATATCCACATGATGAAGCCCAACTAGCCAAACAAGTAGATGATGCTTGTTGAAATTACTAGTCCCAAATTATTTTTGACTCCAAATGTGCTTGAGCCTGTAATTAAGTCAGATGTTGAAACTATGGGGATTAAACAAGCATCGCAACATAAACTTGTGCATGCAAGGAAGGAGTTGCAAATGGATGATCCGGAAAGTGAACTTAGGAAAGAAAATGATGTAGATTCTAAATCATTGCACTCTAATTTAAAAATATTAGGAGACAGTGGACCACATCAAATGAAGAAGAAAATAATGAAAGATGTGACTAAAGATGACAAAGAGATTAAAGAGCCACCTCAAAAGAAAAGTAAATTTGCTTTTCAAGAGCGAAAAAGCAAGATAAATTCAAGGGGAAGAAGAAATCTGGATCACCCAACTATAAGAAGTTTGGTTGAACATCAAAATTGCCTATTCATGAAAGAACATTAGTTGCAAAGACAATTAGATAGGCACATGCTAAAGGTGGCCAATCATTGAAGTCAAAGTGAATTTTTTCAACCAACTACTTATCATGTTCAAGTTCCATAATGATGGCAAGAGGTAGTTAAATATGTTCAATTTGAAATTTTGAGGCCTAAAAAGCTTAGAGCTTGAACATTGTATGCAAAGTTTTGCATTCCTTAATGCAGTGAGCTCAAAGCTATCATTTAACTAGTAGTTTGGTCCTAAAATTACTGAACACAACTTAGTGATTGTGAGAAATGATGTATGTTAGTAAAGGATTAACACTTAAAAGCTTCTCTTATTATTGGAGTGGATAGATTATAGGTATAATGTTTCTTGACTTGTGCAATAAGAAACTTTCTCATGGTCTGCCTGAGTGGACAACAAAATTGTGTCATCTAAAAAGGTATGAAATTATTAGACTATGGAATGAGTTGTGAATGGTGAACAAAGGTAGGACTAGTGTTTGAATTGATCTAATTGTTGCATAACAGTGTGAAACCAAAAGTTTTTCTTATTTAGAGAGCTTAATTGGATCTACATAACCGACTTTTTTTCCATTTATGGTAAGTTCTCTAGTCCTTTTCTTATAAGGCATGTGCCATGTACTCCTTAATTAGTTTATATGTATGGACATTTATTTTATGTCTTCAAGGATTGTGTAACACCCTGAGAGGTGGTGTTGTGAATTATAGGTTGATGACTACAAATTCCTCCATGAATGTTGTTTAAGGAATTTTAGTCACCATAGCCAATAGCTAAAGTGTTTGTGTAATGAAACATACAACTTAAATTTGTAGTAGGCCATTGAAGGACCAGGGTAAAAATTGGCAGTGTTGTCCATTGTTTAATCTTGATTATGAACACAATAACATGTTGTTGGAATGGTGTAAGGTTAGTTGATATTAGAAGTTTGGTCAAGATTGGTTTTGGATCTTCCACAAGTCAAGCAAATATGTGTGCAAGCCTTGAAGTAGTTGTGATAAATGTTGATTAAATTAAAATTGTGGCCTCATAAATACAGAACCATCAAATGTCACAAAATTGATTACATTTCATTGTACCATTAGTCTTTTGAATGCAATGTTCTTAGGTGTTGTAGTAGGAGCTTTCAAAATACTTAGAGGTGTTTTTGCAACTTTTTTCATGTGTAATCATGCTAGACTATGCCTAAGATTGTGAAGTCAATTTGTTTTTGTGCAAGGGAGTTCATAATTAACATGGGTAGCATATGTTAAAATTGCAAGCCCAAAGTTTTTGAATTAACATGTTTGCTATGAAATTAGGGATCCATAATTTAGTTGAACTCACTTGGTACTAGATGGATTGACATGTGTTGCAAGTTCTATAGTTGGACGCATTTGCTCTTCTTAAGGTCCAAGCTATAACAACTACAAAAGAAGGTGATTTTAAGGTGCACTACTCTACTTTTGGCTTGTTTTGGTTTTTCTACATAATAATGATTAATATTGAAAATGGTTTAATAAATTGTATTAGAATCAAATTATTTGATCAATCATGCTGGATTGGTCAATGTTTTGCATATTGAAGCAATCTTATCCACTTTCAATAAATGGCTTCAATGTTAATGAGATGACTTTAATAATAAGATAAAAAATTCAAGAACAAAAAAATGTTGGTCATAAATATACAATTTTCTTGCCTCTTAATCACAATGTTTGAATATATATGTTATGATTTTATCATTAAGGGAAATCTAGTGAATTAGTTTCTTGGCTCCTTTCTCAAGGTTGGTTGTCTATATATCAAATGTACGATAGTAGAGGACCCCAAAATAAGGGGTTTAATGATTGAAGCTAATCAAGATTTCAATATGGTTTTTTGATCAATGGTGTTATCTTGGATCTATGTTTGTTATAAATGGGACATCAGTAGTGGTTTTTGTGTGCTATCACAACCTAGACCACAAAGAGGGTTTTGAAAGATGTGAATGGTTTTCACATTATCTTTCAAGATAAATTATATAGTTACATAAGCTATGTTTTGTATACTTATCAAGAATTTAGCATATTTTGGATGATCTATTTAACTGTAAACCAACATGATAATTGCAATCATGAAATAAACCATTCATTTATGTTTTTGATGCGATGTGTGCAATCAATAGATTTGGAAGAAGCACTTGCATCCAATTTTACCAATGTCTAAATCCACTACTTGTTCACAAGTCTTGCCCAATATTGCACATGTGCAACAATTGTCTTTTGTAGGTGTTAGATGAGGTGACTTTTCCCTTTGCAAGATCCCATGTGGCTAGCAACTTCTTGCTTAGATTTCTAGTTTGTGTTACTACTATGATCAAATGTTAAATATCATTTATGTATACCAAAGGGACTGCATTCCATAGTAGTCCTAGATTGCATGTTATAAACAATAAGTACTTTAGATCCCAAATTCTGATTTTGTTTGTGTGTTACAAACTCGAAAAATGCCCAAGAATATTTATCCAAGCTAACAATGGTGTGGATGTTTTCCATACATTTTTTGGTGTAGTAAATATTATTTCTAAATGTAAGTATAACAATTCCCATTTCTTCCTTTTCCATGGTAATTGTGATTGTTGTAGTGGATAATCATGGCAACTCATCATTAATATTCATGATGATGGTTAGATGGTTAAATGGTTAGACATTTCCTTATTGTGAAAGATCACCACACAAAGTAAGATGATTTTGTGGGGCTTCAAAAATTTTTTAACTTCATGGAAGAGTATATATATAGGCTTCATTGTTGAAAAAAAAAATTATCGGTGTTTTTTATCAAGTGTCACTACTAGAGTAACTTGGTCTCAAAGTTGTCAATCCTATGCACATTCTTTTTAATGAACATGTTGATAGAATCTTCTATGCCAAGAAAATGCTTTACAAACAAGCTATAGATTTAAAGTTAGTTTGAAATATTAGCACAAATTGTTGACGATTAAACTTTATGTGCAAATTGGATAGTTTGTAAGCATTGGTTTCTCTTTGGAGTGTATTTTAGATGATGTTGAATGGAAATTATGAAAATCAAAGTTGTACCTATCTTGCTGCTAGAAATGGATCATCAAGTTGTTTGATGCATAGAGACTTTATTCAAAAAAACCCAATACAATCGAAGGACTATTATGTTGTGTTAGTCTAAAGCTTTAGGAATATGTTTTGCCTTGGTCACAATAGAGTACATTTGATTATTAAGATATGAGAACAATAAAGCAAGAGTGTATTGTGCATGTATATTGCAAGGAATCAATTTATTACATCAAAACAAAAGCAAGTTTGTGGGGCATAAATCTCATTATTGAGGGCCTTTGTTGACCTTCAACATTATCAAGGAGGAGATCGATTTATTGTAGTTGAAATACCTAGTTGATGGACTCACTATCTAAATTACAATTTTTGACCTGAGAATGATCTAGATCAATCTCTTTTGAAGATGTTGAAGTATGATGCATATCTTTATGTGGTTGATTATTGCATAACTCTAGCTAACGTGAATTCCTTCTGTTAGCATTCTTTGCAACTAGAGATTTTCTAGTTATAGTTTTTCACTTTGTTTTACAAAACTCGATCTAATGAGTCCATTGGTTTGCCTCAACACATATGCATAATATGAAATTAGTTCTTCCACTATGTTGTTCAACTTTTCAAAATAAATTGGTCATAAAAAAGTCATTTTTATGAATTTTTTTTATTGTAAAACCCTACACAAATGATAAATGCATTAATTATGTGAATACACAATTCATTGTACGTAGGACTGTCATAACATGTTGAAAATATTTTTCAAAAAGACCAAATAGGTACTTATTTGTACATATTGTGTACACAGAAGTACACAATCACTTAAACCTATCTTACATAATATTATTTGAAAGGACTTTCAAAATATAGTTGGAGATTCATATAAAACCAAACACTCTTCATCTACTATTGTTGTACCTTGAAGGACTTCAAATGCATTATTAGAGACTTTTTGAAAAAATTCATTAAAATATTAAAATTAATGTATGAATATAATTAAACAATTCAAATGCACAATTGGAGATTCATGTGCAAACATGTCCCATTTTGAAACCTAATCCATTACTACTATGCCTTTAAAGACTTCAACTACACAATTAGAGACTTTCAAGAGACCTCATATTTCACATTAAAAAATAAAATACTAGTTCATGTGTTATTTAACCTTTAACAATTTCAAATGCAATATAATTACAAACTCATTGAAACATATCCAATTTTGAAACTTAACTACCTATTGTAATACCCTTAAGGACTTCGATTGCATAATTGAAGAAAAACATATTATCCTTGGGTCCAAAATTTAAATCAAAACAATGCATTAATAATCAATAAATTTATAATGTATCATGAGACCAAACTCAAACCACTTATGGGTCCTATTCAATGAAATGAAAGGTTCATGCAATGAAAATCCCTATGTTTTATGACTTGACCTAGTATATCATAAGCTTCTCAAATAGTTAGCACATGTTGTGACAATCCTTGCCATGAAGTATTTCACATGGATATACCATTTTGCTAACTTACACATGGGGAGGGATGTTTGATAGCAACACAAAACCCATTGTATGATCTTTGGGTGTACTTGAGCAACATAATGAATTTTGTAATAGGTTCTCCCATGTCGCAATGAACTTTACAAACACCAAGTAGGCTCACAACAAATTCATTGATCAAATCATGTGTTTCATCCAAAGGGGCCAACATATGCCAAAATAAGCTACATAATGCCAAACATAGTGCCCCAATTTCTAGAAACGCTACAAAATTGACCTCATGGATTAATCAAAGAAATACAAGTCTCAAATAGTCCTCGCCCAATACTAGATTGATGTCTTGTAGCCACTAACAAGGTTATTTGAAGCTTCAAAACTTAATATAAAATATTCAACACCCGTTGTGAACCTCATAAAAAAAACAATTACCTAGATGAAATGACCACATGACCTACATATATAATAAGGTCCTACAAATTCACAAGTTAGATCAATTCTTGATTCTTGTTACAAATGGAAGACTTAAACCTCCAAATGACAACT
>Ga0209208_10004280_pt1 | contig 20330 bp, 21 predicted proteins | sample S1TSphfallax_3_FD_187694 | JGI IMG/M metagenome (GOLD analysis project Ga0209208, IMG submission 187694) | Host-associated microbial communities from peat moss isolated from Minnesota, USA - S1T2_Fd - Sphagnum fallax MG (SPAdes) (version 2) | ecosystem: Host-associated > Plants > Peat moss >...
CTAGCTCTCGACGGCTTGCACTCGTAGCCTCTCTAAACACTCTGCAGCTGTCAGGCGTTGTAAGTTAGCAGGCGAATCACTTGTCTCTTTCTTATGTTCACGAGAGGACTGATGAGACATATTTAAGAGGCTCATAGGAGTGTTGGAGTTTCGGGTCCAGTTTCGTTGAGAGGATCCGATGCCAAGTATACAGAATCGACCATCGACGAAGCTTGTGGGGGATCGCCACCACTGCAGCTCTGCTGCAACCCACTTTGCAGCTTCCCATCCGACACATGTTCATTCTGATCCGAATCTCCCCCGGCTCACGTTTTTTTTCCCTCTTCTTCGTTCTGTTCTTCCTAATCCAGTTAAGAGGAAGGGGGATTTCTTGCATGAACTGCGAAGCTGAAGAATTTTTTTTTCCAGTTTCAGCAAAATTAAAAAAATAAAGCCCAAGAAGAATCTCGATAATATCTAACTCACCGTCTCAACACTCTTTGAATTTCGGGTATCTTGCAGTTCTCGGCCGTCATTGATTTGTGTGCGGGTCGACCGCTATTGTATGATTACCGTTGCAACCTCGCAACTTCGACAAAACTTTTCGCCATTTGCTAAAAATATTTTGTAAAAAGCACATCAAATCAGTCACAAAATCGCCAAAAAATGACACAACTGTATACATTATGAAAGGGTGCTTAAGATTTTCGACTTTCATATTTTGAATATCTTCAAATTTGGTTAAATATACTTATGGATGATTGCAACTTGAGCAACATCACAAAACTGAAAAACAAGCACTGCACATGTCTTTTGATTAAATAATTAATTGTTAAAATTTGATTTTGACAAATAAAAACATTATAAAATGTTCAATATTTTCCTTCACAAAAATGTTGTTCTTTGGAATTTAATAAAATAATTTCATCATCTCAGAAAATCAGACCGTTAGTGTCAAAGCTTCCAAGGTGTACTACTATGGTATATAACTATTGTGTCATTTTGACTCCTTGATTCTAACTTACGTGCTGCTCAAGGCAAACCAGTTTCATTCAAGTGGGATCCACAGTACTCTACGCTGAAGGCAGTCTTCTGAATAATTAGTCAAAATTTGGAGTATGTTAAAAATTTGAGAAATTTGTTCCACAACTTTCCAAAAACCTTGAAACCTCTCACATAAATTTTTTTCCAGAAAATCTAATTTTTAGATTATTTCCATATGTCTCTTTTTTTAAAATTAAAAATTAAAATCTTGTCTCCCTTTTATCCTCAATGCCATAACCGCTTAGCTCCAAGTAGTTCCTACCATCTCCAGCAGCACTATAAAATACACAAGGACACCCACGATGGTACCTTTGCCTTCTTGAGTGAGGCATTTTAGTGATCATATTCAACTCAAGAAATGTTGTATTTGAACTTAAAGACCTTGATTTAATCTGAAGATGGGATAGGTAAGGTAGAATCGTTCATCACCAAAGATGTACCTGTCATTGAAGCATTTCCAATATTTTTCCTCCTACCATAAGGAAATTGAGCAATTTTTGCATCACTGGATGGGTCTAAAAGGGAATGGGCTCAAGTCTTGAGCACATGAAGGAACCACTCACTGGTCATCAGTTCCAAGTTCCAACGTCAGGGCTAGTTTCAATCATAAGGGACCTGGACCACAAGTTTATCATCTTGGGGAACTGACACTACAATTAAAATGTGGAATCAGAACCTCATTCCATTGCAACCAGAACCTTGTTTCAGCCCTTGCTTTACACGCAGAAACATGTCATCCATGCCTTTTTGTTCAAGGGAAGGCCAGCTCCTGTGGGCCTCCCCTGATTTTAGGGTCCGAGCCTCCAGGGCAGTAGCCAGCAGGGTACATACTACATAGGCACCAAAATTAGGGGAGTACCACAGGAGCAGGCATTCCCCTGCATGAAGTATGGAAGGCCGTTTCCTTTAATGACCAAAGGCTTGCATGTGAATTGCAGAAGGTCCCTTCAAGCATCTTCATTGCGAGGAGGTGCTTTCAAATCGAAAGAAAAGAAATCGTTGGAGTGCTTTATGATAAGGATGAAATCAAGTTCTATTCTTGAGTCACATGGTCTATGTTTTAGGCATGTGGTCACTTCCAATCTTGCCTATCCCAATCTCGCCTATCCCAATCTTGCCTGTCAAACCGAATTTTCTGATGTCACATTGGAATTTTTGTTCGAGCCCTTTGTTACACACGTTGCAATTTTCTTGGCAAACAAGCAACACTTTTTTGAAAAGGGTGAAAGCCCTATGTTTTAATCACATGGTCACTTCCAATCTCATGCACCAAATCCAGTTTTCTGTAACCAGACTTGATTCAATTTTTTTCAAAGAACCAAATTGACACCGAAACAAGAAGTTTAGTAACTTGAAGAACATGAGCTCTTCCATCAAATTCAAAAGTTAGCTCCAAAACTGGAACCAGAGGTGCTTCTTAAAACCTGAAACCAAAAGTGACAAGTCCTTCCTTCCACATCGTTTTTGGTGCTTGCTTTTGTTGCTAGTTTTTTCCTTTTCAAACAAGTAAAGTTTGCATTGGTGTCTGTAACAAAGGTTCTTTAAATAAAAAGTTACAGCATATCCCATTAATGAACAAATTCCCCTGGATGCTATAACATATGTTCTTGTAAGTGATCAATGAAATTATCAGTCCAAGCACTCTAATGAAAGATTCCATTTCACAAGTAAATTCACGGTTTAAAAACCTTTAGCATTTTGTTGCATTGCTCATCACCCCTGGGTATTTTTTTTCTACCATCCCAGGTTGGTCTGCTGGCTGGCCACAGAGAGTTGAAGTGAATCTCTTAGCAAGCTTTTAACTTTCTGCTATGATCAAAATTTATGGCAAAACAAGGAAACCATTTATTGGACCTACAGTGAATTCCAAAGTGCATGTATGAAAAAATTGGTGACTTGACTAAACTTAAAGTTGAATATAGTGGCAAAAAGGATGAATTGATGGATAGAAAGGATGAATCAATGGATAGATTGTTGACAGTAATGTAGTTCACACTTTTGCAAAGTTCTGGCATGTGGCAACCTCCACATGCAGCACATCAGAGCACAAATCATACATGCATACACATGCACCTTGCATACAAATCCTTCCAACATGCTTTGATACTTCTTTTAGGAGTGGACAGGATGGATAGAGAGGCTGCTGTACATGACTTCATCAGTAACGCCACTTGCCATGGAGCAGGCATTTAGTCATGGCTAACAGAGAAGAACCTAACCAAACAGATCCACATCACCAGATTCTATTTCCTGCTGAGCATCTGCAGCTGACAATGTTGATAGTGCATGCATTTTGCACCACTTGCTGTTTCTGTCATGATGATGCCCACTGCACAGTTGCAGACAGCTGGTACTTTAGTTCCTCATGACAAAGGTACCACAGTTTGGCTTCCCTCAGTTCCACTATCTCCACTTGCTGGTTACTGACCTCCATCTTGCTGCTGGGAGTTGAATCCTGAATCAATGCCAGTGGTTGCCCATGCTCTTGGTCATGCTGGTGAAGTAAAACTTCTTGCCGCTGAAAAGTAATTTTTGTTAGAGAATTTCTCAACAGCCATGTGAGAGGTTGACTGACAATACCATGTTATAATAGTTTGAACTCATCACTTCTCTGTGCCTGCAGGAGAGGAGTGCCAAGAAGCTTGTTGGTGTTGCTGCATGTGGACAGGAACCTGGACAGCTGCAGCCTGGGCTTGGGCCTGAACCTGAGCCTGAGCTTGAGTTTTGGGCAATGGCTTGGGACTTGAGCACTTGAGCAAGTGCTTGGGTTCAGGCATGGACATCATCCTGTTAATGTCTCCTCATAAGCTGGTGGTAATCAGCTCCAAAAGTGGCCCCAGGGAGAGCCACAGATGTCATGTCCACAACTCTTCAGACAAGGAAGCTTTCCTCATCCCCAACCTTCTTCTCATACTTTCTCATGCCTTGGCCCTACCCAATGCATAGGCACAAGATGGCACCTCCCATCTGCATGTCCAAGGGCCTTCAACAACATGTATAGTACAGTATGTTCAATTCAACACAGGTGTGACCTGGCTTGCCTCTTGCCTCTTGCCTCTCTATCATCATCCTCACAGAGATGTTTGTTGGCAGCAGCAGCATAGATGTTTGATAGCAGCACATAACCTGCAGCATTTTCAGGCTCCAATTCAAGAACTTGTCTGGCAACATGTTCTGCCATCTCCACATTACCTTGAATTCTGCAAGCACCAAGCAAGGCCTTCCATGCAGCCACATGTGGTTGACAGGGCATCTCCTTAATTATATTCTCCGCCTCCTGTAGGTGGCCAGCATGGCCAAGAAGGTCCACCATGCAGGTGTAATGTTCAGATTTTGCAAAAATCTTCTAAACTGCACTCATGGAAGCATAACATATGCCTTCATCCACCAAACCTGCATGGCTACAAGCTGACAGAAGACAAACAAAAGTGATATCATTTGGTTGTACACCTTCTTCATGTATCAATTCAAAATGTTTAAGAGCTTCCTTCCATTGCCCATGCATAGCACATCCTCCAAGTATGGCATTCCCAGAGACCACATCATGTGATGGCATCTTGTTGGACACTCTCCAAGCATCCTCCATGCCCCCACATTTCCCATACATGTCAACCAAGCTACTTCCCACAAAGAGATCTGAATCCCATCCATGTTCAATGATCTGCTCATGAACATGCTTGTGCTAGTCAAGCACAAGTATGCTAGCCCATGCATTCAGCACCCCCACAAAAGTAATAGAGTCGGGTTGCACATTATACTGTTGCATTTGTTGAAAGTTCCAGTGCCTTCTGCCCTTGCACACATTTCACATGTCCCAATATAATGGCGTTGCAAGTGACCACATCCCAAGGTGACGTGGTGGCATGTTGTTGAACACTCTCTGAGCATCCTCCATGCTCCCACATTTTGCATACATATCCACCAAGCTGCTCCCCACAAAGACATCTGAATCCCATCCACTTTGAATGATCTGCTTATGAACACACCTGCCTTCTTCAAGTGCAACTAAATTGGCACATGCATTCAGCAGCCCCATGAAAGTAACAGTGTCTGGTCAAACATCCTCCTGTTGCATTTGTTGGAATAGTTACAGTGTGCACTGCCCCAATACCAATACCATGGCATTCAAAGTCACCACATTGTGAGATGGCATCTTGTTGAACAATCTCGAAGCATCCTCCATGCTCCCACATTTTATAGACATGTCAACCAAGCTATTCCCCACAAAAGTAACTGATTCATAACCTCTTTGAATGATCTGCTCATGAGTACACCTGCCCTCTGCAAGTGCACCTACATTGGCAAAAGCATTCTACACCCCCACAAAGTAACAGAGTCTAGCTTCACACATTCCTGTTGCATTTGTCAGAATAGTTCCAGTGCATTCTGCCCTTGCCCACATTTCACATGTCCCAATATCATGGTAGTCCAAGTGACCACATCTTGAAATGGCATCTTTTTAAACACAGGCCAAGCATCCTCAATACTCCCCACAATTACATCTGAACATCCACTTTCAATGATCTGCTCATGAACACACCTGCCATGACAAGTACAAGCATGCTGACAAATGCCTTCAACACCCCCACAAAAGTAACATAGTTTGGCTGCACACCTTTTTCCTGCATTTGTCAAAATAGCTGCAGTCCCTTCTGTCCTTGCCCACATTTCACATGAACCAATATTATGGGGGGTCCAAGAGACCACATTTTGAGATGGCATCTTGTTGAAAACTCTCCAAGCGTCCTGAATGCTTTCACATTTTGCATACATGTCAACCAAGCTATTTCACACAAGACATAAGACTCACAACCATCTTGAAGGATCTGGTCATGAACATGTCTGCTCTTCAAGTGCTCATAAACAAGCACATGCATTAATCACCTGAATAAAAGTGAATTTATCAGGACCTATTCCTTCTCATTGCATTTGTTGGAAAACCTGCATTGTCTTCTCAGTTTGCCCATCCTTCACATATTTTTTAAGCTTCTCATTCAGTGTGAAATTGTTCAAATGCACTGCACCTAGTGCCATTGGGCCATCTCTGCTGCCACCCATGGCAGTTGTGTGGGCCCTCAAGCCAGAGTGCTTCCTGTATCTTCTTATGTTTAAAATCAGGGTACCTTTAATTTGCCTACAACCAGAATCCAGATCAAGCTGATTTTCCATGTATTCTCCACATCCCACAAATACATGCTATCATAAGAAACCCACCCTGACCTTCTCAATGAGCAACAGAATTTTGTCATATCATATATACTTACATTCTCCAGCCTACCAGTACTATCCAACCAGTGCAAAGGATCTGAAATGAATTTCTGCCAACGTTTACACCATGGCAAGATAACAATCCCCAGAAAGCAACAAGCTTGACACCAACACGAGCTTTGGCTCCGATGACATGTGAACTCTGACAGGGTTGATGTTCAATTACCTTCTCTGATCTGTAATCCCACCATTGCGAAGGATCCAAAAAGAAGTCCCGCCACAGTCACAATTTCTCCCTCTGACCTTCACGAACTGCAAAAGAAACATGATTCCTATCAAATCATGTACTTTGATGAGGTATTGCATCTTCCATATATTGTGTCCAATCTTTCGATTTGCTTTCGAAGATATCATTATGTAAACCTCAGGTCATGATTTAGGCAAACAAATCATACGTACTGTAAGGCATGAGAAGAGAGAAAACATAAGAAAGCTTACAACGGTCTTGATCTTTCAGTGCCACATTCATTTCTATCTGGTGCGCTCTGCGAAGAAGTGCGTTGTATTGCAAAAGTCGGTGGTGAGTATCGTGCGATTGCGGGTGCACACAGACATGTTGCAGTAAACTCCTCCCGGTCGACCTCCCTGTTCCCAATGTGGTGGCGGAGCTTTTGCTTTTCTGTTCTAGAAAAGAGTTGCATCCTGCATACGGCAATTGCATTTGCTGCACTGATAATGAAGACATTCCTTCGCAAACACTTTGGCAACTGCTTTCGTTCCTCACAATCCAGTACACAAGACGAGCATCCGTAGTAGACGACCGTAATGCAGATCCCTCTGGTGCATCCGAACTGCACCCAAACCCAAGCTCTCTCCCACGACCACCACGTGTGCATTTCTCTGTCGGACAATTCCGGATTGAACGTCAACCTCAGGGATGCTTCCTTCTGTTTGAGTCAGATGAACGGGGCCCAGATCTTGAGCCTGTCAAGTTTGAGCGTAGTAGGGCTGGCCGAGTATTTCACTCAGCAACTCAACCTTCAAATACGCTCAAAAAAACTAGAAACAAGCAAAACATGTGGCATTTTGCTAATCACCTTGAACATCAACATGCTTTGAATTAAAATTGATAGTGATCATCCCAAACCTTGGTGAAGAAATGAATGTAGTTTTTTAAAATGTTTCATCAAAAAAAATTGATAGGTGTGTAGATGTGATCACTGTCATCCATGTAATCTCGTGCATGAGGTCGTTTCAAAACAAGTCTAGCCCCCAGGAATGATTCAATGAGCTCATAAAATTCCTTGTTAAAATGTCTAGGAATGTTCAAAGAAACTTTGTCTTATGGAGTCATGTGCATTGTCTTCATTTGAACCCGTGCCATTCACGTAGTTGAATATATTCTTTTGAAATCACTATAGATTACAGCCCATTTATCTTTACATGTTGCCCCAATCCTTTAATACATGGAATTGTCGTTTGCCATGATCGTAACATCTATCTTTCACTATGTTTCACCATTTGGTGACGACAATTTCGAAATTGTTCGCAGGTCCACCTTGTTGAAAGAAGCCATTCTTGGGTTTTTGGTAGTAGAACTTGAGAAGAAAGGCCAAGAGGAGAACTTGCTGCAGCACTTGGGTGATGTTAGGCACACAACCATCATCCAGACTCAGTCTCAGAGGACAGACCAGGGTTCTATCACATAGTTACCACAATTGGCTGAGAGATACAAAAATATTGTGATGAGACCATCACCCCATGATTCACTGTGTTTGTGGTGGGTCTCTCTTTATCTGCAGTTCAAGAGTATGGGACATGTTGTAATTCAAATCTTGGCAATCTGTGTAGGCTGAAGTGATTAAACTTGTCATTGCGGTATCCTAGTTCCAAAAGTTGTTTTTACAGGTTATTGAGATGATATGCTATTCCATGCTTAACATACTCTTCCACAGGGCCCCAAGTATGTTTAGAGTCCATCTGGAATCATCTATCCATCCCACACGACATGCATGGTGTGCCTGGAGGGGAAAAGTGATCCAAAAGTTGAGATTTGACTTCTTGTTCTTGAGACGCAAGAGGACATTGACCCCTTCAGATTGAAGTTTGTTAAGGGGAAAGGTATCAGTCATCTCTGTAGCATTGGATGATGGTGCACTGGATATTGCCCCAAAGCTCAAAACTTAGTTGCAAGTGGAGATCTGATTTCAAATGTCAGAGGAAGCTGAAATCAACAGTGCTCCAGTGGAAGTTCCTAACACTACCTTTTATTCTCTTTTCTATCCTTGTGTTCCTTGTATTTTTTAAATTGCAGCATTATGTTCTAATTAAATCTTGAAAACAATAAGACCATTCAACAAATTGTAACAAAGAATAATCTGATAAAACTTTGATGTATAACAAACATTTAGTTGCAAGGTGTCAAAAATAATAAATCTTTCTCCTCATGCTATTCAACAAAAAATGATCAATTCCTTATAAAAATACTCTCTTCATGAAAAATTATGGGATCTTATGTCGGAAAAAAATCAAAAGTCATTCACCTTGCAATGTCGTTGAGAAAGACTTGGTAAAGTATATGCTGACCAATAAATAGGTCAATATTCTCTATTGACATAGTAGTGACTAATAAGGGGCCACTTGACCTAAATCTAATGTTGGTAACCCAAAAAAAATCTAAAAATTCCAAAGTTCAAATTTCTTTTTGTCGATTAATAGTAACACGAAAAACAATGACATGGCTTTATGTGTACAATAAAGCCCTATGGTGAGGGCATTCTCAAAATAAAGGGCAAGTAGGAAAGATGGTAGTTGAATTTGGACTCACATTTTGTGAATGTCCCTCGTGTGACTTGCACCCATCATAAGTATGAGGCAAAGGTTATATGAGCTTAAACATCCAATGATCAAAAGGTGGAGGAGAGTTCTTACACCTACTACTCCTTAAGAGTGGTAGGGACCTTACACCTAAAAGTAGGCATCATTTCCCTCCCATCCTAAAGGTGTAGGGTTTAAGGTTCATACCATCAAGTGACCCTACTTCAGGAGAACCCATGAGTATAGGAACCTCAAAGCACATAAATGACTAGCTCTTGATGTGGGAACATATAAGAATAGGAAGGTCTCCGTCCTAGCATAACACAATTCTGGAATCTGAGCTGAGTTGTTGAATGGTTTTGACTTGAGTCCAATCTGTCTGGATGTAGCATCAAACTAAATTTGCTACTACTGATGCCATTTTGCTGGGTTGAAACTTGAAACCTCATGACATGAATGGACTCTGAATGTGATTGTTTGTTTGGCTTGTCACTTCTCTGGAACTCATGAAGTATGGTCTGATCATTTAATGTAGGAGGATTCATAATTTAGTGGGACTTGTCTTTCAGCTGCATTTGTTTGTCATTCAAACCATAGACATTGTTGAGAGTGCAGGTGAACTAGTCAGTCCTGGACCATGTGGGACTTCCAAATGCAACCTTTACAGGTGAACATTTAATAGTCTTTGTAGCTGGCTGGACATTCAGAACAACTAGCAACTTTACTAGGCCATTCTCATTGTGGATGCTGAGATTGTTTTGCTCTGCCACATGTGGGCTCAGGGTTTCAGGTATTCAGTTTTCATGTTGTGTATCCCCAGTTGTGTTGAACTTTTGTCTTGGTTGACTGTATGCCACTACAATTGCCAAATGTGTTAGTTTGTGATAGGAAAATTAGGGGGCATTTTCAGCACAGTTGGAGCTTATGAGAGCAAATATGTGGTTATGATACACTCGAGATTGTTGTAGTGGACCTGGGACAAAGCAATGAGCAGCCTCTGTGTTGGTACCTCCAACACAAGTATGCACCTACTTCCTGATTTGCAGTGACATTAACAACTCTGATCTGGAATCAGAAACATGTTGGAACCTTAGTTTGAACATAAATGTCCAGTGTAATTATTTGAGGATTTGTGTGTTTGTAATTCCCCAACTGCCTAAAGATCCCATGAGAGCCTTGCCAAATGGTTCTCTATTGCAAAAAAAATCATTTGCTGATTTAGTTGATTCATTGGAAAGTACTCACTCAGAGACATTAGAAAGGTTTCTGGTTTATGTCCAGAAAGGCAAGTCAGAGTTTTTTAGTGGGCTTTCACACAGCACTGACAGGTTGATTTATGGCCATTGCAGTCATTGATTCAGAGTGGTGAGGACTTCTCCATCTTCAACATTTGTGAATTTGGTAGTGAGCCTCTATTTGTTCACCTCAATTTTGCTGGTCGACCTCTATGGGATGCTCAACAAATTATAGACTAATCTATAACTGAGTCCAAGAACTTCTCCTGTGCAAAAGTGGAGACGTATTTAACCACGCTTTTTGGTTGACCTGATCTTTTTCAGTGAAGTACTCTTCTTGCCTTTTTCTCTTTGTTCTTTTTTGGATGTTACTTTTGGACCCAACTCTTAGTTGTAGCTCCTGAATGGCATGTGAATGAAAGTGAGGTACTATATATCAACTTACTTCTATCTCAATGTATGCCAAAAAGACAACCTCAAACAAAGCATTGGAATTGCTGATGGATAAACACATTCCTTGAATCTGCAGGGAGGTGTGATTTAGCCACAGGGTTGTGGGCACAGGGCCCTGATGAAGAACAGTCAGTATCTAAAAGCTTGCCCCACCAGCAGCCATTTACTTGAGTTTCATAGGTTATCATGTCCCCCTTTGGCTGCAGGTCAGCTGAGGCTTGCTTCTTAGCTATAATTCTAAGTTTGAGCATTTTGCTAGGATTTGTTTGTTTTCAAATGTGATTTGTGTGTCTGTTTAGTGTAGAATAGACAGTTGTGGAAAGAGCTCTTCGACCAAGATAAGTTAGATCTGATATTGTGGATTGGTCGTCCAGCCAGAGCTTGCCAGCAAAGTGGCTTACTCAGCTGGAAGATCTGCCATGTCATGTTCTGACAGAATGTGCAAGCCTGCCCTTCACTGTGCTGAACTCCTACTCCCAAGGTGTTGGGCAAGGTAGCTAATTTCTCTTTTCTGTTAATATTCTGGCTCCCTTGTGATCATCACCCACACAAGGCTATGGTCTATATGTTCTGTTGCTCTTTCCATGTTATGTTGTAAGTGAACTACAAGTACATCCAGTTGATCATGAAGATAGTCAGCCAGAACATGCAACTTTGATCAATGGGCAAGAGGCTTGCCTATTTGGTGATGGATAGCAGGGTGAGTCAACAGAGTCGTCAGATAACAAGGCAACTGCAATAGAGGATGCCATTGAATGACTTGCAAAAATTGCCAGACTATGGGTCACATGATCCTGCTAATGCTCGATGCACTGGGAAAAACAATCCAAGGTATTCACTACATTGTTTGTAATGTCAACAGAGGAAGCAAGGAGGGAAGAACTGTTTGATCATACGATAAGAATGTGAAGGATGACTGGCTCACTATAGACACTGCATACAGGAAAAGTAAGTGATGAAGTGTTTTCCACAGCAATAAAAATTAGAATCTGTGGTTCCTAGGGGAACATATAAATGGGGACATATTCAGTTCTCCATATTATGGGGTAAGATTGGGCGTGCTGAAGGCACAGACACCATCTGCTTATGCAGCTTTCTTGCAACAGCCTCAATACATGCAATGGATCTTATAGAGCAGATAGAGTGAATCTGGACACTAGCTACTGTAGTCCATGTGATGGGTTTACAACACGGGGACTACAGTTCTAAGTGAAGATAAAATTGACATATCCATCAATGTGTAAAAGTCACTTATGGGTTGAGATTGGGTCTGTTGGACTCTTTATTACATGGGAATTCATATATGGGCCTTGCTGTTGTTGGTTGTGCCAGTGTCCTCTCCCTTCAGCACTTCTCCAATCCCTTAAGACCTAGAGTCTGTCTGGTGGATGCTGACTTGGGAGGTTAAAGTCTCCTTCCAGTTGACATCCCAAATGACCTTGAGGTAGCAAGAACTTGCTTGGATACTCAGAGAAAATCCAGGTCTGCTAAATACAAGCAATTCTTGCTTGGGGAGGGGTAAAAGTCCAGTTCATCACCCCCCTTTTGTTCATGATGTAGAACACAAATACTGTAGAAACTGGGGAGAAGTAGCTTTCCCTCTGTGCAGGTTTGTAAACTTTATCTTTATTATTTTGTGCTTTCATTATATGAAGTTTTTGGAACCCTGAGCCAGACATATCTTGGCATCAAGCAGTGCATAGAACAGTATCTCTTGGGACTCTTTCTGCCCTTGAACTTCATTCAATTGCTGCAGATTCAGAGTATTTATATCATGCTATTATTTTGGCAAAACATATTTACAACTCTTAAAATTGTATTCCCAGAATTACTTTGGCATCCAGCTTCACCTGTTGGTTCTGTGACAACATTAGGAACAAACCCAGACTATGATAACTAATGAGCCAGAATGCCGTGAATACACCATAACCTTTCCTTTCAGCTGTGAAGATGAAGCCTGTATGTATGGCTTTTGGTGTCTTTGTGGTTTGGTTTCTATCTTTGATGACAGCAATTAGACCTGTTAATGACTCTCAGAGCACATGGCCATCATCTTACCTTTTCAAAGAAGGTTTAGGGTATTCACACTGAACTGATGTGTAGGCATGCATTGTCCAAAGGACTTGTGAATGGGATTTGACAAGATGACATCCACATCTGGCCATTTTGTGGTCCCTCTTTTCTGTGTGATTTTGACTACTGCTAAAACTTGCTCAAGTTTGTTGCACAAGGTGCTGTAAAGCTTGGTAGACTTAAATGTGATCACATTCTAAATTTCAAAAGCAGTCCCTCAAGAATGTTCTGAACACTGGGATGCATGATAGAATTCTAGGAACTTCGCATTGTCCATTTTCCCAGTGGTTCAGAGAAAGTCCATAAGTACAATTCAGAAAAATATCACATTCCATCCACACCACTAAGGTTTATGTGTTCAATATGAAACTCAACTCTGAATTGTATCATAAGTTACACATCACAGGGGTAAAAGACTAATACATGTTCCATTAATTTGAACAATATCTGTGCACCGCAGTTATTGTCTTGGTGAAGGGAAAAATGGCAATTGTAACTTAAACACCATCACTACTAGCTCAAGTCCTTCACAGCTATGCAACCAAATGTGCCAGAAGAAGGTGCTGCAGGTAGGAAGGACTTTAACCCTTTTTCAACAATTGAAAGTAATGACAAGGTGAAAATTTTGTCAGAAATGAGTGGCTATTCATGGTATTGTACAAGGACTCTGCAAACCTCATCTGTTGCCAGAATTGTCTGTTCAGAGAACAAGACCTTTTAGTATACACATGTACTCACTACCATGAGTGTCAGAATGATGTGACAGCTGCTTTCAAACATTGCCCCAAAATTATTCATGAAATCTAATCCTGAGTATAGAGAAGCTTGGCATCTCTCTAGGAATTTTGACTGTGTGAACATCTAGTCAACATGAATTCCAATTCTCATCTCAGAAATTACTTCCAGAAAAATCTAATGTGGAATTTTAGGCCAATGTCCGAAACCAGGCCAGAAGCTTACCCAGACCTTGGTCTAGAATAATGGAGCGCCTTTCAAGGCCTGCACAAATAGACCAACACATGCAGTTGCAATTAGCAATTGAAAGCCAACTCTCCTCTATCTGAAGGATTCAAGCAAGCTGATTTAGGATAAAGTTGCTTTCAGAAAATATTAAGGGTCGTCAAGAAAAGAGGGTTACCAAGATCAGCAGCCACCCGGTGTGCACACATGGTGCCTGAAAAAGCAACTGCTATAACACCTTGACCTGGAAAGCAACTGTCCCCCACACAGTACAACCCATCCACAGCCTGCAGCATAGAGTTGTGGTGATATCAAGATTCTAATCATCAGGACTCTGTAACACCAAACTTCCACCTTCCTCAAATGAAGGTCCAGAAAATTCTGTGCAAATCTGTAAATCATGAACATATAAAATGGCAAGCCAACGTACTGTAGTGTTAAATGGCATGCCAAGCAAGCCTTTTGGCTTGGCTGCTGGAATTGGTCCATAAGTACCATCATCCCTTGCCAAGTATCGGCGATGAGTTTTTGGTGTGCCAACCTATCATGAGGAACATTCATCATCATCTTCAGTGTTAATTCATGGGTGGACTTCTCAAAGATATCTTAACAATCAACCTTTGCCGCATGACAGTTTGTCACTTTGGGAAAATAAAAAGCCACAAAAGTAGGACTCCAGTTATCCAGTTTTCAGCTGTACATAGTTTGAAACAGTGGGTAGAAATACCTCACAGAATGTTATGGCTGCTTTTAGACCTGGGAATAAAGTTGCCTCCAGCCTTGCCACAATTTTGTCTGCCAATGCTTCCTTCTTTTTCTTGTAGTCAACTGGCAGCAGACCCTACAATTAACAATAGTCACTGTTCAGGAATAGAGAGGTCATGCATGCCATCTAGTCCTCAAAACAAGCTGTAATTGTGTTCGCCTGTATTCTCAAACAAGCTAACACAATTTCCTTCATCCTCTTACAAGACATAATTTTTCCTTTAAGTCATCCAAATCAAGCCCTAGAGATTCAGAAGTTACTTTCCAACCAGACATGCATCTGAATGTAAAGATTATAACTCTCAACTTGCTTCACACCTTCAGAGTCTTGGGCAAAAAGGTTACAAATTATAAGCAGCAAGGTCAAGTCGAGACAACCGAGGGAAACTAACACTGTTCCTCCTATGATCAGTTTATACATCTTTGAAACATATAGTTCATACCAATATGAAGGTAAGTACTGAGAATTCTGCATACTTATGATTTAAGTCCACCAGAGTTGTATTGAGGAATGACTGAGTCATAATATGTGAAGAAATTTGGATCTCTTCCTCTTGGACCCAGCTGTATTCATACTTCAAATTATCTAGAACCTCACAAAAATTGCAACATCAACCTGGCAAGGAGGTTAAAAGGAATACCTGCCAATCATCAATCCAAGATGTGGTAAAAATGTGGAGAATATGGTGGCCTGGTGGTGCTAACGAAGAGTCCAAAATTGTGGGAATGCTTAAGAAAATTGTCTCGTACGGCTCCTCCAATTTTGACCATTCACTCTATACTCAACACAACCCATTGGCTTGAGGTTACCCAATGAAAAACGAAAAACCAAGTATACAAAGAGAATGGGTAAAAACACTCTTGGGTATTGGGTTTTTTAGGGGCTCTGTTTTAAGGTTCTATGATGGCATTTGGGAAGGCAAAGATGTGGAAAAGTGGAGCCCACCTCAAGCACAAGGTGGTGGCATTCAGTCTCAGCAGGAAGAACATCAGCCTTCACACCCATGTGTATCGACAAAAAAGATGGGGCCTTCTGGTAAAGCTTTTGAAACCTCCGCTCTTCTTCTGGCATGCTCTCTGGCTTCAGTAACTTATCTGCAGATTTCAGGAACAGGGCATTGTAGGCTTTGTCCATCTATTACCAATTGATAAGCTGAGAAGTTGTATCTCTAGCTTTAAGTAGCTCTCAATTCTCATCACTTTATTTGTTTGGAACCAATATCTGGAACAAAGATAGAGAGCAGAACCAGTCCTTTAAATTCCAAACAATATCTCAAGCATGAATGCAGTGACAAATTCAGAGAAGCCCAAGTGTGATCAAAACATTTGCCAGTGGTAAGCCACCTATGAATGACTAAACTCTTTATTTTTCAGACAGTCTGTTTATGAGTGATGAGTACCTAAGTCCATTTTCTCATATTGCAGTGCTATGATTGAAGGTGAGGTCTAACTTGAGAGGCAGTTTGAGAACAAAAAGCAAAAGAACACATTTTCAAAATTTTCTCACCAAAAGTATCCCATCTGGTAGCATTTGAAATCACTTTCTTTGCCGATATAATTGTTCCATTAGAAAGCTGCACTCCCGTCTGCACAAAGAACAAACAGAACTGGTCCCTGTGAGTAAAGGTGAACAAGATACTTCAGTTTATTTGAGCTTCTAAGTCTCTTTCAGAGGACTCCAACTCAAGGGCATGATGTGACCATCACCTGCAGTTTCTCATAAATGTTTTTGTACTGACACTTTCTATTGTATCAGGCTTTGTGAGGCAGTTCTGGCTATATAGGAATTACTACAATCCATTTTACTTCATCAGAAGGATGTGAGAACAGATCTAACCACTTTGCCAGCTTCCATGAGGATCTGAGTGACATTCGCCTTATATTTTATCTGGCCACCTTTCTCTACCAAGCCTTCAGCAAGCTCCCGTGCAATAACCCCCACACCTCCTCTTGGATAGTTAATCCCTCCATAGTGCCGGTCACAGATAACCTGTCACATTTATAACCACTGTTTAGCCAAACTCTAAATACAATGTGTTTCTGTCATCAACAAATGAACAGCTAGCATCTTTATGGGCACAAATCCTAAAGCTGGACATGTCTCCTGGACGATTGTAATATAAGATTGCACATCTGGACTACCCAAAAGAAAGCTTTCAATATAAGTTCTTTAGGACTGCAAACTTAGAAATTTCCTCTAGGTCCAAATAGAGGTTAAGCTTGCATTGTTCTTGTGAAATTTGATAATTTTAGAATGGCACGCTGAGAAGCTGGAAATACCATGCTTGCATTTATCATTGGGGTCCGGCAGGCATCCACTGTGCTCACTATAAAGCACTGCACATGCATCCACCAGTCTGCATATTCATATCATAAAAAAGTGTTGCACCATACACAAAACATGGGAAAAAGATAAATATTCTCAAACCCTCCAGCCAATAACCTTCAGGAACAAAATCAAACAAGACTCCCTCTAAAACTAAGTTCGTTCCTGGGACTGCTCACCTCAGCATCAATGAAGGATAGGAGGTCAGGGTCCTTGATATATTTGCGGGCAAGGTCGCCTGCATTCTGTGGCAAATAGTAGGCTGCAACAGCAACCATAAACACAAAGGGAATTAGATTGACATGTACATCATTCAAGATGTTGCAAGAAAAAGCGAAGACAATCATGCTTTATCCTTGAGTTTTAGAGCAGTTGAACAAACCAAGCGTCAAGCATGCCAATGGATTGCGGAAGAATTGGCCAAACAAGTAAAGAGGCTCCTCAAGTGATTTGAGCTCCAGTGAGTTCAGCGAATTGAAAACCTGTCAAACAACACCACCTCAATTTGAATAGCTCAGACACACCCTGCTACTCCAATGAGCAAACTCACAAAGCAAGCTTTCAAAAACAAAGGAATGCTCCACCCACATGTAAACAAGGCAACAAGTGCACTCCAGTGAGCCTTCAAACAGCAGTAACAAAGAAAGTTCACAAATTGGGCCTTTGAGTGAAGATTTTTAACACAAATGGTCATTTATTTGGGAAGGACTTTGGATCCAAAAACACAATTGTCATAGAGGATAGCAGATAGGGATAAAGACCTTCCAGCATTGTGTATAGAAGCTGCGGATACCTGCTTCCTCATGGGGGAAGCGGTTGATGAGTTCAGCAAGGAACTCCTCATACCCCCGGTGGACCCGCACAGAGAGGCCACCCGGCAGGTGGTAATGAACTGTGACAGGATCTTCAATTACCTCCATTTTCCGCCCCACTGCCTCCAGTGACTTTGTTATCAGGTTTATGGATCCCTATTCCAAACCCCATTGCACCAGACCTTTGTTCTCATTGCACTTGAGTGTACAACTTAGTGACAAGCGTAGACCATAATCAAATCCAGAAAACAAGCAACTTCGAAATGAAATCAATCAGTAAATCCTCAAACCTTCCAAGAGTCGTATTTAGCTGACAAATTCAACCAAAATGATGCACATATCACACAAAGATTCTGATAAAGCACGATAGAAACCTTGGGCGATCTAGGTTGTATACTACGAGTGACCAGAAAGGAGTGGACAAGAAACACGGACCCAAAATCAGAAGAAGGACGTCGATGGGTACACACCTTATCGCTAAAGCCGAACATGACGGAGGATCCAACATCAAAAGTGTACCCATCTCTTTGGAAGTAACCCGAGCTTCCGCCCGGGATCACATATTTCTCAAGGAGCATCACCCGAGCACCGCGAATGGCCAATTGGGTGGCAGCTACAAGACCTCCAATGCCCGCCCCAATCACCACTGCATCATACTCCTCATCCTTCACAGCCATCGTCACCCTTTCTTCAATCCCAACAGCAACTCTCTCGAATTCTTCTGCAACTTTGGCTTGACTCCCAGCTTGGGCTTGAATCAGCCGCTTGCAATCCCGCTCGGGGCTTCTTCTCCCAAAATGTCCACACCTCCTGGAGCTGTCAATACGTTTGTGACAAAAGTTGCGCCAGACAGGGAGTGGATTCTTGGATCCTTGTGGGATAAAAGAATTGGAGAGAATTGAAGGTTGAAGCATCATGGAAAGAGCCATGACAAAAGGTTTGGCTGCAAACTTGGAGGTAGGGAGGAAAATGATGAATCTTGTAATGGCAACCACTCCAAATGGAAGTTAGGATAGAAGACACATCCCCAGCCAGTATTGAGCCTTCCTACAGCCAAAACATTCTCTACATCATATCCAATACACCAATCCGACAGTAACTTAGCATCAATTCCCCTATTTCTTGACTAAAAGCTCATCAGCCTGCTCCATGATTTGGGTATGAATCCGCAATGTCGCCGGGTCACTCACTGCCAAGTTCCAACCAAGTCTACAAACCGCCGGATCCGGTTACTCCGTGCCTTTTCAAGAACCAACGGAATTGAACGCTATCAGCTACAGGCTTTGAGGTTTCCGGCCGTCTTTTTGTTTGGATTGTAGGCAGCCCCTTTGTTTGTTGAATCGTTTTGTAAAACCCAGCTCCCCAATCCTCTTCCCAGGAATTCCTTCCTCACTCCTCGTCGGATTCCATTTCTTCCTTTCTTCATCTCCTACATGAATTATTCACCTTGTCGGATTCATTCTCTAGTTTCAGGAGTGTAGCCTAGCGTTTTCTTCACGAATTTGGCTTTCTGCACACAGCGCTTTGGTGCTAGGGTTTTGTGACTTGAGAACCCTAGCTGGATGAATTCTCCATGTTTGCCGTCGAAGTTGGGTTCCTGTTCTGTTGATAATCCAGAAATCATCCAGGTGCCTGGGCTAAACCCTAATTTAAAAACAATGGCTTGAAGTTTGGATCAGATGTGTTTAATAAAGTTATCTGGAAAGTCACCCTCTCTTTCACCCCCTATCCCGTCTTTATGTGGTATCCGCAAAGTAAGGAAATTTTGTTAAGTCCCAGTATGAAATGCTGAAAGTTAGCATTCAATGCACAAGGTCCGAGAGTAATTATAATAGTTGTACAGATAGGAGCAGTGAAAATATATGTACCAGCAGTGGAGGCGCTCAGAAAAAAGGGAAGAGGGGATGAAACTCAGTTTACCAGCAAAATTAGTTTGGAAAAACTAGTTTGGGTCCCAGTTATTTCGTTTTGTAAAATTTTCACTCCCAGTTATGTTTCTGATGCCCTATTATGCCGAAACTGGCCATTCTCGCCTCCTAATTGCGTGACTTTACTGATAACTCTATTGATTAATGTTCTTTAATTCATACAATTTGCAAAATTAAGATTTATTTATTTTTTAAATGTGCTCTAGTTTTAAACGAGATGATAATAAAATCACAAATACAAAATCACAAATATCTTAACCTTTGTGAATATAACTATGACTTTTTTCTTTTCTTTAGTGGGTTGAAACTTGAAACCCAACCACATGCTTAGGGGAGTTTTGACCTCATGTAATGTTAAATTTTCAGTTTGAAACTAGATGACAAAAAAGAACCATGAATACTTCAAACCCTCTTTCAACATGTGGCTACGACCTTTTCTGATCTTTCTACAGGGCCTTCATAGTTGAACCATGTTTGCATGATGAAGTTCCCAACTCATGCAATTTTGCAAAGCCAAAAATAAAATAAAATAAAATAAATTCTGTAAATTGATTTTTAAAACCTATTCCTAATGCATATCTTGAAGACAATTGCATCATCAAGTTGAATTATCTTCCTCTTGAATTATGCTAGTCTCGGTATTGAGGATGCATTTGCAAGAAAAGTTGATAAAGATAAAGTGGCAAATGCATTATTTATATTTAAAATATTAGTATACTAATACCAATAA
>Ga0209208_10004281_pt1 | contig 20329 bp, 20 predicted proteins | sample S1TSphfallax_3_FD_187694 | JGI IMG/M metagenome (GOLD analysis project Ga0209208, IMG submission 187694) | Host-associated microbial communities from peat moss isolated from Minnesota, USA - S1T2_Fd - Sphagnum fallax MG (SPAdes) (version 2) | ecosystem: Host-associated > Plants > Peat moss >...
AAGGAAGAAAATTGACCTCCTCAAGAAGCTCCAAACAAACAACTACTATGAAGTTCCACACAAACAATAGGTATTTCTTTCAACAATTCCAAAAAGATAATAATTAGTGCTTAACTTGGTTAGGTCTTATAGTATATAAATCATAGTTTTCAAAGAATTTGTCAAATAAGCAACCTTTTATGCAATTTCCGTGTTCATTGCTTGTTATTTCATGAACATTGTCAATCCTTTTAAGAGGTATTTTAAATCTTCGGAAATGAAAATTAATTATTTTTTAATTTAAAAAAACTGAAACATGACTTAGGACGTTAATAACAAATAGTTGAAAAATATGATCTAAGGGTAAAAAAAAAAGAAAAATCTAGATTCATATTCAACAAATATGAATGCCATATTGGTTATTATATTAATTTTTAAAAAATTCCAAAATGAAGTTTTTGATCATTGGTGGAAAAAAAAAGAAAATTCCTTTAAATAATGTTTTCCCCATAAAAATTGTCCTTAAAATTTTCCTATAAATAATAAAAATCATATTTCCCTTTGCAAGTGTAAACAGGTAAGAAGGTACGTAAACTGGAGCGAAGCTTGACCCGGCGTTCCACTGGGTCGAGCACTTTCCCGCTCCAGTACCATGAACCGCAGCCGATAGATTTTAGGCTGTAGCCGATAGCAGTCGTCGATCTTGCTAAAGACCCCGCCCGTCGAAACCTCGGGGTAAATTCTTCTTTCTCTCCTTTCTCCATGTGCGGTGGGGGACCTCGTACACCTGCCCGTTGAAACCTCGGGTCTCTTCTCTCTCTCGTTTCTCCATGTGCCAGGGGGGGACCTCGTCCACCTGCCCGTTGAAACCTCGGGTCTCGTCTCTCTCGTTTCTCCGTGCGCGGGAACCTTTGTCCGAAATTCGTCGAAGAAGCTTTGCCTTGCGTTGCCCCAATTTGTGTCATGCAGCAGCAGCAGCAGCAGCAGCATCAAGAAGCTTTGCAGTTGGGAAATGCTAAAGACTTCATGTTTTCCTTTTTCTGCATTTTGGGTTTGTCGTAGCTCGTTGTTTCAGGGAGCCATTGCCCAGTATAGACTTGATAACTGCTACTTTTTTTGGCGTTTGAAGGCCTTTTGTTCTTCTTGGGTAAGGATTCGTCGAAGTTTTTTCTAGCTGTAGATCTGCTGCTGCTGAGATCATTCTTTTCAAGCTGAGAGGCATGAATTCAGTAAGCCAGCTGGGAGGAGAGGTTTTTACGGCCGGGGTTTTGAAACTCTTCCTTTTAGGTTAGCGTTGGTTTGTATTCTGTGAAGCTTTCCTTCTTCCTTGGGGATCGGGGCTCGACGGAGAAAATCTGGAAAGCGAGAAGTTCAAAGCTGTAGCGGACATACAGTTTACTGACAATGCAAAGGTACGTGAATTCTGTCATCATTTTCCGTGAAACCCTGCCTTCTGGTAGTCGGTATTGTTGCGTAATTCTGTTGTGTGCACTCCCCTCATTGTCCCAGATGCTTGAGTAACGAGAACTAGAGGGTTGTGAGCAAGTCCTTTTAAGCTTTCTCAGATGATATGCTCCTGTTTGCGTACATGCATAAATTGTGTCTAATGAAGAAGGGGGGTGGTGTTGGTGGTGGTTGTGGGTCATGTGCAGAAAACCAAAACCTGATAAATCCTCAAACAATGATGACTTCTCACAAAAGATTCATACCAATCTGGTGGAACACTTGCAATGCATTGCAGATCCCTATAAGCTGATGAAGGCCCTTAACTTGGGTTGTCTCTATTCACTTTCAGGCCAAAATCCAGATGGTGCTGGTGATCCTCAGAAACCTAAAAGGTTTGTTGTAGATCATCAGGTTCCTCTTCACAATGTGCAATGCAGTTTTTTTCAGTTGTGTCATGGAGTTCATATGATTTTTGGTGCATTTAATAGAGCACCTTGTGTTGTTTTGCAGCTTTCATTTCCAAAAGATCTGTATGGATAGCATTTGACAGGAGGGACCTGAGCTTGTGTTGTTACTTACTAGACCTAATTTCAATTTTGTACAGACCTACAAGCTTTCTCTTCCAACGACTTGATGAAGAAACAATTCGTACTGCATCCCAGGTATCTTCCCTACACTACCTACCTACTTGTCCATCTGAATTTCTGTTTGATGTGTTGGGTTTTGTCCCAAGAAGAACTATAGTCTTCCAGTGGAGATAGAAGTCTTCCTCTTGATGTTCTCTGATTTTCATATCGGTATATGTCATCAGTACCATGTCACTAGCATATAGTGGATGTTTACTTAGTAATGGCACTGTGAAGAGTGCAGCAGCTATTCCTCTTGCTTTGCTGTGGTTCTATTGTGAAACCATCACTGTTCTCAACTCTATGGCAGGCATGGAAAAGCCTATCGAATGCTTCAGGAGTTTCCAGGAGTTATCTGAGGCCAGGGGTCAGTGCTCCCATTATTGACAAAGAGAAACTCAATTCTCTGAGTTTCAGACAAGGGACCCCATGCCAATCCAACAATGGCAACATTGTCCATGGATCCAAAGATGCTGCTCATCCTGCTGGTTTCATCCCAGAAAACAAGGATGTGGGTCACAGACTCAGTGATGAGTCCACATCCCTCAGGGCCAGTACCTCCTATGTTGGAGGACAGGCAACTCCCTTAGAGCATAAGAGGACCCAAACATTTTCAGGGCCCCCTCCTACCTCTGCAGATGTTGCAAACTTTGTGGGTCAACCAATCATGGGAATTCCCATAGACCTTTGTAATCAAACAAGCATGTCATCAGATACTGCATCAAGCCACAGGAACATGAAAGGCATTGAAAGGTCTGGTTCTCTAGCTGCATCTTCAAATTTCTTCATCATCAGTCAATGTGATCTACTCTGCTTGATCACAATAAGTTCCTTGGAGGATATATGTGAAATGAACTTTCCAGTGTAACCTATTCTCTGGGGATCTGCTTTCTGATGTGACAACAAATGGATGGCTGGGAATAGGCAGTCGAGCCAAAGGCCATGCTTGGAGGAGAGCTATCAGATTGCTTGTAAATTCAGGCCCCCAGTCACCTCACATGGCAAGAGCACCAGTGGAGCAGGAGAGCGGTTTTTATCTCCAATCAACCTGACCAGTGGTGAATCGGAAGAACACTTCTATTCTTTGGAGGAAGATGATGACATTCTACAGGTTATCTGCCATCTTCTCATTCCTGTATTGATAGTGGGTAAAGAAGCAAGCCCTAAGCAGGGCCTCCAAAATGTCTAGATCTCATTGTCTCCTAATCAAGGTTTAGAGCATTATGAGTTCACATGCAGAAGTTCTTCATGAACTTATTTGAAAGTGCTTCTCCCTAGATGGGTGTCATTCTGTATACCCCTTGTACATGACAAAAACTTGAGGATACATGTTTGCAGAGCATTGATCTTGACCAGATAGTCTCAGAACATTATGAAAGGGGATGCTCACAACAATCAACTCAAGTTACAAGCAACGTTAGGACAGCCACACCACCCTCAGTGGAATCGAAGTCCAGAGCAGCTTTCATGACCCCTGGGACAACAACACTTGCAGAAACTGATTCTCATTTTCTATGTAGACATGGTGTTGAGGTCAGGTTTTCAACAACTGTATCACTCATTCAAGGAACTAAATTTCCTTACTATGTCAATCTACCCTAAACCCTAAACCCTTTCTTGCAGAAGCCCATTGACCTGTACTGAAATGAGAGTAGTTTGCAGGTTCATTGTTGTGCAGAGGCAGGCCTTCACCTACAAGAGATGAAGGACAAGCTCATACTCATTTCTAATGAACTCCTTGACAATACAGCAGACCTGGCTCTGAGTCGCTTTGAGGAGCTTCGTGTAGAAAGGTGAGTTCCATTGTGTTGTTTCAGTGATGTGGATGGCTTCTTTTCTAACACCATAGCTTACAAATCTGCATATGCTGAAGCTAAGTGATGCTTGAAAATGATACTGACAATCCCACACCTGCAAGGTCAGTATGTGTGCTCAATCATGCATCCTCCACTCTTTGATGTTTATGCTGAGTCTATTTTGGGTATTGATGTCTGGTTATATCAAAGCAGCTCTTGGTAACCATTTTCTTATGGTCTGGTTGCAGGTCAACACTGAACAAAGAAATTAAAGCTCTGGAGCAACATCTACAGACCCTGGTATTCCATGAAAAACAGAACTTGTCTGCTGTTCAAAACCCTATCATGCTTGGCAATAGTTATGCCCCTGGAGGGCATGGATTTGGTCAACAAAATGGATTCTGCACACCCACTAATGCAGCTGCTGACTACTACAATCCAGCAGCCACCCGACTGACAGGGAATTTTTCTGGCACTGGAACAAATGGGTATGTTGGAGGGGGCACGGGCAACTTTCCACAGCCTTCCTTTCCTCCAACATCATGGGAGAACAACAGCAGTGGCACATATGATATACTGCCAACCTCTTCCTTTGATAGTCTTGGTCCTCGGGTGGGCCTCCAAATGCAAAGTGGACCTCCACAATTTTCAGAAGTAAACTATAGTGAGGGGAGCTCAGATCCGCAGTGGTGCAAGAAGGATTTTCCATGGACAAGGAAACTTGAGGTGTGTCCCAAGCAGTAAACTAGCATGCTCTTGCACTTTGACTACTACACACTATTCCCACAGTCAGAATGATAAATTGACAGCTTTTAGTCTGTACCTGCAGGAAACAAACAAGAAGTACTTTGGCAACAAGTCCTTCCGTTTGAACCAACGAGAAATTATCAATGCAACAATGTGTGGCCGAGATGTCTTTGTGTTGATGCCAACTGGTGGAGGGAAGAGTCTCACATACCAGGTGAGGTTACTTGGGTTGCTTGGTCAAGTGCAACCAGTTTAAAGTTGATTGCAACCAGGCAGAAATTAGGTTTTGTAATCTGAGCTTATATGAAGCAAATACTCATTTGGAAATCATGTATTCTGTAGGAACTGTGGAGGAACTGCTCCATGAAGAGATGGGTGAAGCTGTTTTCTGACATTCCAGCTCCCAATTTTAGGCATGTAGATTGCAATCAAAAATGGTGATTGCAATCTTTTTCTTCAGCTGACTATTGGTGATCCTGGCAGCTTCCTGCAGTCTGTTGTGCAGGGGTCACACTGGTAGTATCACCTCTTGTCTCCCTTATCATGGATCAAATCATGCATCTTTCTGAGGTCAGCACAACAACATCATGAGTGCTATCCAGTGTTAGGGTGTGTAAACTTTGTGAACTAGTCAACTTTGTTCAAACTTGAAATGCTCAAATCCTCTGGTTTGGTGACTGTTGAATCCTATGCAATGTTTGAGTTATGCAGTAAACATCTTTCCATCTTTCCTGCAATTTCTGCTGGGTACCAGATGGATTTGCACTTCAAAATTGCCCAAACCCATGTGAATGTGCTTGCATGGGACAGGCAAACATAAATGCAGAGTACTTGAGTGGAGCCAGAGATTGGCAAGAGCAAAGTGATATTCTACAGCAGCTTCAATCAGATAGTTGCAGAATAAAGTTGCTGTACGTGACACCAGAAAAGATAGCAAGGTAGCTCACTGTTTCTACCTTGTCAGTTCCCATTTTGTTCAGGTTTGTTTCATGTTCAAAAACAGATATTCGTGTCTCTCTTGCCTGTGATGATGTGCTGAAGGGAAAATGGTTCCCTTCTTCTTATGGCAAATATGAAATGAAGCTTACCCTCACAAGCTTGTTGCAGCTTGATGAGGATAGCAACGCTTTTCATGAGCTATATATGAGGATAGCAACTCTTTTCATCAGCTATCAGGTTTCTTATAAAATTTCTTGGCTGAAATTTTGAAGCAGACACCCACTACTGACAGCTGATGAAGTCAGTGGGGGAGTAATGGCAGCTAGTCACTGCCATTCATGATGAAGGTAATCGTTTGATGATTTGTGAGGATTTCATAAGACTACCATTTGATGACTTCTTGTTGTGTTTGTTTTGGTTTTTCTGGAACCAATACAATAATGACTTTCAGAGTGTTATTGTGGAGTCTTATCTGCAGTCTCATAGATTTATGTCTTCTCTACCTATTGCTTGCATTTAGCACCTCACCTTTGTAACCTTAGTCATCCAGTTTTCTTCCCATCCATGTCAACCTTCTTCAGTGTATCTGTTTGCCCACCAATCTGAGATGACCATAGATATCCTTTGCAATCAGTGAGGCATGAAATTGATCAAGACAGGACAGGAACATACACACAAAAGTATAGAGGCAAAGGCGAAGGTGGGAAGGCTTGTCTAACCACATCAGCAAAAGTCTCTGAAAATCTCACTCAAGCATGGGTGTCTGTGTCTCACAGGAGTGACTTCTTGTCCCGACAACTCCAAAGCTTGTATGACCGGCAGCTGCTTGCTCGAATTGTGGTTGATGAGGCTCACTGTGTGAGCCAATGGGGCCATGACTTTCGTCCAGACTACCAGGCATGAATCAGTTCATGCATGAGATTTCTTCCAATTTAATGCCATTTTGTTGATGAAGTTGGTCACAATGTTGTCGCTATTACTCTTTTCTTGATGACTCTAGCAAGAGTGACATCTCATCTCACCTTTCTTGGCACAGAACCTTGGTGTGTTCAAAGAAAGGTTTCCAAATGTGCCCCTGATGGCTCTCACAGCCACTGCTACATTGAGTGTCAAAGAAGATGTGGTCCGAGCACTCAAGCTCACCCGGTGCATTATTTTCAGACAGACCTTCAACCGGCCAAATTTAAGGTAATCACATTAAAACATGTTACTGGTCCTTGAGGTGCGCAATTTATGTCAGTAGTTGTAATCCAAAGTAAGAGCAAATGCTCAGGACGCAATGTGTTTCTGAGACCAGCCCATTATCAAATCTTGTAGGGTTTCTCTCAGTCTCCATTCATGTGTAGCTGTCTTGCACATAATTCTGTGGTGCATCATTATGAGAAGTTAACCTGCTTTTGACGGTTGTGCAGATATTCAGTGGAAAAAAAATCAAAGAAATGTCTGGAAGATATGGACAAGTTCATAAAGGAAAACCATCGGAATGAATCTGGTATCGTCTACTGTCTTTCTCGCATTGACTGTGAGAAGGTTGCAGAGAAGCTGCAGGTAAAGGGTGTTTTGATTCTCTCATGTGATTGCAGAATCAGCTGAAAACTTCTTGTGGTGTTGTGTTTGAAAGTCTAGGGTTACATAGAAAAAATCCATATTGGCTTTATTGGAGGTGTTCCAGTCAAGGTTACACCATTCAACTGCACATTGACATGTGCCACGCTCAAGCTTAGTTTGCACTATTGAAAAAAATAGCACCAAGAAAGCATTTGAAACAGCATGTTCTGGTTAGTCTTGGTTTTGATCTAGCTGGTTACATGCTTGGAAGCATCAACTTCCAGCAAACCAGTTTTCAAATATCTGTTTTTTGGTTAGACAGGGGGTGCAAGGGTCTTGAAAAGTATAGTGAAAATCTAGCTCTATGTTGAGAAGATTTCAACCTAGCAGCTGAAAATCTTCCATATGCAATGCAGAGCTTTGGACATAAAGCTGCTTTTTATCATGCATCCATGGACTCAGATGAGCGCAATCATGTGCAACGTCGCTGGAGCAAAGATGAGATCAGTATTATATGTGCTACAGTTGCATTTGGCATGGGTAAGTAGCAATTGGCACACAGCCCAACTTTGCCTGGACATCAATCGAAGTTAGGAAGTTGGTTATTGCTGGTTTTTCTCCTTTATGTCTTTTCTGAAGGAACATGTGGACTGGCAGATAAGAAAAATGTTATGTTTGATTTTTGGAGTTTCTAATTTTCCAATGTGGTCTGCAGGGATTAACAAGCCTGATGTGCGATTTGTGATTCATCATTCCTTGCCCAAGTCAATTGAGGGCTACCACCAGGTATTCACCATATCTGAATGGTTGACCAAGGTTCTCTTTCTGTTGTGCCAAATACTTCTGAGTCAAACCCGTGGTGAATTTTGCATTGCAGGAATCAGGACGTGCTGGCAGAGACAATCTCCCTGCATCCTGTTTACTTTACTACAACTACTCAGACTACGTAGGTCATTTGAACTTCAGCACATATTTACTCTTCTTGGTGATCTTTTTGTTGAACCTCTTGTGACAGATAAAGTGGTAATTGTTACTTTTTGTATTTCCTTGGGGAAAACAAATGCCTCTTGAAAAAGTTTGTTGATCTTGAACACTAAATAGAGAGCAGTTCCTTGGCTCCTTCATTTTTGCTGATGAATGGAATTCCTCTGATCTCTCTTGGTTTCTGTGTCACAGATACGGATGAAGCACTTGCTAACCCAAGGTACAGAACAGGGTTCATCTATGAGCTCTTCATTCAACCGCAGCAACAATAGTCTTGCATCGAATGCTGCCAGCCAGCTCACTACCAACCTCGACAACCTGTTGCGGATGGTGACAATTTCTTGCTGTCTTACATTTGTAGATGCAGTTATTCTTAGTACAAGACACCATGGTAATCCAAGCTCATTGATGTTATTAGCAATATGTAGTGATATTGTTTCTGCTTTGTCCAATCAAAGAGAAGAGTTGCTTCTTATGGATACAGGCATCTGGCAGGCCATAGTGTTATTATGTTCTACATTCCTTGATTCAGAGGTTGTGCATTGAATGTCAAGTTATTATCATGATTTGCTGCAGGTGAGATACTGTGAGAATGAATGTGATTGCCGCCGTTCACTGCAGTTAGCCCACTTTGGTGAGGTTGATTTTAATCCCTCCAGCTGTATGGGGACATGTGACAATTGTGCCAGAATGGAGGCTTACATCGAAGAGGATGTCAGTGAAACCGCAAAGCAGCTGGTAACATTTTTTTCTTGTCCAGCTTGTAATAGCAAAATACATTTTCATTGTTTTCAGGAATATTGTTTTTGCCCAGTTTCTGGAATCAATACTACAAATTGCTGGAAATCTGATACAGCTGCAATGGGTTTTTCCAAGGGGTGTGTTGCAATGTGTATAGCTTGTTCATGCAGTACTCCATCTCATGTATGCCCATGCTCATAGCATGTCACTAGGCATGGTTTCCTTGTTCATATGGTCATACTTTCACACATGTGGGTTGCATTGGTGGTGCAGGTTCAATTGGTGACCTGCTTGGGACAGCGATTCTCAACAACATATATTCTTGATGTATTCCGTGGTTCCCTTAATCAACAGGTATGTACTTCCAGGCTCTCTAAAGACATTAAGGTTTCTATAATTTGCTTTTTGCCCTGTTCTCTTTACATTAGCAAAGATGAACTTGGTAATGCCTTGTGAAGGTGACATTGAGCTGTAACTTGCTCTTCGACTTGGTGTCTGGTCTGACTGCTGGCTAATCCATGGGCTGCCAGATAAAAAGGAATAGCCATGAGAAGTTGCAGCTCCATGGTGCAGGCAAGAAGCTCAGTAAGCTGGAGGTGGAACGCATTATTCATCGCATGGTCATTGAAAGTATCTTCCGTGAGGACACTAACAAAAGTGACATGTTTGGAGCTTTATCTTCAATCATCAGGGTATGTGCACCCAAGTTCTTCATGCATCACCAAGCCTAGGTAAGAGATATGATAGGTAATCCAGTCTGAGAAAGGGATAAGACCAAATCAAGAATGGAAGGGAGATGAAGATGCTTAGTGCCCTTCACCTAAACCTTTCAGAACCAAAATTGAATCCCTTTCAGACCTCAAGGCACAGTTGGTCAGAGTGAGGTAGACATGCTGTGAATTTTTTTATCTAATGTGATGCTGTGCCTTTTGTTGTCTGTCATTGAGTGATACAATCTGTTATGACATGGATAAACTGCAGATAAATGATGCAAATGCAAGGGCACTTGACTGTGGGCAATTGAAGGTGATTATAAGGTATCCATTTCTGACTTGTTTCATGCTTTTTTCAGAATGGGTTGGTGAACTTTTTGTCTAAACTCTCTAAGAGAACTTCTTATTTCATTTTGTGGTGCTACAAGGAATGCTACTTGACTCTTGGGTGTTTCAAAAGGTATTGGATTCAGGAAATATAGTATGCAAACAGAGCTTTGAGATCATCTTATGCCTGAGTTGCTAAATGGCATCTCTTATGTATAGGTTTCCAGCAAAGAGAGCAGACAAACCTGAGATTGTGGAGGCGTCTGTTAAAAAAATGCCATTACCGGCTGGACCAAAGGCTCCAGTGACAGATGATCCTATATCTGTTCCCCAAGCTCCTGTGGATCCTGTAAGTGGCTAGTCTAATATTGCAACATTGTGACCAGACCTCTGTATACTTTGTAAGAATCAATTTCACTGGCGTTATTTCTTTTTGTCTTTGTTCTGGCCATATGAAGAAAGACCAGAGGACTTATTTGAGATTTCTTGTTGATGTCAGGCCTTGTCTACCAAAGTCTTTAAAGCACTTCAAGCACTTCGTCTCCAACTGGTCAGTGAAGCGGGACGCGATATAATGCCATACCACATCATGGGGTTTGAATTCCGCCAAACTTATCATCTCCATACCTTAGCTCAAATCCTATAAAGTTTCCACAAAAAGCTTCAAAGTTAAGCTCCACCATTCAGCAAAGTCAGCTGTCTAGCAACATCGATAGTTAGGTCACTGTAGTCTTTCACAGGGCACACCAATTTCAGTTTTGTTGCTGATATTGTTTCTATGATTTATTTGTGGAGGCAGGAATGGGGAGCTGCAATCCATCAGCAAAAAGTTACCAAAGACAACAGAGGAGCTTCTGGAAGTAAATGGTATTGGCAAGTAAGTTCAGGCTTATGGTCCTCCTGAATTTAGGTTGTCCAGCTCATTGCTCTGATTACTGATGTCCTTGCACACTAAGTGGGCAGAGGCTGGTGAGAGACATTCTGATAAATCAATTGGTTGCTCTATCTTTGGTGAACTGGAACAGAGTCAAAAGTAAGAAATATGGGGCTCGGATACTGGAGGTGGTGGCACAAACTGTTGCTGAACACTCATCTTCAAGCAGCAGACCTGGGCGAATGGATAGTGGTAGTGTTGTTCCCCCAAACGAGAGCTTGGGCAACATTCCAAAGAGACCACGAGAAGCTGAATCTGGGGAATGGAAGACCCCCCGGGTCTTGCTGCCTGTGAAAATTGATTTGAGCAAGGATGATATAGAGAATGATTTTATGTGTGATCTTAATCAGTCACGGACAACAAAGCGATCAAAGCTGCCAGGATCATCATTCCCTAAAGGTAATGGATTCCTTTAGTCCTTTTCCTGTGCAGGCATGGCTATGATGTCCAGCTTCTCTCTGTGGGACAAGATTCAGAAAGACAAATTGCACAATTAACAAACTACCAGCCAACAGTGCACCATCCATTGGAAGCTTATTATCACTCAGTTGTGGATGAATCCCAACTGGTTGATGTGGGGATTTCACCTTGGTAACCTATCCTGCACAAACTAGGTCCTGTATTTAGGTTGGAAGGTAGGACAAACAGGCGGTTGTTGGTTAAGTAGATGCATGTAGATGGTCAGTCTGCAGGTAATGACTAGTGGGTTGTTAGTGGATAGGTAGTAAACACAGCAAACTGAGCCTTGGTTAGCTAGGGAACTGGAACCCAATAGAAAAGTGTTTCCTGTATCCCTCAGTGTGCTGGTGACTTGGTTCACTCTGGCCCAATGACATGCTACAGCACAGTTATGTCTGGTTGTGTGAATTATGCATTAGGTGGAAGCTGGTCTCCGTTTCCACTCTTATAAAAAATCTGATTTGCTCTGGTGATATGCAGAGTCCCCAGCCACAGGCTTTCCAATCCCTGCAAAGAACAGAGCTACTGTGAAACCACTATCAACCTCCCATTGGACAAATGACAACAGTGTTGTGTATTCAGTGGAAGAACCTGATGAAGATGACATGGCATCCACAATTGATCTGATCAGCCCTCCATCAAGACCTGGACAGACAATTGGTCAAATCCTGCCTTCAAGTGCCACCAAGTTTGCAAGCCCCAGAAATGGTTCTTCATTTGAGCATGTTTCTGATAGCAAGTTTGCTGACTTTGCCATCAGAAACTGTCACAGATAGTGGAGCTTAGGAGATGCTTTGTCTGGAGCAAGATGAACTTACTGTGAGCAACTATATGTGATCAACTGAGACCCAAATCAGAATGTAGTTTATATGGATTGTTAGCAGGTTTGTGCATCTCCTGGCCCATTCATGTATTGGAAGTTCAGGACCAACCCATGTAAATTCCCCGCCAAAAACCTCACAGGAACATCATAATAGACCTTACATTGATAATGCCCACCTTTGGGAACGTTACAGTAAGCAGGAGTGAACATTGTGGATTAGAAATGTGCTACACCTTTCAAACCCAAATTGTTGAAGGGACTGTTGAGAGCCATTGACGATAAAAGATAAAATTGAGGATACTTGAAAGATGAAATGGAGTCCTCAGGGGTATGCACCTTCGTTGCAAGCCTAACTACAGTAGTTTGGCTGTTTTGATTTGTAGAATAGCAGGTGCATAGGTGAATAGCACACTCATGAGTCTGAGACTTTGTATAAGACGATTACGATTTTTGAAGTAATCTAAACTCATTTCTCAACAAATTTCTTGTCATATTCATGTGCAAGTCAGCAGCTATGATTGTAGATGCATATGAGCTCACCGTAGCATTAGAAATTGAGAGTATTATGCTACTAATGCAAGGAAAAACCATGTATTTGATTATGCATAAAAAGTGTACAGCATCTTGTGACCTATGTTCATACTCCAGCGCCAATTACTACTCCAACACAAGAAACAGATATCAGCTTCATGGCCCGTGCATGAGGAATGAGACTCATGCACAGCAGGCGTTGGAAACTTCATTGTGATGGTTTGAATTCTCCTGCTCCTGATACAGCAGCAGTTCATTACATCCACTATTGGCAACCATGTCAATGTTTGGAAGGCTGCTTAGGTGCACTTGCCTGCACATTCACAAATTCCAAGAATATTTCAGCCCTCATGTGCAACAAAACAAACACACTTTGCTGGGTTAACTTTCAAATAAAGAACACCAGCCTGAAAGTATTATCAAAATCATGACAGTTCACATCATTGAAAGCTGACAGTATCAAAGCAGTCAGAAACACTAGCTCAAGAGTGTTGTCAGTATCACAATAATTCATGTCATTGAAAGCTAAGAGCATCAGAGAGACCAAAACAAAGAAACAGAATTTTTACAAACACACACACACACGCTTCCTTGTACCTTGAGGTATGCAAGTTTCATACTTCCATAAATGACCCCTACCGAAACAGCCGTGATACGTGCCACCTGCATCAATGTTTGGCAGCAATTACGGAACTTGTTACATCCTTGTGGTGGTGTCAAACATCCTCAACTGAAGTGTAAAGCAACTTGAGGGAAGGAAAAATTTGCAACAGACGTCAGATTGGCATGGACAAAAAATCTAACTCTCAGCTGAATCCTTCACCCCTACATGCTTCAGATTTGACCATGAGTAACATATCTTCCTTGGGAAGAAGAAGCACATTCAACATGACCCTGAACAAAATTCATCAAATCTCAAACAATTTGAATCCACCAGCTGAAACACTCTGCAGATGGCTAGAGCATTCCATATGTGATAGACAGAGTCATAGAATCTCCCGTCCCTAAACCTTACTTAGCACAAGAAAAACACAAAATCTGTAAGTAGTTGTGGCAGTCACAAGTGGTTCAAGAACGGAATCACCAGGAAGAAGCAACGAGGCTACACCAAAGGACTGCTCAACCCTGCTTTCTTGCTCAATAGCTATTGCTAGTGGAGTGTTGCAACAGACATACTCATTGAAGAAAAAAGCCCAATCTCGCAGGAAATCTATTTCTGATTTTGCCTTTGGATACACTATTACAAGCAGCATATTACAAGAAGCCATACATACTGCTAAAGAGAGACTCGAAAAAACACGTATGCACAATCCCACAAAAGCCGAAGAAGAGTAGTTTGCAAGCGACAAAACACCATAAGCCATGCTACTCTTGAAGAGACAAGAAAAGTTCAAATATTGTGTCTCTCAGAAGAACCGAAGAACATTGATTTTCGAGCGAGCTACAAAACAAACCTGTTACCTACACACATGAAAAGAAGGAAGGATGGAAGGAAGGAAGGAAGGAATGGGGAGAAGGAAGAAGAGGGGATACATACAAGGGCCAACGTGCTGGTGCCAGAGTAAGGACCTCCCGGTGGCCCTGCCATGTTGACTCTTTGTTGCTTTGTGCGAGCTCCCGATTTTTCTTCACGTACTTCGTGAGATGGGCACAGCAGGCAAGCAAGCAGCTTTCGCTTTGAAGAAACGAACACAAACAATACTACCTCAAAGGTACTACTGTGTATGTTCGCTGATGGCCACGAGAGGAGTGAATCACGATGCACAAGGAGACGAAGAATCACCTATTAGGGCTAGGGTTTGAAGCGCGCGAGACAGAATCGTACACAGCAATAATAATTTCTAGAATCTCACGCAGCGGCGGTCTTCAGAAATTTCATGTCACAAATTTTCAGAGCTTTCACAATCCATCGTGATGATGATGATGATGAAAATGTATGAAGAGGCTCCTCCTTCACGATCACAGTTTGGATTTCAGCGTTTCCCATTTTGATCAAGAATTTTGTAAAAGTTTCTTAAAGCATTTTTCTTGGCTTTTTGTTGTGGACGTATGTTTCTGCATTCATTTGAATTTCTCTCTCAATCATTAATTGTAGCATGCACCAAAAATTGTCAGCCAAGTTTGTGATCTCTCTCTCTCTCTCTCTCTCTCTGTGAGGTTGAATAATCCCAATTGTGACAATAAAACTGTGAATTCATGATGATGGTGATGATGATGGTACCAAGAAGATACATGCTGCAATGACAGGGAACTTCACAAAGCTTCAGCCATGGAGTTTCTTTTTGCATTCTTGTGTTGGTGGAAAAGCTTGGATGATATCCTCCATTCTTTCATAGAAAAGACTTTCTTCTTTCGTGTAAGAAAGACAGTAGTGTGTGTTGTTGTTGTTGTTGTTTATGTTTTCCAAACTCGAGTTCATCATGGTTTTGAGTCTGGAGAAAAAAGCCAATGCATTGGAATGAGTTCAATAACTCAAAAACTTACTCAAAACTATTTGTTTCAGCTCAAGCTCATTCTTGGTTGCATCTTGATACACCAGTGCCGGTCTCCACCAACAGTGAAAACCTTGCCAGCCCAAGCATCTGTTTCTTGCTCTGCAGCATCTCAAGGCACTGAAAATCTCATTATCTGCCCATGCTACGACGATTCTCACTCCAGTCCACCTAATGCCAGCACCATTTTCTGAAATCCTTGCCAACCTCAATAGTGCAGATTCCTACACTTCTTTTTGCTTCCCAAAACTGAACTCTACAACCAATTTTGCACAAAACTGGCAATTTTTTGCACTAACAAAGGAAATAAATTGCCTGATTTACTTTTGAGTCTCATGAGCTTGTAGAAAACTCCACACAATCTGGTTTCACTACAAGAGCAATCAACAAAAATCCTTTCAATGCTAAACCCAAATTCATCATCAGAAATCTTCCAAATCCCACCATACCACAGATTTGCTAATGCTGAAGAACTCAATATAGAAATCCAAATTCCCTCAAATCAATTTGTGTTCACAACACATGAACAATGATCGGTATACTGATGTAATTTCAAACATATTGCATCACATTTGTGTGCTGATTTAAGACATATGTTTTGTTCACATTTTTGTGTTTGGGAAGGGCATCATTGGCAACCCAGTCATCGCACTCTCATTCATCGTATATATGGTCAGGCCCAAAACATTCAACAACATTCCAGCTCCTAAAATGGAATGACAATCCATGTGTGCAATCACCTCTGATAATTCCATTTCTGTCCAGCTGCAATGGACTTAGTTAAACTTGGTGCAGATAGTGACAATAACCAACAATGAAGTTTGCAGTCTTTACAATAGATAGTTTGTGATTCTACAAGGAGCAAGGTGGAGGAGGAAGAGAGAGAGGCAAATTTGTGGAATCAAGGCTGCTTTGATATATGAATGGAAACCTTCATCCCCATTGTTGCACCAACCACCTAATTCACAACACATTTGCATAACTATGCTGTTTGACAACCTACAGAAACCATGTTTTGGGCAGATCTTGTCATGCATGAGTAGAGCGATCACCAATCATCACATTCACAACCGAGACATCAATTACATGTGAAGCATTGTTAGATGTTTTGGAACATGATCAAGGTATGTACGTGTTTGGAGGATTTACTGCCATTACAGCTGGAATAAAACTAGCTTTGTCACCTTTGAGCATGAGATCCTCCTCAACAATCCCCTTCTAAAAGGTTCTTCAGGTGTGTCAGCCATACCTGCACCAGGTGCAGTAGTAACAGCCATGGCGCTTGCTGCTGTGCCTTTCTTCAATGAGACAGACAGTATCTCTGACATGCAAGCTCCTCAGCTTTGGCTTCATCATCTGCATTCTTTTTCTCTTGCACCACAACCTTCACATGTGTACATATTTGTCAAGGATATTTGCACCTATTTACTCGTGATTCCCTTTGTGTAGAAAGGGTCTAGCACTCCTTGTTTACCAAGTCCTTATTATACAAAGACCCTAAACCAAAAGCTAACAAGAGGAAAGTCATATCCATATTCAAAAGCTTCATGCATTCAAAGCTTGCTTTGAGACAGACAGAAAGAGAGAAGAAGTATTCATCAGTATAAAGGATCTTCCAATTGGGGACTTGGTCCAATCTCTGGCATAGAAGCTTTGCCAACTGTTAAAGATGGTCTTCTAACATGAGCAGTGAGCACAGACTGAAGAGAAATTGCTATCAATTGCTTCATTGACCTGTTGTTTGATTCTCCCACTCTGTGATCTCAAGATGACAACTGCAAATGCACTACTGGCAAGAAGAGCAATGCTGATGAACATGCCATGAGGCTGTTTATGATCATTTCCTGAATTGCAACACACAACTGCAAAATCTGGTGGAGTACCAATGGAACTAAGCTTGGATCAGTATTTTACCTTGGCTCTTCCAAGTCTATTCTTCTTCTTCTTCTTCCCATGTGCAAGCTCAGAATCTGACCTTGCAAGGCTTCTTTGCCTCTTGACAATTGCAAAAACTCTGGGTTTACAACAATTTGCAGCACCATCTATGAGACAAAGAAAAGCTTTGGCTTGGGAATTCTTTTGAGAGATTTTTAGTGCAACCAAGATTTTTTTCTGAATTTGAGTTGGGAGATGGATTTTCTTTTCTTAATTCTTATCCACTTTGTTTTGTTTTGTTTTGTTTTGCTTTTCCACATGCAGGGGAGGTCATGATCCATGTCAAACATACCAGTGCCATCAAACACAATGACAGAGTGCTTTCATCTTTCCTTTGTGATTTTGATCAAATCTCATCATGTTGTTCATGAAAGAAAGAGAGCAGGTTTGATAAACCAAGTAGGCTAGAGTGGAGGCAACTCCCGGAGGAAAGTTTTAACTTCACCTGATATATGATTGGATTAAACCCTAAACCCTAAACCCATGCATGATTTAAATTCAATTATGTGATCATCAAGGGTGTAGGTTTGAACACCACAATTTTATCCTTTGTTCTTTGGCCAAAGTTGAACTATCTATCTATCTATCTATATATATATATATATTGTAAAGGGGGGCAAAGGGAACCATTTGTGTGCTTCTACTTGGGAGTGTAATGTTTCAAAAAAAATCTAACCACGTTTGCTAAACCCTAAAATTCTTAACACACATCTATGGCACCAAAAATTGTGGGTGTGGTAGTTGCATTTTTCCAAAACCTCCATTATGTACACTCACACTTTAGAGCTTCCTTGGTCTCTGGATCTTCTTTTGTGTGAAATTTTTGTCAAAGTTTTTTCACTTTTGCCAAGGCAATCATGTACATTCTAGCATTGTTGGAAATTGCAAGCTTTGTCTTCCTCTTCTTGGTGTTGGAGTTCTTGCTCGAGAAATTTTTCCTTATCCTGGTCGAATTCAATGCTATCTTTTTCGTATTCCTTCTTGATGTAGCTATTGATTTAATTGTCTTTTTCTTGGTGTTGGTATTCATGCTCATAGAACTCTTCTTCTTGGTTCTTGGTTGAACTTAAGTGTTAATTTGATCGTCTTCTTCTTCCTGGTGTTGGTGAGTTCCTATTCATGAAGTTCTTCATTTTCTTGGTGTTAAGTGTACTTTTTGTTTATGAAGTTCTTCCTCTTCCTGGTGTTGGTGCTCCTGCTCATGAAGCTTTTTTTCTTGGCTCATAAGCAAACTTAGCCATTTAGTTGCTTATATGATTGTCATCCTCTTCTTGCTCATGATGTTTTTTTCTTGGTTCAATCCTTCCTCAAAACTCCTATTTTGTTTGTTATGGGTCAAAAGGGTGGAACCTAATTGCAACATGCCTTCACCTTCGCATTTTTTCTCTTGCATGTTGTCTTGCCTCATGTTGAATTGTTATTGCATTTTCCAAATTCCAACCCATACACTCAAATGGATTTGCTTGGAGGCCAACCTAAAAATTGTTGTGAAAGAAATCACTTGCATTTCTTACATTTATTGCAAACCAATTTGGTAAAGATTGTGCCTTACGGTGGCTTTCAATTTTTTTTCAAATTATATGTTTTATCATAAATAAATTTTCAACTGTTCTTCTTGCCCTTTTTTTCTCTCTCCTTATGCTTAACTTCTCTAGTTTTGTTTTCTATTATTGTATCCATTACTTTTCTTTGAAAGATCTCCAAGTATTTAGCAGAAATCACAACATGTGATTGTGAATAATCTTCTAAGTCTATTTTCCAGACAACATGTGATTCTGAATAATCTTCTAAGTCTATTTTCCTTCGATGTGTCTTCCAAGTAAATAGGGGCAATGACAATAAGTTGTGAGAGTTCATCACCACTTTGGTTAGATCCTCTAAAATGGAATTTTGATGATGAAAACTCAAAGTGCTCAAGTTGTAGGGAAAGATCAAGGTGGGTTGTTGATTTAATTATTTTTTATTTATAAAATCTTAGCACAATATTGTGTTAAGGTTGTTTAATTGTTGTTGAAAATCTTTATGCATTTCAAGTTTGTCCAAGTTAATTGTTTGTTACATGCTTTTAATGTGATAATTAAACAACCCAAACCAAACACTTTGTTTGTTTATGTTGTCTAAATTATTTTAAAGAGTCCTCCAAACGACACCCAAACCTTCTATGCTCCCAAACCCTTTCTAAATATGGTTCAAAATGGGTCTCATAACCAAATGTTTCTTTTCTTTTCTTGCTCAAATTTTTTAATTTTACATTGGTCCAAAAAACATTTATAACCAAATGCTAAAAGCCTTGTCCCTCTTATGCAAGATTGGATTTCAACTCAAAATGTTTGCATTAAAACACCATAGTTGACAACCCCATCACCAAACATACCCATACACAAGAAGGTCAAGATCTTTTTTTTTTGGGTCTAACACACACCCATAAACAACCACAAAAATTACAAGATGATTAACACCTTAAAATTTTCCAAACCCACATTTTTTTCATTTGGTTGTTCGGTTTTAGACATGCATGTGAACATTAGTCTCTTTGTGAATGATTGTTGACTAGCTACATCTAGAACAATTGATGCATGCGGTTATGGATTATTCGGATGTTGACCAACTTACCCTACCACTTTTGAATGTATTTCTTCTTTTTTTTCAATTTTCTCTTTTGAAAGTTATTTAGTGAAAAAGGCACAATATATTGAAAACATAAATCACATTCTCATAATACCTTTTTAAAGTTTGAAAGTAATGAAATTATTTTCTTAATTGTTGAATCTTCTAGGGTTTGTTATTATTTGTTTGAAATGTCAAAATTAAAGAAATTACAAAGAGAAAAAAAATTACAAAAATTGGTGAAAATCAAGGAGCTTGTTCTTGTGCCAGATCTGTTGATCATTGCAAAGCAAGTAGTCAATAATTGACAACATTTCTCTATCCTATAATTTGGCAAAACAATATGTCTCTCCCCTTTTTTGCCCCCCCCCCCCAAATTTTATAAATAAAATAAACTAAAATAAAATAATAAATAAATAAATAAGGCAATAGAATTCCTTATAAAAAGTCTCATTATATTAAAGGCTCAAAGTTTAGAAAACCCACCAAAGAAGGTAACTATAGTTATTTGCCAAAATTTCACAAATTTTGATTTTTCCTCCTCCTATTGCTACCATAACGATCCTATCTCCAAACCTCTAAGCAAGCTCCATTTGGTAGAGAAAGGCAGAGACAACTGCCACCGTTTGCTCTGGTGGGTACCCAGAGATTGCACCATTTGGCATGTAACAAGGATCTCCAAGTGTCACTGAGCTTCACACC
>Ga0209208_10004282_pt1 | contig 20328 bp, 18 predicted proteins | sample S1TSphfallax_3_FD_187694 | JGI IMG/M metagenome (GOLD analysis project Ga0209208, IMG submission 187694) | Host-associated microbial communities from peat moss isolated from Minnesota, USA - S1T2_Fd - Sphagnum fallax MG (SPAdes) (version 2) | ecosystem: Host-associated > Plants > Peat moss >...
GTAGATAAGTAGTTTGGAAAGGTAGGTAGTTTAAAATTGTGCATAATTTATTTTTTTGTTTTGGGTTAAACATTTTCATTGGCTCATACCATGTGCACAATTTTTTTTTATGTGAAATTGGATGACCACACCTTTTGTTTATATATTGTTCAAAATAGGAATGGAGAACATATAATATGGGATAGATTTTGAAGGTGCAACTTCCTCACAAACTAAATTGCGATTTCAAAACTTTTTTCATGCCTTTTGTTCTTAGCTTTTATATTTATAAAAAAATAAAGTACATGGCTCACTACATAATTAGATAATCATTTAGTTAATACTGATTTAATTTAACATATATTTAAAATATAAATTATACACTACAAATATTAAGTATTCATTATCAATTACTTAAATAAATAATAACTTCTTAATATTTCATTGATTAGCTGTCTAATTGTTCACAATTTATCAATACATAACTCATAGATAAATAAGTAATTAAAATATTTTGTTACTTTTTAAAATCTGGTTGAATTAAATATAATATAATTAATGTAAAAAATTAATTAATATAATATAGAAATAACTGTTTTTTCAAAATTCAAGTTATAAATAATGAACTTCCAATTTTTTATTAAAATACTTCCTACACAATTTAAAATAAAAATAAAAATAAAAATCACATCAATAATTATATAAATAAATTTATTATTTAAAAAAAAATTCGTCAAGTATTTTGTTTTTCTATTGGTAATTATTAACTATAGATATAATCATTTGTTAAACATATCATTAATTTTTATAATTACAATAAAAATATTTTTAAAATACTGATAATATATAAGTAATTACTGAATTTAAGAAAATTAAAAAAAATTATAATAATTCCTGAAATTACAATCCTCTCAATAATTACTCTAACTACATTATAATTCTTCCAAAATTTCAATTCAGATTTCATGTTATAAATTACAAATTGTGAATAATTATGTTCAATTAGAAAATAATTATGCATATAATATGATTAATTCTTATCTGAAGTAGTTACAATGATTTAAAGTAATGTAATATTAATTACAGTAATTCGTTTCTTTTACTGAAAGAATATAATATATAATATATAAAAATATATGTTGTAACAATAATTATTTAATGTAACTCATAATTAATAACTATATTAATTTATAATAATTTGTAAAAGTGATTTATTATGGATAACACTAGTAGAAAAAAACTTTAAAACTCAATCAATAATTTTCCGAATTGAAATATTAATTTAGATTGCAAAAAAATTCAGAATTGAAATATCAACTTTTAGATCAAATAATTATTTTGAATTTAAGTAAAAATTTTGAGAATTGAAATATCAATTTTTAGACTCAAATAAAGATACTCAATATTGAAATGTCCATTTTTAGACTCAATTAATAATTTTCTGAATTGAAATATTAATTGTGAGAATCTAAAATAATAATTCGAAATTGCACTTTCAACTTTCAAATCAATGGTTTTTAAAAAATTTACATTTAAAATATTCAGAATTGAAATATTAATTTTGTAGAATAAATAATAATAATTTAAAATTCAGATATCAATTTTTAGATCACATAAGCTTTTCAAGTTTAAATAGAAAATTCCAAAATTTCAAAGCCTTACGGAATTGAAATAGCAATTTTGAAATTCAAATATCAAGTTTCAAATTCAAATAAGTTTTTATAATAGTAGTTTTCAGAATTGAAATATTTTTTTCCAGATCAATTTATTATTATAAAAAATTTAAAAAATCAGAATTGAATGTTTAAAACAATTCACATATATATTTTAATTCCAATAATTAAAAACGATCATTCCAATAGAAAAATTTAGAATAAAATTTCAAGTTGTAAATTCATTTTTCTTATTTTAATAAATTTAAAATGAATTCCAACATCAAATTTCAGTATTGAGACATCAAGTTTAATGTTTAAATATATTTTTATAATTGGAATTATAATTTTAGACTCAAACATATATTTTTAATACAACTAACATTTATAAGAATTCATATTTAAAACTTCAAATTCAAATAACAATTTTTTAACTCAAAAATATCATTTTCAGAATTGAAAATTAAAATTTTAGTATTTAAATATCAATTTTCAGATTGAATAACAATTTCCAAATTCAAATACTGATTTTTAGATTCAAATAAAATGTTTTCACAATTGGAATAACAAATTTTAGACTCAAATAACGAGTCTTGTTTAATTTCTAAAATTCAGAATGCATAGTAAAAATTTCAATGTTGCATTATTATTTTTAATATTGAAATATTATTATTTTTAGATTCAAACATGTTTTTCAAAATTGAAATGTCAATTCTTATATTTGATAATAAATTTCAAAGTTCAATTATGAATTTTTAAATTCATTATATGAACAATATACATAGATATGCATAATTAATTTACACACAAATATATATTGATGATATATGTAACATATCATATATATAATTTTAATACATCCATAAAAGTACACTCCTATGTCATCATAAAATACTTTTAGGATGCGATCAATTTGGTAACTATTACGATTAATGGGACATATCAATATATTAATGGATGAAAACAAACTTAAAAGCCATCCAACCAATAGGATGAAGTTTTTCCAATAGTTGCATCATAATTTTAAGAATGACCAAAATATTTAAAATTTTATCTTATAGTTGTAAATATTCCCAAACTTAGTTGCAAATGACTACAAGTTGCATGTAGTTGCAAATGAAGTGGTTACATTTTGGCTGATTTTTACTAATGCACCGACCTAGCTTGTACATGCTACAATGTGTAGTTTCAGAAACATCTAAAAATGAAATTAAATCAAGTGTTCTCTAGTCAAAACACCTTTTCTTTGCCCTAAACAACCAAATTAACAAAGATAACCATTGTTACACTTGCTAATGGAATGTTATTATTTTATTTTGTGAGGTAAAACATTGGATTTTGATGTTGTTATTCATGTTTTTAGGTTGTTTTGACCTACTTGTAGATTTTATTCCTAGTCTTGCACCTTGAGAGGAAGTGTTAGATTTGTGGCACATTGAAAGGAATTAAAAACAAATGTTGGCATTTGGCTATTTACCAGGCATGCAACTTAAAACAATTGGGATGAATTTCAGTATGTTCTTATACCATGCACCAACATAGCTTATACGTGTTGCAATGTGTTGTTTCAAAAACATCTGAAAATGAATTTACATTAAATGCTTACTAATCAAATCACCTTTTCTTTGCCCTAAACAACCAAATTAGGAAATTTAAATGAAACCATTGCTATGCTTATTAATGTAATGTTACTACTTTGTTTTTTTAAGGCAAAATATTAGATATTGATGTTGTTATTGTTTTTTTTTCCCATTGATTGTTTGATTATATATAAAATGTTGCACCTCAAAAAGAAGTGGCACATTTTGTGGCACAAAAAGGAATAAAAGGCAAATGTTGCCAACACCATTTACAAGGTATGAAACTTCAAAAAATTAGGAGTTGAACTTCAGTGTGTCCCCCGCCTTACTAGTGGAAGTGATCCACTAACCATTCCATTCAAATTTTGAGTGGAATGCACCTACCCACTATAGTGGTTTGGTAGTGGTTTTGGATGTTCCTAGTGATTGGGGTCCTATGACAAGGGACACATCATTGCACAACCACCACGCACACCAAACCATTAGCTACATGGAACCAATTTCTAGAGTTTAAATGAGTGTAATGGTCAATTTAGCATTCCCACTCCCCCATTATTGATATTTTTGTTTGATGTTTAGCATATTACTACTTTCACATTTTAATTCCATAGATTGGTTTACATTGTCATTTGTCATGGTAAGGTGTAGTAAATGCCATGTTCAATGCTAAGTGGTGGGATTAATGATGATTGTATCCTAGATATGACATTATTAATGACTTTGGAGGTTGCTCCCATAAAACTATTCCATGCACCAACCTAATGTAATATGTGTTGCAAGGTGTTGTTAAGCACATGGAAATGAATGCAAATCTTATTGTTTTGAGGCAAGTGACATACAAGTGATCCTAGGTGCACATATGGAAAATTACCCCATATAGATGTGGGATGGAAATATTCATTACCTTTGGACTCCAAATGCCAACTAAGAAAGTTCAAGTATGTGTGTCATTCATGGAATGGTACAAGATCTCATAGCTTTAAGGTGAATACCATTAGCATGTTTCTTGGAATTGCAATTGTAGATGATGTAACCAAATTGTTCAATGAGAATTTTTAGCTTATTACAAATTGTGCACACTCACATGTACACATAACACTATAAAGTTTTACGTTCATAAGGCTTGGAATTTCATCCCAAGATTTTGTATCTAGTGTTTTGTTGTGGGAAGTTCTATAACATCACTACATGTTGTGATTGATAGGGGTTCAAAGGAGCAACACACGAGGTGAAGGAAAAGGTGAAATGTGCAAGTGTGTATATCAAAGGTACCATTTGATCTGAAAGGTCCATGTGCATGTTTAAACATGTTTTTAACAAATTTTAAAATAAAAGGCTAGTGTATATGACAAGTAGAGTCTATGGAATTAAAACTACTTGTAAATGATTTGACCTTAATGATACAAACCGAAATGATGCACAACCCTCAAAAATTAATGAAATAAACTTGGTTTAAGTGACATAGACCTCAAATAAATTTAGTGAAATGTGTATGATAGACACAAGCCTTAATGACATAGACATGAGTGACACATGTTAAATGACACATGTGAAGTTTTATTAGCATACGCCCTAGTGACATATAACATTAGTCAAACCCAAGTGTAAATAGAAGCTTGAGTGACATAGGTGGAATGAGATGGGCCTTATTAGCATAAGCCATAATGACATATTACACAACGCCCAAGTGTAGTAGGAAACCCATGTGACATAAACTTTAATGGCATAGGCATTAATGATGTATTACACTTCAGTGACATAGGATGAATGACACTTGTCATAGTGATATAAACCTGTCTTAATGATAGAGGATGAGTGAAAGAGGACCTAATGGCATAGACCTAGGTCCTAGTGATAGAGGTTGAATGACACATGTCGCAATTATATAGACCTATGTCCTAGTGATAAAGTATGATTGAAAGAGGACCTAATGATATAGACTTAGGTCCTAGTGACAGAAGTTGAATATTACACCTTAATGAGATAGGCACTAATGATCTATTATACTTTAGTGACATGGGTTGTAGTGATGGAGACCTAGGTCCTAGTGATAGAGGTTGAATGACACATTATTAAAGGTAAAATTATTGGACGTTTGGTTGATTTTTTACTATTTATCGTAGTCTAATAATGTAAAATTACCAAAAGTAGATCTAGATTTAAATGTTTGAAAAGCCATTCTATCCATTGATCTAGGTCATGGTTGATTTGATTCATCAATCAAGTGGTAGGTTAGAATGTTCTATAATGTGGGGGTTAGGTACAATTTGAGTTTAACCAAGAAGAATGGGGTTTAGGTTGAATTTTGCAACTTGACTACCTTAATCTAGGAGATAACTACTATAGTAGTGGTAGTTGAAGGGAAAAGTGCATAAGAAATAGGATTGAAGCAGTGTGATGTTAGCCACCATTTACCTTGGTGGTGCATGGCTACTTGAAGGAATACAATTCTAGAGTTGGAGATAGGAGGGGGAAAAAGAAATGTTTGTGTTTATGTATGTGTGGATGTTTGTGAGAGAAGGAGAAAAGACTTGAAGTACAGCCACATGGTTACAACAAGGTAGTTCCAGTAGTAGAAGCAAAGTGATTCTAGTAGCGGAAGCTACAATTGTACTTGGATTTGGTTTTAAATAAGGGTTTTGTTTGGGCTTAAATGAAAAAAAGTTGTTGTTCACACCCTATTGAACATGTTATTGCCTTGCATGTAATTTTGATAGCTTTTATTTGTTGTTGTAGGACATACTTAACTTGCTAAAGTTTTATTCATAAAATACAATAGCCCTTTCTCAAGGCATAATTTTGTGATAGTAGTTCGAAACACATTGCCATTTCTTCCAATAGTAATGTAATGGTGAATCCAATGTTCACTCCAATGATGGGGTAGCATTAATGTTATATGGCCATCCCATTTAACAATAACACACATATATGTTTTCACCAATATAATTGTATTTATGGTGGTTTCAATCATCTTATGATGCTTGAATCCATATATACACGTTAGATTTATCATGATTAGATCAATGTCTTCAAATGCATCACTTGAGTCTTCATGGTACAAATACATTCGCAAGTAAATTACCCGTGGTCTTATGGCATTATGGGAAATTCCACATCATGCACATTTGTATGACACCTTGCCCATATGTCCATCCCATGCACTTGAGATTTCTTGGGTTTTAATTTAGTTCCATTAGAATCTAGCATGTAATTATAATTGCATGTGACATACATCTAAGCAAATTAAATACTTAAAAAATATTTTTGTACATAATCAATGGTGAACATGCCCACTCACCCTCCATTCAAACATCCAAGAAATGGGCAGTATCATAATTGCCTTCCATTATAAACCTATATGGGGGAATGACATGAATCACATTCCACTTCATTATGTAATCTAGAAGATGACATAATCATGTTGCCTTTCACTATAGTTGATATATTGTATACTAACACAAACCTCATTCCACATAAATAGTCAAGAAGGTAACATTGCCATAGTTGCCTTCCACTACAGTCTATGTATGGTGGAATGGCACAAGCCCCACCCACTTAGATAGTAAAAAAGGTGACATTTTCATGTCACTTTCACTACAATCCATGAACAGTGGAATGGGGCAAGTCCCATTTCATTCAAATTGGATTTGAGTGTAAATGCGTGGTGGTGTTAGACCATGTTTCCTAATATTGGTTAGTTTTAGCAAGGGCAAGAGGATAAGGTTGTGAATAGGAAGGATAATTATCGTCTAGACAAGACAAGGCAATAGGGAGTAAATTAGATCCCAAGAGAGAGAAAGAGTTTATTTCCTAATTGCGACACCTCTTGGATGTCCTCCAAGGGGCAAAGGGGAGTGGCCCATATTCAATTGTTAGGCCTAGCTAATTTTGCGCTTAACACATTACAAACCACACTATATTTAGTTCATTGCTATTGTTTCACGTTTTCCTTCTAAGTCCTTCAAAATATATAGAAACTTTGGTTTTAAATTTTGATGTTAACAAAAAATGGTAAAATGTTTTTGTATTCCAATGAAAAAAAATTTGAAACTCATTTTCCTAAAAAAAAATTCATGCATGCATGCAAATTCCTAAAGATAACCACTAACCAATTATCTTAAATTTTAATAATGATAAAAATAATTATTTTCACAACCCAATAAGAACCATTTGTTTATTTGCCAAGATGATGATAAATATGTTGAAGAAATGATTTGTAGATGATCATATGCATGATTCAAATATCATGGAAAATGTGACTTAAATGGTTTTTTCACATAATTTTCATGAAAAACCAAAACTCAAATGTAGTTTTCAAACCATATGTATGGTTGAATTAAACAATGTTTTGATGGTGTATTATCAATATTTTTGAATGATTGCAAAGATGTAAGCTATGTAATTTCCATGAAAGGCATATGAAAATTGAAGTTGGAAAAAATTCAAATCTTACTGTGTTGGTTTCCTCTCCATTATATTTTTAATGTCATCTTAGTTCCATCACAAAGATCGTGATGACCAAAATGATTACATGTAGTCATAAGGTGGTTTGACAATAACTTGATGGAATGAAATTAAGATTAAGTGTATCTACATTGTGTATAGGTAATATGAAAGGGGGTGGGGGGACAAGGGACATGGGAGAGGTGGAAAATCACTTATTTATTTAACAAATTCAATTGCATGTTTTTAAGGTAATAATAAAAAGTTGGCTTTGTAATTTTTAATCAAATAATTTTTGTAACAAAGAAATTGAGCTCCTAATGGTTCTTGCATTGTTTTCAATCCATGTGTTATATTGGATGTTTCCATTACACATTTTAACTTTATGCTTAACCTCCAAAGGTAGCAAAGTGTTCTCTCCTTAGAAACTAAAAACATTTTTTGCAATATACTTTAAAAGGTGTATATATATGGTGTAATATTGGGTTAGATGGCATTACACGGTGACCTCTATAGTGATGGTAGTTATTAGTTACACATAATATCTCTTATTAGAAGGGTATTACATGTATCCAACCCCCTCCCAACTGCAAAATATAGTTTCCTATTTTGAATTGAAGACTTATTTTCTTTTATAATTTAAATTTCATGTGACAATTGAGTTCAAAATATGGATGTCATTTGAGCAACAATTACTTCTAAAATTTGACCTAAATTTCAAATGCTTGTTGTTAGGCACAAAATTAACAATTCCTAACACCCTTACTTGAGCCACTCCCCCCTGCCCCTTGGAGAACATCCAAGAGGTGTCATAGTATGGTAATCACCTTTATAACCTTTTTTATCCCAAATGTTGGTTAACCCAATAACACCAATATAACAAAACCTACCAGGAAAAGGTTATAGCTAGGTCATTTGATGTATTTCTTCTTTTATCTTTTGCTTAAGATAACCTAACCAAACCAATGCAAAGGTTTGACCATTTTGCTTAACATAAATTTTCCACCCTTCATTTTGATTTAGATCCTAACTTATCCTTGTTTGATCTAGACAACAACCCCATTTCTTGTTCACACTTCCCCTTTCTTCTTACTCAAATTATTATAACCAACCTTAGACCTAAACTAATGAAGTACAACATGAACACACAACATACATAATGGAAACACACCTTCTTCAAAGTAAATATTCACACATCAAGGAAAGAAAAAAAAAGGTAGTTACATTGGAGTCTTTTTAGGACCCCTAGATGTTGATATTCTATTTCAACCAAACTTCTACTTCTATTTACCAAACGCATTTGCCTTTTATGAACAATCCTATTTTCTTTCTTTCTTTCTACTTATAATACTTTACTCCCATCAATATTAACATCCCATGCCTATTCTAGTTCCTTGAGTGCACTTCAATTTCCTCTCTCCCCTTGTTTTCACATAAGAAGGCAAACCTTCTATTCCATTTCTAGGTTAGACCCCCTACTTCATGTTCATCTTCCTTTTCTACCCCCTCTTACTAAGCCTAACATAGGTTCCTTGTACCTTTTCCTCCATTTGCCCTTAAGTGGAACCTTTCTTTAAAACCTACCCATGAGTAGCTGCCATCACCAACTAATGATACCTCCACCTCCATATCCACTATGCTACTTGGTTGGGCGCACTTGGAAAGTTCATTTCCTCATGATGTAGTAGCCTCCTCACATTGCCTTGACCTTTCATGATATGTTAGCTCCCTATCAGCCTAGATGTCATAATCATCATCATCACTCATAACTCCATGCCACTTCTTTACTTACTATTCATCAATCGGGAAATGGAGGGGCAAATAACAATATTTTTCCCCCTTTTAAGCTTCAAAAGAAGAAATGGTTATTATCTTGCACCTTTTTAAAAGCCACTTCCACCATATCTGTACTTCCTTATTCGATAGATTTAGTTGATTCGAACTAAAATAATATAACCTTGTTTTAATGTAGTCCAATTATTATACTGCCCACCTTATCCTAATTAGGCCACCCATCCCCCAACAATCCATCTTGGATAACATCAATCTACTACCTTATTTCAAGTTAACCCCAAAACTCCATTAGTCGACTTACTTATGCTTAAGCAAAATTGGGTTAGGCTAATTAGGGCCCAACATTTGCCACGATGGTTTGCCCAATGACCATTCAATCCAAACCATATGGGTGACTAGGAAGAAAAATATCTAAAGAATTTATGAAAGAGAAAGCCTTTTCGAATTTCCTCCAAGCCTTAGGGGTGGCCCTCCCTCATTATAGGGAAGGCCTTCAAAACTTGAATGCCCATATGATAATAGCCCTCCTTCTACACAATGTAAAAAACTTGGGGGGGGGGTAAAGAATAGATGGATGCTTGAAGATGGTGAAGTGTGTTTCATGGATGGTCAAAAGATGCAAACAAAAAGTCAACAACTATCATAACTACCTTATGAAATTTGCAACACTTGGATAATTTCAAAACCTCGAGATAGAAAACATAGCTGAGCAAGTCACCAACATACCATGCAAGATGGATGGAACATGGAAAAGAAAAACTTTTCATCTCATTCGTGTCCCATAGCTAGCAATGGTGGTTAGCTATATACTAACCATCCACATGCATATACTTACCTAGTAGCCACTAAGTGTTTTACCAACTTATTTACATACATATTATTCACTCATGTTACCTACCTATTTTATCTATGATAGGTGCCCACTTACATAGGTAATATGAAGTGGAGGTAGGAGGCTTTGTACGATTGGTCACCAAGGTTCCACCTTGGTAACACAATTGTAATTCATTCACAATTGAGTCATAACAAGTTGCCCAATGGATGATGTATTGTTGGGTGTTCGGTCACATACTCCAAGGAAAACACAAGCTAAATTGGGAAAAATTAGCGATCATTAAGTTTTCCCAGGGTTTCGGTTTTCCATGCTTATTTCCAATAAGGTGTCAACTTGAAACTCCAAAGACATTACACAACCTAGTAAGTTGCGACTGCTTGCCGATGAACAATAATAATGAAAGGCTCTTTCCATTAGGTCATTGTGTGCACATAATTTGCCCCCACAACAACTTTCCATTACATTTGTTCGATGTAGTTATGACCATATTCACTTCACAGTTCTCTAGGGCAAGTGTTGACAAAATGCGGAGCTATGTGAGCAATTAGTCAACCTGTGAATCACTAGAAAGTGACATTTGTCACTTTTATGATAACATGTGTTTTTTCTAAGTTCTCTAAAAAATACCGTATAGATGACATTTAAAAAAAAATTATAACATTAATTACATAAGGATATTTTCAACCTAGTTCCAACTTTCAAATGGAAAATGCTTGTCCATATAATAAGTAATAAGGCTTAATTGTAATGGCTTTCTATTAGGCTATTGTGATCATAGTTACAACAAATTTGCTATGGCCTAATTGAAAGAGGCTTTAAGTAAAAGGGCTAAAACTCATGAGAACTTTTCACAAAATTTTGGAGAATTTTTTTTAGTTGGATAGTTGTCCATCTAAGGAAAACACCTTTCAGACCATCTTTATCGTAGTTAGTTTCACCTTAGTTTTGTTATCCATTGCTTTTGTTTTGTTCGCACGCCTGGTTAAACACCTATGCTACCTACACATGGAAAACCATGTACTTGGTGAAGCTTTGACCTCTAGACTTATCTTGTAACCCAGGGCTCACTTCGACTTCTAAATGGGTGGGATTAAAACTTGCTGCAAACTTCCCAAGTGGTATAAGCCCTTGTTGCCCGAGATTACCATTTCCCATCTTTCGACCTAATTATAGACTTGTCTAGTTCAAAGATTTAGTGCATTAAGGTTATCACCTCAGGCCCTTTCTTTGAACCTTCATTTGCCAACACCTATGTTGTTTGTGAATGTTGTCAAACCGAGAGTTGAACCTAGCCCAATAATTATATTCGCAACCCAAGCCATTAGACTAGGCAAATCCTTTCACTTGAGGGTCCGCCTAGAAGGGCATGTCCCTTTCCCTCACATTAGAGATGCCGATGTCCTTGTTGATGTTATTCCAAAATGACCATCCTTGGCACTTCCACCAAATTTTCCCCTTTGACCTAATGGTGTGATCAATTACTTCTTGATCAAAGGAATCCATTTACATTATGTCTTTTTGTTTTCAATGCAAGAGGTATTATTGAATGTGTCTTCCATTTCCACCTAATGCAATCATTTTTAGTATCTTGTTCAAATCCCCCCTATTTGACCATTTTTTCCCATCTTCAAAATCCATTTCAAGTCTAGCTTAGAAGTTTTGATCACCATACCATACGAAGGTTACAAATGTGGCAACAAATGGTGTTGAATTGGACTCTATGATTCAAATCCCTTTTATCTAAGTGGAACATGATTTGCGAGTTCATGTGCAGGAAGTCTTACTTCTCCACTCATAAACATGCCATTTTATTCACATGCATGACTACTCTGATCTCACCTAATCAAACCTTGGAGCTTTTCGATCCAATTTCAACCCCAAGTCCATTTTTGTTGGTTACCACTCCTTTGCCTTTCCCAGCCGCTTCCTCCACCATGAACCTTAACCTTTCTTGCAACCGATCACATTCGTGAAAACCCCTAACCCTTTTTTGGTGAAAGTAATAGATTTAGTTATTTTGAAGGCATTCTCCCCCACTTTAAAAGTTGATGTCCTCATCAACATTTAAGCCATTTGCAGGTGGGTCCTTTTTTTTCTTCCAAGTTATTTTCACTCCAAGTTCATGACCCCTTTCCTGCTCGAACTTGTTCACCATTTTTTGTAGGTGTTCCAAGTGAGTAGGTTTCATATATATTGCCTCCTTATGATAGCAACCCTTATATTTCACAAGGTACTCCTTCCCTTTCATGTGTGTTTGCCTCGTGTAAAGTATGCCTTCAATTTTGGTGGTAAACCTATGTTTGATGGCATCCATTTCCAGTTGCATTCTTTGTTTTTGGTTGTGCTTTCTACTTTCGATCTAACCTACATTTATCATGTAGAAAAAAATAAGTTTCAAAATGTGAAAGGTTGAATGTGCAACTTTAAAGTGTACGAGATGTAGCTTATGTAAAATTTCATAAGGCCTTGCATACTTGGCAATGAAATGTGGGGCTAATCCTTCGGGCATTTTAAAATCTCGAATATTCAACCACACGTGTTGCCCAACCTCAAACTCCATATGCCTGCATGTTTTATTGGCATGTTTTTCATATTTTTTTGAACTTGCTCTAAGAGCTTATTGGCTTCAATGTATTTTTCTTCATGCCCCTTGACCATTTCTCCAACTTCCTTGGAGTGATATTTTTGTCCCATGGGAATTGTTAAATCCATCGACTTCCTAGTTTCTTTTCTCAATGTTAGTTTGAATGAAAACATCTTAGTCATCGAGTGCATTGTGGAATTATAACAAAACTCTGCCAGCTTAGATGTTTGCCTTTTTTTTTAATCGACATTCACATAATTTATGAGATATTGATATAACACCTCGTTGACCCTTTCTATTTGGCCATCAGTCTGTGGGTGGAATGTTATGCTAAATGACAAATTTATCCCCACCTTCTAAAACAAATGTTTCCAGAAGCTTGCCGTAAACTTGCATCTTTATGGCTTATGATAAATTGTGGCATCCCATGATGCATGACCCACATATCAAAGAACAACTTTGCTTAGTCAAAAGTTGTTGCGATCGTTTTAGTTGGAGCCATTTTCACCATCTCGGAAAATTGATTTACTACCATGAGGATGGTGTCCATTTCGTTCCATTCGGGTAATTGGGTCATGAAATCCATGGAGACATTCTCCCATGGTTTAGTAGGGATTGGTAGAGGCTTGTATAGTTTGTATTTCTTTTTGTACATGGACTTCATGCTTTGGCACTTGACACAAGTGCCCACAAAATGTTTGATGTCATGTTTCATTTCGGGCCAATAAAACTTTTTTCCTATGGCCAATTCTTGTGGTTCATTCCCCACAATGCCTTAACATGGGCATGTCATGTTCCTCTTGCATGATCTTCGTGTGCAACTTTTCTACTAACACATAGATTTGAGATGTTTCCATCTTAACAATTCATTTTTCAAGATGATGCCTTTCAACTTTTTTCGTTTGTGCAACTCTTTAAAACGGTGTTAAGTGAGCAGGTCTTGCACATAGGCCTCCCTTATCTTCCGCTCCAAAATGTTTTCCCTTTGGAAGATGGCCCTTAGTGCCTGAATCTTGGTTGGGGTTTTTCCCACTTGGAATTCCTCCTTCTTGCTTAGTGCATTAGGGATTACATTGTCTTGTTTTGGTTTTGGATTAATTTCACATCCAATAATGCCAAGGTACCTGCCATCTCAACTATTTCATTGAGGCCTTTGGTTGGGTTTCAAAATATTTAAAAAATACATTGTTTGTGAAGACCTTGGTCTTGTGCGTCCCTAAGTAATGTTGCCATGTTTTCACGTAACACATGATGATGTACAATTCCTTTTCATGAGTTAGCCATCGCAATTGTGCTCCATAGAGCTTCTTGCTCTCGAAAGCAATTGGGTGTCCATCTTGTTTGAAGACCTTACTGATAGTGAAGTCATTTGCATTAATGTGAACTTCGAACAATAGGGTGAAGTTTGGAAACTTCAATGTAGGGGTGAATGAAAGCTTTTCCTTCAAGTCTTCAAATGCCCTATGATTATCCTCCTTCCATTTGAAGGACAAAACTTTTTTGAAAGAGATTCGAAATTGATTTCGCCATTTGTGAAAATCCTTTTATGAACTTCCAACAGTAGTTGGCTAGGCCTAAGAAGGATCGTATTCTTTTGACTATGACTAGTCTTTTCTAGTCTCTTACGGCTTGCAATTTCCTAGGGTCAAGCCTCACCCCTTCCCTTAACAAAAATGTGCCCAAGGAAGTCCATTTCTTTTTGGTCAAACTCACTTTTCACCTTGTTGGCAAAAAGTTTGTTTTCATGGAACTTATTCAAAACATATTTTAAATGCTCCACATGCTCCTCCACTGTCTTGGAATACACAAAAATATCATTAATGTAGATGATCATGAACTCATTTAATTTTTTGTTGAAAATGGAGTTCATGAGGGTTGTGACGTATGGAGTTCACAAAGCACTACACAACCTAAATGACATCACCAAGAACTCATATGAGCCATATTTGGTCTTCATTGCCATCTTTTCCACATCCTCATCCACGACGTGGATTTGATAGTACTCTGATTTGAGATCAATTTGGTTAAAGTATTTTGCCCCATTACTTGATCCAAAAGATCATCAATGCAAGGCATAAAATAGTTTTTTTTATGGTTATTTTATTCAAGGTAAGGTAATCAATACACATCTTCAACTTGTCATCCTTTTTATCAACAAACAAAATTGGTCCCCCATAAGGTGACTTACTTTACAAATATAGCCTCAACTAAAGAGGTCATTTAGTTGTTTTTTAAGCTCTTGCAATTCCATCTAGTTTAACTTATAAGACACCTTGGACAATGGAACCATTCTAGGCACCACTTTTATTTTATGTTCAACCTTTTTACATGGTGGAAGGGCATTGGGGAGTTCATCTATTAAAATGTTCGAAAATTTATTGAATGAATCCAAAATATAAGCAAAAGGTTGCCTTGCCCTTTGTGGCTTAGGTTCCCTTCGAGAGACTTTCAAATACTTCAAAGTTATAAAACTAAGCAACTTTAACTCATTAGCCAAAACAACCAAATCAACTCCCATTTCTACCAACGCATAATTATAATTTGTATTTAAGTTCACTAACTTAGAGCTAACCTTGGCACAAACTTTCTACTTGCCTCCACTACAAAGGAAATCTACTTTGTAGGCATCCAAAAATGTGTTTTGTAAAATTACATCAAAATTATCTACATCACACAAGGTGAAGTTTGCAACAAATTGAACTCCTCTACAAAACAACCAAAAATTTAACACCACATTAAATGAAGGTCTAGTTATGCCTTGTGCCAATTGCACCGTGATGGGGTCTACCACCAATTTAGTCTTGACTCCAAGTCATTTCGTCACCTGTGGAATCATGAACGAATTGGTCATTTTTCAATCCAAGAAATAACCCACAATTTTGAGTCTTGCAAGGAGTTGGGAGTGCGTCGCTTGACCTTGAAAATGTTTTTTTTTGTTTTCTTTTGATGGCGGGTTTTTGCCCACTAACTTTGTTTTGTCACCTTGAGGCTTTGATTTCCCTTGACCCCATTTGCGCTTATTGCAACCTTTGCTCCCATTGTTCGAACTAACTTGATTCTTGTGGGTGACCCCACTTTTGGTTTCACCCTTGGGGCACAAAGGACCTTCATCCTCACACACTCCACCATCTTCATTAACCTTTGACAAGTATCCATAAGATTAATATTTTGATAGATTATCTTCTACACCTAGGGTTTCAGCCCATGCAAGAAAATCAACTTCTTGGGATACTCATCCTCAAATAGACGACAATCAACATTTGATTGAAATCTTAGACATAGGTGACCAAAGAACACCTATCATCTCCTTGAATGAGTTCCAAGAGCTCCATCCCATCCTGAAGCACCAAGTGGTGTGGCATGAATTTCCTATCTAGTTGCAATTTGAATTCCTCCCATGTGAAGGTTTTAAGCAGGTCGGGTGTTTCTTGTTTTTGAGACATCCACCACTCCTACGTGTGTTTTTTGACAAAGTTTAAGTGAAATGGATATGCTCCTTGTCGGTGTCGAGGTGCTACATCTCCATGTATGCCTTGACTTAATGTAGCCATGGCCGCACCCTTTTGGTGTTGGTTTCCTTCCTTGCAAAGGAGTCCAACAACCTTGCCTTCATGGCAACTTTGGACCTCCCATTTGGAGCAACACCAATGACACCCGGTCCTTTTGCAATCCGGCCCATGAGCTTGGTTGTTTCATTGTTTTGTGTCGTGGTTTCCCTTCGTTGCACCAAAACTGTTTGGAAGGCATCAAGGGAGGGCCAAAATTCTTTCAATGTTTTGTCCTCCACTTTTGGATTTGCCTCCTTTTGTGTCTTGGGAAACTTGTCCACCTCTGGACACTCTAGGGCATGTTTTTTCCCTTTTTTCCTTTTTTTTTTGGGTTCAAAGGAAGAACTGAAGAATGCATGTCTCCACTTGACTTTGAAGATGAGTGGAAGTGAATTTGCTTAGGCAACTTTTTCCTCAGTTTAGGAACCTTTTCCTTCCCCTTATTTTTTTTGGGAGTTGCAAGAATTTCACTCACGAATGTGCCCATGTTTGCTTTGGGGAATCTCCCTTCATTTGAACAATGGGGGGAAGAGTCCTTTTGCAAACCTAAGCTTTGTTCGGGCCAACCTCATCCTTCCCTTTCATCTTTTTTTTGCTTTTGTAAGGAGGAACCTTTACAACTTCCTCCACCACCTCTTTGAGAGTTTGAATTTCTTCCTCACACAACTCTTCACCAACCATGGTTTGCCTTAAGGTGATCAATTCTTGGACATCTGTTTATTTTTCTTTCTCATTTTTGGTCTTGTAATTCTTCTTGGCTTTAGGCTCCACCACAACCATTGTGTTATGTATTGGTTCACTTGAGACCATTTGCCTTAAAAGCATTTTGCCCTCCCCCAAATGCCTTAAAAGATTTTTCAATTGACCTTAGGACCTTGCTCTGATACCACTTGTTGCAATTGGTTTTGCTTTGTTGCCATTATTCCTTGCTTCCATTCCATTTGCGTGCCTTGTTAAACACCTATGTTACTTGCACATGGAAAGCCATACACTTGGTGAAGCTTTGACATTCAAATTTGACTCATGACCTAGGGCTAACCCCAACCTCTAAATGGGTGGGACTAAAATTTGTTGTGGACTTCCCAAGTGGTCCAAGGCCTTGTCGCTTGAGATTACCATCTCTCCTCTTTCAGCCTAACCACAAACTTGTTTAGTTCAAAGACTTAGCATGCCAAGGACATCACATTGGGCCCCCTTCCCCGAATCTTCACTCATCAACACTTATGCGACTTGTGAGCACTTTCAAAATCGGGAATTGAACCCAACCCAATAGTTAGACTTGCAACCCAAGTTGTTGTGGGGGCCGCCCCACGATGGTTTGGACTTGGACCCCGACTAGGTGAATCCTCTCACTTGAGGGTCCACCTAGAAGGGCATGTCACTCTCCCTCTCGAGACTCCTTACCAATCACTCTTTCATACTGTCAGTTGTTTGCATCATTGTTGTTATTCCTAACCATGTCTTGACATTGAGGATTGGCATTGAGGATGAAGCAGCTGCTGCTGACTGATCAATCATTTCCTGATGGCAGGACATACATCATTTCTTCTTTCTTTGCTCCTCCTCCTCTTCCTCCTCCTCATGATGATAATGATGATGATGTTTGACACAAAACCAAAAAACCTATGACTTGAGCACCTTACCTGTCTGACAAAATCTGTCACCTCTGCTGCAAGAGAACATGAGAGGGGAGGGGGCGAGGAGGGTAACTTATTGAATCTCTGTGCACTATAGATAGACCAAAGGAGGGAGAGGGAGTGGGGGGGGGGGTGGGATGGGAGGGAGCAAGGTCTACCTCACAGTCCACTATCCAATGGTCCACATTCAAATAAACTTTTGCATTGAATTAGTAGTTACCAAGTCATGAACAGGTAAGTTAAAAACTGTTTGTGGGTAGCAGCACTGTGGCAGGTTGTATGGAAAAATGCACTGCCAACTCTTGTTACTGTCTCTCTAGGCTTGGCTGCTCACTCCCTTCACACTCCACACCTTCTTCTTCTTCTTCTGTAGTCCATGGGTTTGATTTCCATTCAATTAGTTGTGGGTGCATTGAAAACCCTCTTTTTTTTTGGTGATGGTTCAAGTTGATTTGGCCTAATTGCTTTTATAAAAAAAAAAGAAAAAAAAGGTTTCAAAACTTCAGTCACTCTTAAGATATAATTGGCATATTTCTCCATTTGGCCCACCTAGATAGCCTAAATGAGTAGGACATTGGGGAAAGAATATGGGATGGCTATCAGGAACAACATTGTGGATGCATGCGAACTATGGGAACAACATAAAGCAAATGTGAGAAAGAAAATGGATTAAAATTATGGAACATGTGGAGAACAATTTGGGAACACTATTAGGAACATTATTGAGAACAAAAACGTATCTTGAAAGAAAATTAAAAAAAATAAAAATCCTGTAATAACTAATAACTCTGGTGGTGGCACATTTCAAAGTGAAAATGCCCAGGTGCGAGGCTAACTTGTATGGCGGGAAATTATTGAAAAGAAAGAAGCAATTTCCTTCTCTACTTTGTAAATTTCCTGCCATACAGCTGAGCCTTGGTTGTTAAGTTGCGCAATGCCCAGTTGCCAAGGCATTAACCTACACATAACCTGAAGTTTAGGAAGTTGAAGAAGTTGGCTCAGAACCTCAACAAAGTTCCCTTAAGTTTTTGAAAAATATAGCCAGTCTAAGCAAGATGATCTTGGCAAAACCTAGAACCACACCACACTGGTCAGCACTTTTGTTGGGTCCCTAAGTCACCCCCAGGTGGTTGGAGAGAGAGAGAGAGAGAGAGGTACATGGCAGGCACAACACATCTTGTTTGCACCCCACCTACCCCAAAGTAATCTGTTCCAGAGCTTGCTACATTCAGCTTTCTAATCATAAGTGGACCATACCAAGTCTTGGGTCTCTGCAAGTCAGCCTTAATTTTGTCTCATTTGCTGTTGTTTCTGTATGGACAATACTACACTTTTGGGTGAGATCAGATCCTGGAATTTGCAGTGGCTAGAGAAAGAGGGGGGAAAATACAATAAAAAAAATAGTGAGTCATCATCACTCATGTCTCCAAAGGAAAACAAAATTTAAGGTCCACAAGGAGAGGGGCAGGAAGCCACAGACAAAAACAAAAGCAAAAGTTGGCAAGTTGGCCAAAAAACCACACATTCTCCCCCAGTAGTTGTTAGTAGACTAAGTAGTAGTGCTGCTGCTTAACTGATACAGGTTTTTTCACAATGGGTGTTTTTGTGTCTGATGGGGGGCAATCAAAGTAAGAAAGAGGTGAGGTGGGAGTGAGTCTAAGAGCAGCTTTTCACAGTTGTATCCAAAACATGAGCTTTGCTATTCAGAATCCAGATGTAATTTAGGCCTTATACTTACTTGTCTTCTGTTGTTGGGCTTCAAAACCAGACAAAAAAGAGTGCTCAAAAGCTGTGTGTACCATCATCACTCAACATACCTTATTAGTAGTAGCTAGCTGCACATGGTCTTACTAACTGCTCACTTTTCTGCCTCCTCAGGATTTGGAACTGTTTTTCTTGATAATAGAAAAGCAAAAGAAGAAGACAAACAAAACAATGTTAGGTTGCAAAGCCCAAAGCAAAAATAACTGTCTATCAATAATATGTCTTCTGGACACAATCTTTCCTTGCAGCACCATTTTCTCACACCATCCTTGGTTGTTTCTTCTGCTGCCATTAAAAATTAAATAATTCTCAGCTTGAAGCTTTGAACATTTCAGGTTGGTTACTCAGGTGCCCCAATAATTATTTTGTTTTAAAAAAATTCACTTTAGCAGTAAAAAAATAATAATAATGAAATTTCAGCAATAAATATATACACAGTTTCTTTGTTAGGTTTTCTCTAAAGACTCTGAACCTCTACCATAATGAGACCTTTTACAACTTGTTTTTTTTAC
>Ga0209208_10004284_pt1 | contig 20323 bp, 24 predicted proteins | sample S1TSphfallax_3_FD_187694 | JGI IMG/M metagenome (GOLD analysis project Ga0209208, IMG submission 187694) | Host-associated microbial communities from peat moss isolated from Minnesota, USA - S1T2_Fd - Sphagnum fallax MG (SPAdes) (version 2) | ecosystem: Host-associated > Plants > Peat moss >...
TTGATTATAAGAAAAAAACCCTATATATATAAAACAAAAATCTTGATTTATGAGAACCTACTTGTGAGAACTGCCCTTGAAAATCAAGGATTCAAAATTCTGTAAGACCCACCGACCCTGAAAACCGTCTAACGGGATTTTTTTCCAAATTCTAACCAGGGCGATTCTCAAAATGGGAAGTTTAAAAAGAAAAGAACCGAGGTAGTTCTCAGAACCTGCCCCCAAAACCGGAACCGACGGTTCTCACACAAAAGTAAGAACCGCCCAACACTGCTAAAAAGCTTGTCAGTGTGGCCCATATTTGCACAGGATGTGAGAGTTGGCAAAGTTCATTGAACAGGGTTAAATTGATTGATTGTTTGGTTCTCACAAACAGTCTCACACTACTACAATTTGATCAAATTATTTAATTAATTCCCTGGCTTTGCTATTAATGGTCTTCCACCTTTTAAAATCGTGTTTTCAAGTTTAGAGGTGGGGCTTGAGATATATAAATAAATAATAATGAATGCCATAAATATTGATGCAAGTCTAGACGACTAGTATGTGTGGGGATCAAGGTTTTTTTTTCCAATTTTGTGATATAGCTAAATTGAGATCATCCATAAGATGATTTAGCCAGATGTATATGAAACCAGAAAAAAAAAACAGGATCCCTCTATATTTGTGGCTACCTACTGGAGCTTATCATAAAAATCTGGCAACCTGGGAACTTTTTTTTTTGAAATCTGGCGAATTTGGGCTTTTTTTCATGGAACATTGTTTGTATAGGTTGAAATCATATTTTCAGGTTGAAATGTGGCGAAATTTCGCCAAAAAGAAAGACACTGGTGGGGATGCTTTAAGTCATAACAATATATAACTGCACCATGTAATTCCTTTCTCTCTTATCCAGCAAATGAAATAAATTTCCCATATTTATGCTTCTAATATAAAATACTCCTTGTGTTCATACTTCTGTTTCCAATATAAGGGAAGACTTGTTCCACCTGAGGGACTTGAAGGGCGTGTAAGTCAAAATGAGAGCTGAGCTCGAGTTGGAGTGTCAGGGGCCCTCTCTAAGGCCCACTTCAGACGAGGGTCCTTGAGTTGGACTGTACCTTGGTCCCTAGCGTGATTCTTGGTTCTCGAAATCAGGTGCTCTCCTCTTAGCACTGTTTTTTGGTCTGAACCAATTGATTTTTCCCTCCAAAACAGGTGCCATGTAGATTTAGCCTCAATTTGCCACTTTTTGGTCTTGCACCCTCGTTTAAAGGCCTTGGGACCGATTTAAAGCTTTTGCTTGAATTCATTGGTCCCTGGACCTTGGACCCTCGTGTGAAGTCACCCTAAGTCTCAAGGAAAGAAGCTTTTTCTGGTTTGTAGAGAATGGGCAATCTTTTTCCTATTTGGAGGTTCCCTCTCAGGCAGAATATTTGCTAGGCATGTTAATTAGTTGAAGAATTCTTACAATGCGTAAGGTTCATGCTCTGACTCTTTTTTTTGGGGAAAAAAGAAAAAGACATGAAAGAAATCTGTTCAGATTAATGACAGCCCTCTCAGCTCTTCCATATTTTCCAACCCTAGGTGGGCTACTAACCTGGCAGATTAATGACAGCCCTCTCAGCTCTTCCATATTTTCCAACCCTAGGTGGGCTACTAACCTGGCGGTGGGACCTCAAACATGGAAGAGCCTCTAGAGCTGCCATTATCTCGTACAGAAAACTTGGAGAATTTCCTAACGGCTTGAATGGCTGAGATTGACTTAAATCGATGGTTGAGATGCAATCTTACTATAACTTTCCCTACATCTTACAAGCTTTTCCACATGCGCGTTTATCCTTTCCCCACAAGAAAAAGAAAAATGAGAAAAGAACTCACTAAGTATCCAACCTACCAAAAGAGACGTCAAAAAAACTCACTTACTATCAACATAATACACACCAAACCTATCAACCTACCAAAAGAAAAGACAGAACAGAGACAAGTTCTAGTGTTTTCTAAATTTAACGAGAGAAAAAGGAAAGAAAAAGAAAAGAATTAAATAATTAAGAAATTAAGAAATATAGATATGCAAAAATATGATTTATAAAGTTAATATCATCTGTTCGAAAAAAAGAAAAAATACAACCAGGGGAATATTCCGTGCACAGCCCGGGGATTGTTGGGAAACTCCCCTGGGTCGACAACTACCATGGCTAAGGGCAGTAAGAGACGTCGCGCACACGGCCACAGTGAAGCAGCACCCACCAGTGCACCATCCACTGGATGCCTGTTATGACTCAGTTGTGGATGATCCTCAACTGAGTTACTACCCGGTTTCATCTTGGTAACCCATTCCATAAGAAATAGGTCTAACATATAGACAGGTAGGTAACAAAATAGGGGGACTACTAGGTATGTATATAGTTTATATATAGTAGGTATGTACTGAGCACCCCAATTGGTCCTCCGCCCAGGTCCCGCCATCGTGGGAGAGAACCGTGGAGCTCCACACGTCCTGTCTAGCCGGGATACCCGCACTGTGGTGCTTAATCTGCACCGTTATATCTCGCATAGATCGAACGGTTCAAGAAAGTTTTTCTTGAAAGGAGGAAATAAGAGTCCCGGGACTCAAGACACTAGAGAGCCAAGTTATGCAGCAGCTCAAGCTTTCAGCGGGACGATGACGAGATGCTAGAGTGATTTTGGGCTTCTCGGAATCGGGAACAAGGGTGCAATTCTAAGGGGACATAAATTTGAAGAACTCTAGTTGCTCAGATCTTATTTCTAAATCCTTGGTGATAGTCGTAACGTTTTAGCTTGCGCCACATCTCAAAGTACCAGCTCAAATCCTCTCGATCCCTCCAGTTGCTGGACATACAGACTTTTGGAGCGGACTCTCTGGACTCGCTCAACAACATTTTGCTCATCGGAATGTCAGACGCAATGGAGCTTTTTCGTGAGATTCCGTTACGGTAAGTGCACTTTGAACATATGCCGTCGCCGCCGTCGCCGTGGCCGGTTGAGAGAGAGAAGTGAAAAGTCTTTATAGACTTATAGACCTCTCTCAGCCAGCAATATCTTCATTGCGTTGCAGGAAAACTTCATGTCTTGAATAGGGCTGCATTTCTACTACCTCAATCCAAACATGTTGCTCTGGTTTCGTACACTCGCATCTGCTGGATTGACTCTCAATTTTGATCGTATGCAGGCGTGGTGATCGTATGGGAGTGCCAATTGTCGGGACTGTGCTGCCAAATGAGCAAGAGCGCCTTCAGATCCTGAGCATCCACTCTGACAACATGAAGGAGAACTCATTTCTTTGTGCTGAGGAACTTCGCTTGGAAGAACTTGGTACTCTACTCCTCTGTTGTTCCCCCTAGCAGTATCGAGTGTGAGTTGGAGCTCTAGTGCGTTGCTTTCCTCTAGCACATCCTGAAGGAATAATTCTTAGAATAAAGATAACGAGCTGAAATTCAGAGGTTATGTTGTTGTTAGGACTTTGGGTGAATGCAAGGTAAAATGGTTCACTTTTAGTGGGTTGTTCTTTTAAAATTTTCAAACTCAAAAATGATATCAGCTTTTGTTAACATAAGCATTCATATAGATTTTTGAGGATTTTTAGATGATTTATTAGAACATTTATTAGTCAAAGACTATGATAATGATATTTTTAAAGTAACAAACATGTTCATTTGAACATTTTTTATGAATTTCCTAAGGATTTGTAAGGAGTTCGAAATTGTCCAAAGGTGAGCCACCGAATCTTACATTTATCATTCTGTACTTTGTGCAGTCTCTTTGTAAAGAATGGTGAGCTGATTACTGAGCATTGTGGTTTATACAGCATCACGAACAAAGAATTTCAATCGAGCAGAATTGGAAGCATTGGTGGAGAGTGCAAAACAATTTGCTGTCATCAGGGCATGGTACATATGTTCCAAGTGGTATCCTTTTCCCACCAGTGACATTTTGGGGAATTCACAGTATGTGAAATTTGAGAGTGCAATGTCCGAGCACATTTGGCTTCTTAAAAGTATCAGCAACCCAAGCAAGTGTAATTGATTGTGCAACCAGCTGTGAAGTCCTAAGATGAATCTTGCAGTGATGCAAATCATCTTAGGACTTCACAGCTGGTTGCACAGTCTGCAAGAAAGTCATGCACATGCTGAAAGGGTAACAATGTCAAGAAGCAAGAAATTAAAAGGTGCAGATACTCTTTGTATTCATGAAGTTGCTTTCTATTCTACTAATCGCAGTTACTCCTTTGTGAATTATTCAGGCAAAATTTTGACAGCATCAAAGTGACCATGAATGATTTCTTGGAAGCTCTTGATAAGGTGAAACCTGCATTTGATGATGCCATCAGCGCTCTTGAGTTGTTCAGGTTCATCTGCTATTCCCATTCTCTTGCAACTTCTTTTCTGAGCACAGTTTTGTGTTGACAGCCAGTAATGACTAGAGTCCTTGTGATAGCGTTCTGCTTTGTCTTTGGTGTGAGCATGTCATGCAAATGTAACAGCAGTACACCTTGCAAGGATACTCATCCAGTTCCAGCACCACAGGCCAAATGGGATGCTGGATTGTGGAGAGCGACATGCACATGTGTTAGCAACTGTCAAAACTTTTGCGCAGAAATTAAAAAAAAGCGAGAGAACTCCTCTGCTCACATGCCTCCTAGAAGGGCCCAGTGGCAGGTACATGCTCTTTTTGGATGCAGCCCTTTCATTACAGCATAACAGCCTGCAAGACATTCATGCCAATGTCAGATGCTACATTGTCCCATGCTGGTGCTTTGCTCAACCATGTGTGAAGGACCAAGGGCACATTCACTTCTGTTGCATTCTCTTCTCATTGTATCTTTTGTTGAAGCAAATGACACAATTTGCACACGTGAAGCGGTGTTTCTGGTTGTGTAGAGTTCATTATGTGATCAGAGCAAGTCATCACAATTCTCTATTCCAAAGTAACGAGTACTTTGACTGTATCAATTTTCTTTCTTGCATGCAGTGGGAAGACAGCATTGGCAGCAACAATTGGAATTGACAGTGGTTTTCCATTCATTAAGATTGTAAGATCAGTTTAAACTGTGCCTTTCTTCCATTTTTGAGGTCTAGGTTCCCCGACTATGATCACTCTGTTTTCTGCATCTTCCAACCTTATCTTGAGTTCCATCTTGCCCATATAGTATTTGTGTGTATACATATTTATGAAGGAAAATTGAGAGAGGCTTTCATTTGTGCTGTAGCTGCTCTAAGATTGGGTTTTCTGCACAGGTGTCTGCTGAGAACATGATTGACCTTTCAGAGTACAGAAAGTGTGCTCTCATTACCAAGGTAACTGCAAGCACCTTCAACTGTGTTCAGAGATTACAGATTTCTGCTGTGTTACTAGGTCTGGACTTGGAATTTTTCTCATTGGGGTGTAATTTTAGTACTTTTGAAACAGAATTTCATGCAGTTTTGAGGGGAAAAGTTGTAATCCCAGATTTGCAACCTTGCATTTATCTTGTACAGCGCCCATTTCTGTTCAGAGAAATGTTAGGGTTCAGTCAGTTTCTTGTCAGGAGGGTCCTACCTGCAGTGGAACATAAGAGTCTGAATACATGAGAAAGATTGACAATATGAAAAAGCTTTGGGTACCAACCAAATGATTCTGGATCTCATTTGAGCTCTCCATGGAAAGAAGTTTGTTGAGTGCTATTGAGAGCTGCCTCAGATGAGAGCTGACATTAAAATTGACTGTCAATGACAGGTCTTTGATGATGCATACAAGTCTCCTCAAAGTGTTATCATCCTGGATGACATTGAGAGGTGGGAAGTCTTTAGCTGTCCTCACATCAGTTGTTCATTCCATTAGAGCATTATTTGCTCAGATTGATCTCAAGGCTATTTGTGTTGCATATGTTTGTGCTCAAATCGATGAGCAGTGAAGAGTTAATTCTTGTTTTCCCACATCAAGTTTAGCATATAGTCAGTACCCTGGCTCAAAAGGTTTTCTCATTTCTCAGACTGCATAGATGTGTGCCAGATTTCTCTCATCATTTGAGACATCGATTGCATCCACCTAGGTTAGTTTATGCAGAGCCAACCAATTCATCTAATCTTAAGAGACTCTAAAGAAATGTATGTCTTCTGTGAATACTTGAAGAGTCATATGCTCCAATATATTTGCTGAGCTGAGCAGGTTGCTGGGCTATCTCCATATTGGAAGCTTCTCCAGTATGGTTTTGGAAACCATCATTTATCTTCTCCAAAGGACTCCTCCACAGGTTACAAAAACTTCTTGTACCCTTAGTTGACATCAATAACTATATCAGGTTATTGACATATTTATTTTTTCAACAAGAAATTGCAGTCATTTAGAATTTGTTGGATGCTCTACCAGCTCTTTGATGATTGGCAGGGAAGCAAACTGTTGGTGATAGGAACCAGCAGCATTACTGTGGAGGACCTTAAGTTAATGAAGCTTCTCAATGCTTTTAATGTCCATCTTAATGTGCCAACATTGAGCCCCACAGATATGAGACAGGTAGTTCTTTTTCTTTTGGCAATAAGGTGCTCCAAGTTGCTCCTTGAACATCAGTTTTGTTCACATTGATTATTGATTTGTTTGCTGATACTTTTTGCAGTGCCTCAAGAATGCCTGGCTCTATTCAAATCATATTATCTGAAGAAAGTTCATGAACTAAAAGCCTGTGGATTGTTGTTTTTCCTAGTGAATGTCAAAGTTAGACTGAGAAGGAGCCATGTCCTTATTTACTATGACCCTTCGGAGAAGAGAAATGTTTTTCAGTGTCTTGTACTCCTTCAATGCTCTTTGCTCATCACCTCCTTTAATCAGACTGTGGTTTCTAGCATTGCACAAGGAATTGCAACTTGGTTTCAGTGCAGCAGATACATGCGTTGGTAATATGAGCTCTCATATTCACCTTGATGCTGCAGGTGCTGGAACCACTTGATGTCTTTGATTCAGCAGACATCAACAGTGCTATAACAGCTCTGGATGCAGAGGTGCATGCTCTCATTTTTCCATTATGGGTGGTATGGAATTTGTGAAATATCTCAAGTGAGAGTCTGTTTAGTTTTGCATTTGAAATCTGCTGCTTGTCCAGAAACCTGCACTTCTCCAATGTTGCCACCTACTTGCCAGTTACTTATTTCAAGATTTCTGAGTTAGTGAATTTTTCCCTGTTTTCAGATTCCAATCAAGAGATTGTTAATAATGATTGACATGGCACAATGTGGGGGCAAAGGAGCAAATGTGTCCAAAGGCCATCAGAAAATCCAGCTCAGTTACTTCTACAAGTGCCTCAAGATGACCAATACCTTCTCAAACAGCTCTTAGGTGTTCACGATGGCCACACAGAGCATTCATATCTTCCTGTTTGAGGAATAAACCAGGAGATCATATGCCAGGCCCTGAGACTTCTTAATTTATGAGTTTACTTCAAATCTTCTAAAATGGTATGAATGGTGGACACTAGATTTAAGAAGAATTGGGTTATGTGTGGATATTTCAAAATAGCTAAAGTCGGGTCAGACAATTTTATATGCATTACAGGCTGCAACATTGACCAATTTTTATATAATCACTCTATTCATTTGATTTGTGACAGATTTGCAACTGTTTTATGCAAATAGGCAAGCACCTGACATTCCCCTTCAAAGGTTTTGTGCAGTGTTGGGCAGTTCTTTGCTATAACCTCAGGTTCTGGTTTTTGACAAAAAATCAAAACTAAAAACCCTTGTTTCCAGGTCTTTCTTAAAATTGGAATAAAATAACCACTGGTTCCAGGTTTTGAAAAAATTCAAAGAACCAGCAGGTTTCTTGTAAAAGCTGGCGGTCCAGGGTAGGTTCTTAGACAATGATTTTTTGGATATGGGTCAAAATCGGTTCTTTGATTGTTTGAGAACCACCAATGAAGGGACCATAGACTCAACCCTTACCACCCAGTTCTTTCTCAGGAAAGAGGCATACCAAACGTAGCCAAAAATATCCTTGGCCGTGCCTTGACCGTGTCTTCGAGACACAGGTGAGACCATAGGTCACAAACGGCCGTTTCCAGCAAAGCCCCCCACAGAACCCAGCTGAGTATTTGGGCATTGAAGGTTAGCTTTCAATTTATTGAATGCTTTCCTTTCAGCCAAACGATACCTTGGGAACAAATTTCTCGGCCTAAGGTCGAGGCAGTTGTTTTTAGACCTCAAACGACCATAGACTCAACCCTTACCACCCAGTTCTTTCTCTGGAAGAAGAGAAGATTGCCCTCTAACCCTTATAGCAAATAATTAAGCTTGCATTCCACTGCTGAGTATGGGTGTGAAGTGATACATAGTACAGCAAAATTATAAACCTTGCACTTGGAGAAAATAATCACATTGAATTGGTAAATATCGCAGCCTATGAGGCATAGAAGTATAACTGACCCCATTCTTTTTAAATCTAATGTCCATATTTTCATGTTGAACGGAGAAGCTGAAAAGTATGCTAAAAAAAGTTGACCATTGGGGTCTTGAATAAGACCGTCTGGCCCATTTATCAATATGAGATAATGTTTTCTGGGTAGGAGTGAAAAAACTCCTAACATTTGAGATGGCGTTCAAATACTCATATATTGATGCCATTCAGGCACTCATAGAAGTAATCAAGTTTGATTTTCTCCTTGCCTTCATGCTCCTGATGGCCTTCATACTCCTGATTGCCTTCATATTCCTGATGGTCTGATACTCCTTTGTCCCCACCTTGTGCTGCCATCTCTATCAGCATTAACAATCTCTTTATTGGAATCTGTGAACAGAAATCCACATACAAGCAATCAGCAATTTGGTGGCAAGATTGGAAACATATGTGCAAGCCTCACTAAGTAAGACAAAATACTTCAAATGCAAAATCAAACAGACTTGCGACCCAAAATGTAAGAATGACCAATGAGCACCAACCTCCTTGCCTAGAGCTGTTACAGCATCATCAATGTCTGCTGGATCAAATACCTCAATTTCTTCCAGCACCTGCAACATGAAGCCAAACACAAGAGCTCATTTCCACTGATGCATATACCTAACTGCTGAACTGAAACCACATCACAACCACTTGTGCAATGCTAGCAAGTTTACAGATGCGATGAAGTTTTGAGCACTGAGCATGAGGAACTACAAGACTTTATGAAGAACAGTACTTTATCAAGGGCTATGATATGCATGGTGGATCCTTTTCAATCTAACTTTGAGATTCACTAGACTATTGGTTTGCTACAATCTACAGGAATTTTGGACAAAGAACTTTCTGCAGCTGAACAATTCAATCACAGTCAGGCGATTTGAGGGTTTTTCAGCAAATCAATCCACAACCAATGTAAAAACCATGGTGTGCATGCTACTTGGAGCATGTTGTGGTCAACAAAAAACTACCTGTTTCATTTCTGAGGGCTTCAAATTGGGCACATTAAGATCGACATTGAAAGTGTCAAGAAGGGTCATTGACTCTAGAATCTTGTCCTCCAGACTGCTGGTTCCTATCACCAACAGTTTCCTTCCCTGCCAAACATCAAAGAGCTGGTAAAACATCCAAAATATTCCAAATCAACTGCAATTTGGTTATTGATAGATTTGCCTATGTTGACAACCTGATTACAACAGGTGGTACAAGTAATTTTCTGTAACCTTTGGAGGAATCCTTTTGAGAAGGACAAGGATGGTTTGCAGAATAACATTTGAGAAACGTGGTCCAATAGAGACAAACTCGAGTAACCTGCACACAAGTCACCAAATACACATCTGACCATAATGACTCTTCAAGTCTTTCACAGAGCACAGAAAACATACATTTCATTGCAGTCTCTTAAAGATAATGTGCATTGGTCAGCTAAGTGCAATATCCCTCAAGAAAACTGACGCACATCTATGCAGTTTGAGACACAAGAAAAACTCTTTTGCAAGCATAGTGACCATGCTAACCATGATGTGGAACATACCAGAATTAACTTGTCACTGCTCATCAATCAATTTGACAAATATGTGCAGTACGAGTAGCACTTAAGATCATTCAGAGCAAAAATATGGTATTCATAAGAACTGCTCATGTGAGGACAGCTAAAGAATTACACACCTTTCAATATCATCCAGGATGATGATACTTAGAGGAGACTTGTATGAATCTTCAAAAACCTAGTCATTGACACCAAATTTCAGAATCAGCCATCATCTGAAATAATGCTCATACCACACATCAAACTCCTTTCCACAAAGTTCAATTACAATCTACAATCACACAATTGGTACCCAAGCTCTTTTACATTCCAAACTCTCTCAAGTGTTCAAACTCTTATGTTATAGACCAGTTTTACAACCTTTCCCCCTAAATTGCACAAAGGTCTGTTTCAGAACTACTGAAACATATACCACATTAAAAAAACAGCAAGTCCAGAAGTTTTAACACAGCTTAGCAGAAATTTCTCATCTCTAGACTTGAAGGTGGTTGAAGTTACCTTGGTTATCATAGCACACTTTGTGGACTCTTGAAGGCCAATCATGTTCTCAGCAGACACCTGTGCAGAAATTGTAGTCAATTTCTATTCAAGCACAAAGAAAGCATCCTTTCCATTTTCATTATAGACAGGTAAACCCACAAATACAACATGCGGACAAAGTTGAAACTCAAGAGAAAGTCAGAAGACACAATAACACCTTCTGTATGGAGGCCTCATGTAATCAAGCACCCAAGACCTCAACAATGGACAAAAGGCACAGGAAAAACAGATCTCACAATCTTAATAAATGGAAAACCACTATCAATTCCAATGCTTGCTGCCAATGCTGTCTTCCCACTGCAGGAAAGAAAGAAAATAGGTGCAGTTAAAAGTCACTCCCTATGTTGGAACTGAAAAATTGTCAAGACTTGGTCTGATAACATGATGACATCTACACAACCAGAAACACCTTTCACATCCCCAAAATGTGCAACCTGCATTTGAACAAAAAATACAGATAATGCAACAGAGCACCATGGTTGAGCAAAGCACCAGCATGGGATGATGTAGCATCACCACTTGGCATGGAAGTCTTGCAGTCTGTCCTGCTGCTAAGAAAAGGACTGCATAGGAAAAAGAGCATTATACCTGCCACTAGGCCCTTCGAGAAGGCATGTGAGCAGAGGAGTTCTCTTGCTTTTCTTCACTTGCTCCACAAAAGTTTTTACAGTTTTTAGTACATGTGCATGTCTCGTTCCACAATTCAGCATCCCATTCAATCTGTGCTGCCCAAACTGAATGGTTAATCTTCAAGATGTACTACAGTGACATTTACATGACATGGGTCACACCAAAGACAAAAAGCAGAAAGCTATCATGAGGGCTTTAAATCTCTACTGGTAGTCCACAAAAAAAACCATTCAGAAAGAAAGGAAGTTCCCAGAAAAACAGGGCAAGAAGAGAGATGTACCTGCACATCTCAAGAGTGTTGATGGCTGCACCAAATGCAGGTTTCACCTCATCAAGAGCTGACAAGAAATCACTCTCGGTCACTTTGATGTTCTCCTCATCTATTTGCTTTGAAAGATCTGCAGGGTTCAATTGCCTGAAACATTTACAAACCCAAAACTGGGCTTAGCAGAATAGACCGCAGCTTCATAAACCACAAACAGTAACTGCACCAAGTTCTCATCCTTCTAAGTGTATTGATCCAGCAATGCAAAATTCTTAATACATCAAAGCTGGTCACAAAAACATGTAAACTCCTAATTCCACTTGGTTGGGTTGATAGTACTGCTAAGAAGTAAGAGGTGTTTGGGCATTGCATTCTCAATTTCCACATAATGCAGATTTCTCACTTATGGAAAAGGATATCACCTGTTGAGAGCAAAAGATGTTGCACTTTTTACCAACCCTTCCAACTCTGCACCACTAAAATTCTTTGTCCTTGATGCTGCACAAACCAAAAGTGCTCAATAACCAGCTCACTATCCCCTGCAAAGGAACTGCACAAAGAATAGAGGCCTACAAAGAGAAGATCCATCAGATTCCACATTTCTTAACTTTAGTCTCGGAATTCCTTAAGGGTGTGCTAGCTGAAACAAAGTACATGTAGTCCATAAAAGCAAATGCACATACACATGATATTGCTAGGGGGACCAATGGAGCAGTGTACCAAGTTCTTCCAAGCTAACATCAGCACTAAGAAATGAATTCTCCTTCATTTTGTTAGAGTGGATGCTCAGGATCTGAATGCGCCCTTTCTCATCTGGTAGTCCAATCTCAATTTGCACTTCCATACGACCTGGCCTGTAACAAAATTTAGAGTAAACACAGCACCAGATGCCATTGTACAAAGTCATCCATGGCAACATCTTTGAATTCAGGTAGATATTCACATCCATGTTCCATTCAAGAAGCAGTTTTTCTGCATCACAGCAGTCAACTCTATAAAGTGTTGTCCTAGATTAACCCAAATTGAAACAAATTCACTTACCGTAATAGAGCCTCATCTAGAAGGTCCTTTCTGTTAGTCATTCCAATGAGCAAAATGTTGTTTAGAGCTTCAACACCATCAATCTGTCCAGCAAGTCCAGTATTTCAACATTTGAGCTGACATTAATGCTCTGCCTTAAAAATTAGCAAGTTCCAACTCAGAACAAATAGCAAGGAAATAAAAAAAGAGATCTTTGCAGGTCTGAGCTAGGTCTTGCCCCTGCCAGAACATATTGGAAACACTGATCCAGATTATGTAAGCGTACCTTAGTAAGAAGCTGATTAACAATGCTGTCGTGCACTCCTGTACCATCTCTTGTAGACCCTCGAGTCTGAATCCAAAGGAAAATTTGTGTAGATCAGTATAGCCAAAAAAATGCTCTAGAGTACCGACTAGAAATGCCTGAAAATGTGTGCCATGAATTGGTGTCTGCGGTTGCCATGACCTGTACTGTGCCACAGAATCAACCAAGACCATGCAGCAGGTAGTTGCTATTGACAGAAGTGTTGACCTTTGCAGACAACCAACATGCATAGAAAATGAGATTTGGGTTGGGACACTATCACAGGAAGCCAGATTCTACATTTTACTGCTGGAGACTATGGGATCCTTGAATTGAGAAAAACTTGTGAGCCAACTGTAGGATTTAGGAAAGAAAGCTCATGAGGTCCTAGTCACACATCAGGAGACTCAAGATTACAGTGGTGCTGTTCAGGGAGACTGCTGTTAGCAGTCCTGCTACAGTTTCATCACTGCTCAAATGCTTTTAAAGGAGAAAAACTAACTAAAAGCCTTGCATTGAAATTGCTCATTGAACATACCTTGCAAACGGCATCAATTTCATCGAAGATTATGATATGTAAATCACTCTGGTCCCCTGCCTTACACAAAAACCATGATTTCAGACAGAAAATGCAAAGACAAAAAAGTGTGCTATTTCATGAGCACCCTTCCCCAGCACCTGAGCCCTGTTGAAGAGGGAAACCTCTACTGGACATAACAGTGGCCAAGTTCCATTTGCAGAATCTTACACTGGAACATCAAAGGATCCTTAGTTTTCACACTTTAGATCACCCATTGACATGCTTGCATGTAACATTCCCCTGTTGTTGATCTAGTCTGTTCAAGGCCAGTGTGTGCAAAAACACTCGAGGCTAATACACATCTTCCAGAGAACAAAACTGTCCAACCATAAGGAAGCCTCATGGGTTACAGAAAGGGAGGTTCAAAGATAACTCACCCTGAGCCTTCTGATCCTTTTCAGCATCTGCAAAAAGGTCTCGAACATTTTTCTCAGTCTCTCCCACAAACTTGCTGAGAACCTCAGGCCCATTTACAACCTGCATTCCATTGTCGGTTTGCCTTTTGAGTTCTGCTAATTGATATCCCCTGGATGTTGTCAGTGAGAGAACACTGGCAACATGAAGCCAGAAAAACAAGAGCCCATGATAAACTGTCTCTTAAATGACAATAGCAGTAGGAGAGAACAAACTTTTTTAGTGTGATCTCTGATTTAACAAGCAGTCAATCAAGCCAACTCTACCTTGGGTTCACGTCCATTCAGCATTTTCCCAATTTGTCGAGCAATGAGAGTCTTTCCCGTACCTGGGGGTCCAAATAGCAGGAGCCCCTTGACATGTGGAATACCCAACCTACAAGCATCCATCATTTGGAAACCTGTTAGATAATTTTCCATTGTTGGGTCTGTGGGTTGATCCAAGACACATCTGCAATCTGCAGCACTCTGTACATGGATTGCAACTACATGATTCTGAGTTTGGGTGTGTAACTGCATCCATCCACAGATGCACACCTCAAAGTCATTAAGCTAATATCACTAGTGTTCACCACCCTGCTTTCTGAGAGCAATCCAATCTGAGAGCAATGAATGGAAAGCCTTTCTGATGGAGGTTGATCACCAATTGCTTTCTTCAACTGAAATGCCAGTGAGGTCAGACATGCAACAGTGCATGGATCATCTATATATAGAACCAAATGTTGTCCTCACTTTGAAATAATGTGAGGCGGGAAAACTCTCGAAGCAAATGCTCTTCGAAAGATGTCTTTGAACTCATCATCCAGGCCACCAATTCCCAACTTCTGGAAATTAATGTCCTTCCCCTTGAATACATTTGTCAATTGGCCTCCCCGTTGATTGATTATCTGCACAAATCATTTCAAATCTGCCAACTTAGACCACAGAACAGTAATTGAGTCTCAGCTGCAAGAAGATGATAGTCTAGAATGAAGCGACTGAAAATGCATTATTGTAAGTATTGAGAACTCCATACTTACAACTTAGGCAATCCTGAAGAGAATTGTGAGATGACCCAACAATAAGATTCAGGAGAATTCAGATCCAGATGATCTGCTAGATTATAAGGAGAAAACACAAGATTGGATGACACAAATCTATTCCAAATACGTAAAATCCCTGACCTTCAAGCCAGAGTTGCCAGCAGTTTCTAACTGGAAGTCTGTATCTTGAGTCAATAGTCCCCTCATAAGATTGTCTAACTGGCCTTTTCCCAGCAGATTGACCACGTTGAATGAGTAATTTTTGCCAACATACTCAAATGGTACCTTCTGACCCACTGTCAAAACCTATGAGACACAACCAGATGCAAAGATTAGGCCTGGAGACTGGTCAAGTTGGTGTAAACTCCAAAATCTTTCGGTGTATCTCTCCAGTGTATGACAAAAGCAATCTTCTGTACCTGGCCTACAAATCGCTTGCGGAGTTCTGTAGAAAGAGTCATTGCATCAATCTGCACAGTATTTGCTGCAATAATCAGTAATGGGATTCTGGCACAAATGATTTTTTTCAAGAAAACACCTTTATAACTACAGTTACTTAAAAACATAAGTAGAAATGTGATTGGTGGACACAAAACTGTGACCAAACAGCCAGCTGCCCACTTACATCAAACTCCTGGGACATAATTGAACAACAAAGGATATTTTACTTTTCTTCCTTAGCATTCTTCCAGCTAACTGCAAAGCTGGAATCTCAGCTTACTCAGTAATCCAGAAATCTAGACACATTCTAAACAGAAGATCCTCCACAACTGCCAGAATTTTGCAGAACTGGAAACACAAGAAAACATCTGCTCTGGTGATTCAAGAAGTCAGTCCCAAGAGGGAAAGGTTTACCTGATCACCACCACTCCTGTTCTTTGTCAAGATGTCCAACTCAATGTTCGCCAAAACCAGATTCGATAGAGACAGAAGATCAAACCTGCCATTCCAAAAGCTCCACATCAATTCACACATCTGTGCTGCTGCTGCAGCTACTTACTTGTGATGCAGGTCTCAAAACTTCAATTGAATCCAGCACAAGACTCCAGGAGAACTTGAGCATCTCTGTTGACACCTACACATCCAATGCGGATATCCAGCAGAAGTGTGTGATACTACTACACAGCAGACTCTCAGGGCACAATTGCTGAACAACAACCAGCTCAATCAGTCAAAAGAGGGTGGCTGACATGAAAACTACATGAAAGAAAATGATAGAGAGGGAGCAAAATTTCAGCAATGGACCTTGCCAATGAGACATGATCACCCACAGAAACCTTCACATTCTGGCGTTGGTAGGCATTGAGAGCAATACATCCTTGTGCTATTGCTTCATGTAATGTGAACTTCTAGGTCAAAGAACACAAACATTGCCAGCCGTCACATCACATCCTACACAGCATTGCAAAACAGAACTCCAAATCCTGGCCTAATCTTCCTTGATTTTATTCCACAACTGCATCAACCTAACAGCAACTGCGAACCCAACGACCCTAAACTCTAAACCCTAGACGTAGGAAATGGTGCCAGCGATATGATATGAATCTGAATTTTTGTGAGCATTTCAGTGAGGTAGGAACAGCAGATAGATACATTCCTCACAAAAAAAGATGCAAACATCACGAATTCTACTAGCAATTCAGTACAGATAGACGATACCCATGGAAGGGAGGAGGGAAGAAACCCCTAAAATCCATTTCCAAGGATCATCTTCAAGTATTAAACTGTAAAATTCATTTGCAAGGATTTTCTTCGAGCATTAAACCCTAAAATTAATTTCCAAGGATTTTCTTTCGAGCATTAAACCCTTTAATTCATTTCCATGGATTTTCTTTCAAGCATTAAACCCTTTAATTCATTTCCATGGATTTTCTTTCAAGCATTAAACCCTTTAATTCATTTCCATGGATTTTCTTTCGAACATCACCTAAACCCTGAAATCCATTTACAAGGATTTCCTTCGAGCACTAAACACTTCAATCCATTTCCAAGGATTTTTTTTCGGGACGAAGGGGGAGATAGAGATGTAAAATGTAAGAAATAAGGATATCGAAGATTAAGGACTATGGTGTTGTTGACATCGACCATAGACCCATAGGTGTCCAAATCGGATCGCGAGCAGTAGGCACAGTTGGTAAGCGCAAGCTCCCGCGAGGGCGTGGCTACAACGCGCACCATCTTTGCCTTCTCTTCCGACAAAAAACAAATGTTCACCCAAAATTCAGAATCCCCCAATACAAATTCTACACAAAACTCAAGAGTCCCCCACTTTCTCGGTTCCCCTCCAAAATCCCCAAGCTCTCAAGCTCTCTCTCTCGGTCTAGCTCTCATTCGACTTTCCCTCTCTGCAAGCAGAGAAGTAGGAGCTGGAATCTTCAGGTCGTTAATCCGCTACTACCCAAATCCAACATCGCAACCTGCAACTTAACTTCTATTCACAAAAAACTAAAATAAAGTCCCCAGATCTCGATTTCAGAAAAAAGCTCTAATCCAGTTTCTCCTTTGCTGGTCGATCAAATGTCTTGACAAAGAAGAAAAGTAGTGCGACCCAATCTGACGAAACCGCCCACAAACGTGTTTGAAAATTACGTACCCAAAAAGTAGAGGGAAATCGAAACTTCTGCGCAACTGCGCACCAGTGAAATCGGTGCCCGACAACGACTCCGACTCATTAAAATGCGAAAACAAAAGGAAAAAATACCAACAACAATAGCGTTTTTGTGCCACTTGCCGACAAAAAAAAAACAGAAAGAGAGAGAGACAATGCGCCTTGTGCAAGGAATTTTTTGGAAAAACTGGTCGAAAGTCGTCATGTTTCAAGGGAAATTCTTATTGAAATTGCCATTTTTAGACCATCCAATCTAATTTCTTGCACATCACGCCTGTAATAAAAATCATACCTAGTTTTGCTTTGCATTATTAATTAGATAAGGTGCTTCCCAAGTTCAATTTATTTCTTGCAATGAGCCAATTTGATTGGCCCATCACTCCAAAAAAACAAAAAAATGAAACTATTGAGACTCCCAAAAATGAAAGGTTCTATTTTGAAGTATACTTAGGTGAAAGGAGGACAACAACAATTTGCCAAGGCATATGGGATAAAAGTGAAGTGCTATTGGGAACTCTTTGGGGAACATGTCATGAATGGGAACTCTTTGCTTTGATCCCCCCCCAACCCTATTATAAAATTTAAAAAATTTAAATTTAGAGTTGCATGAAAAGTCCATTGTCCACTTTCCAAGTGGAAAGTGAAGAGGAGACTCTCCACACCAAACACAACTTGAAAAAGAAAACACCACCTTCCCCCTTAGCCACAAGATAAAAAAGGGAGGACCCTTCACTCCATGACACAACTTCTCATTCGTTGCATGGAAATTATATTCCTAAAATTGGTTGCCATTATTTTTGGCTTGATTCTAGGGAACTTATTCTTCTGGGGTACTTATTTCTGTTTCATATTAATTAGTTGGGGGTGCCTCACAAGTCCAACTTTTTTTTTTCTGCAATATGTTATTTTGATTGGCCCATCACAAAAAAACAAAAAAGTTGAAACTATAGAGGCTCGTTGTATTTCAATTGCATAGCTAAACATGGTGGTTATTGATGTGCTGACAATCCACATGCAACTACCTATCTTATGTGTCACCAAGTGCCTTCTCGACTTACCTTATCGTAGACACTAAGGCCCACTTTATACTAGGAGTCAAGGCCCAATGTTCAACTCAAACCAAGCATTCCTAGTGGTGCAAAAGTTGAAATCAGCCCCAAGGGCTTTAAAGTAGGAGAAAAAGCTTGAAATAGAAAAAACCTTTTCAATCTGCCCAAAGTTATTAATAAATGCTGAATTTTATGGCTCCAAGGCTGAAAAAAAGGATACCATCACACTTGGGAAGCCGATTTGCAACGCAAGACACTATCTACCCATTGTCATTTGTAGAACGTCATCAAACTCCTTTCCAAGCATTCGTCATCAACTGCAATCAATTTTTTGTTTGCAAAACCCTCCCATATTCTATGTAACATTCCATGCGCGCATAGATTTGACAACGTGCTAAAAGTAGCACCTTCAATTTTTTAGGGTTTAAGGCTTGAAGCAAAACCCCAATGGGGCTCGGCTTCTTGCATCACTTTCAGTTTGGAAAGATTGTAGTGCACTTGAATGCAACATAACAATTGTGCAATTGACAACTTTAATGTTGTTTTGCATTCTTTTCTTAGTACATTTAAGGTTTGTTTGCAGCAATGGAGTCGTTGCAAGGAGAGCTTCTATGTGATGTGAATGTTGTTTCAAACAAAGAAACTTTCCTCCCTTACACCTAGTGGCATCACAATTCATCGAAGTTGTTTTGCTCTGACTATCAACACTATGGAGGATGTTAATAATTTTGGAAAATTTGACAGTGTAGAGGAAGACGAAGGAAACATATTAGAACTCGAAACACACATGATGCCACTTGCAGGGGTCATCAACAAAAGCCACTTGGTTTAGGAGGTATTGCCCATACACACATGGGAGGATCCTTACATGATTCAATTACTTTGGCATCAGAAATATATCAACATTATCTTTAATGCGCCTATAGGATGGGTAGTTGGGGTATATTCTTCGCTTAAGCTTTGTTCCTCCTTGTTTTTATACCATTCATTATGTGTTAATCTATTGTTGTTTGATGTTTTGTGTGTGCATATGTACTTTCTGTTCTTAGTCTTCTTTCACATGATCTATCACAATCAAACCCTTAAAAAAAAACTATTGACATCAAATGACCAAACATAAAAACTTTAATATGTTCTAGTTTTCACTTATTAATTCCATTTTTCCCAATTTTTTTTGTCAATTCTTGTCTCCATTATAAGGTGGATATCAAACAAAAAAACATTGTCTTAAAAATCAACCACTAGAAGCAAATTTAGTCTTATGGTGTTTGCCACAAAAAACAATTAGGTTGTAGTGTGTTAAATATCATAGAACTACATATGAATTGTAAAGAATTTTGTGAAGGTAATGCACATTGAAGTTGTTTTTCATTTCACAACGAAAAGATTATGCAAGTTAGTATTGGCGAAAGCTCGATGGTAGTTTTGTAATTATTTTCTGATTTATTTATTTTTTAATCACTATTCCATTCAAATTTTAGTTGTAAAACATTTGTAGAATCATGTCTACAATAGTTGTTTTGCCATGTGTTGTGGTTAATTGAATTATCCTAATAAATAGCTTGTCACAAAAAAAAATTACAATTTGTTGTTTATCACAAAATTGTAGATTAAGTTGGGATTTTGTTGTTGGGTTTGCAATTATGGCATGATCATGTGTAGGTTTTTGGAAGTCCACCCCACAAGAACAGAATCTATAAATGTAGCATGCAACAAAATAAAAAAACATGTGTGGCCTTGTGTCTTGAAGATGATTATAAAAAATTTACAATGGAAGCGCATTTTGATTATAAATAAGCTAGCAACCCTATTTGCAATTAGCCTTCCTTCTAATGTAAGTTTTGTAAGGTTTGCATGAAAGATAAAAACATTTTTTCTTATCACAAAATGATGAACCAATGTTCTTCTTACAAGGGGAAGGAGCTACTGAAGATGTACCTGAC